>Ga0154814_1039_pt1 | contig 6047 bp, 3 predicted proteins | sample Rifle2008BG16ft_FD_105822 | JGI IMG/M metagenome (GOLD analysis project Ga0154814, IMG submission 105822) | Nitrospirae bacterium RBG_16_43_11 | reverse complement strand
ATAAAATCCTGAAATTATTCACAATGGCCAAATATGATGCTGCTACAACAAGAAGCATTGAGAATTTACCCAGAAAAACAAAAGATCAGATATTTGATCTTGTTGTGAAAAACAAGTCATTGAATGTCATGGATGAGTTTATTAAAGTTGCGGAGAAATAAACAACGAAAGGAGGTGGAAAGATTATATCGTTTCGGTTATTACACGTTCGTTCTAAACTATCAAATAAAAAGGAGGTGTTAAAATGCCAAGTTTTGTAATTACTGAAAAATGTGATGGTTGTAAAGCTCAGGATAAGACTGCATGTCAGTATATCTGCCCCCATGATTTAATGGCACTCGACAGGGAAAAGATGAAAGCATTCAATCAGGAGCCTGAGCAGTGCTGGGAGTGCTTTAACTGCGTAAAGATCTGCCCTCAGCAGGCAATCGAGGTGAGGGGTTACTCTGACTTTGTTCCCCTTGGATCAAGCACGATCCCACTGAGAGGAACAGAGGACATCATGTGGACAATCAAGTTCAGAAGTGGATTAACCAAGAGGTTCAAATTCCCCATCAGAACCACTGTAGAGGGTTCTGTTGATCCGTATGCCGGAAAACCAGCACCGGATTATGCAACGATTAAGGGATCCGGTTTCTTTAATGTCCCGGCAAGAAAAGAATAAATAAAAGGAGGTGATTATATATGGAAAAAGAAACCTGTACATTTTCCTATTGTCAAAAACCTGAAGTGACTGAGGTAGAGTGCGATCTTCTGATCATGGGTGGTGGTATGGCAGGCTGTGGCGCTGCAGTTGAAGGATGCGCCTGGGCAAACCCGAAAAAACTGAAGGTCGTCCTGGTTGATAAGGCTGCAACCGACAGAAGCGGCGCGGTTGCAATGGGTCTCTCAGCTATCAACACCTATGTCGGTGAGAATAAGATTGTTGATTACGTTAAATACGTCAGGAATGACCTGATGGGCATCATCAGGGAAGACCTCGTATTTGACCTCGGCAGACACGTTGACGATTCTGTCCATCTTTTCGAGGAGTGGGGACTCCCCATCTGGAAAAAAGGCGATGACGGTTTCTCAATGGACGGTCATCAGGCGAGAGCAGCCGGGAAAAAAGCTCTTAAGGACGGCGGCCCACCGGTAAGAACCGGTAAATGGCAGATCATGATCAATGGTGAGTCTTATAAGGTGATCGTTTCAGAGGCAGCAAAGAAGGCCCTCGAGACCAATAGAACTGCAACCGGTATGGCACAGAACCATTACGAAAGGGTATTGATCACAAAACCTCTTATGGATGCAAACGGGAAAAACGTAGCAGGAGCAGCAGGCTTCAGCGTAAGGGAAAACAAGATATATGTCTTCAAGGCAAAGGCCATACTCAACGCTACTGCCGGAGCAGTTAATGTCTTCAGGCCGAGGTCAGTTGGTGAAGGTATGGGCAGGACATGGTATCCTGTTATGAGCGCTGGTTCAGGTTATGCCTTTGGGCTTCTGGCCGGTGCTGAGCTGACCCTGATGGAGAACAGGTTCGTGCCTGCAAGGTTCAAAGACGGTTATGGACCTGTCGGTGCATGGTTTCTCTTCTTCAAAGCGAAAGCAACAGATAGCTATGGTAATGACTACTGTGCTGATAAGGAGTATTTTGATGATGCAGTTGCCAGATATGGAGACTATGCAAAGGGTCTTGGTACTGCCATCAGAAACCACCTGATGATGAGGGCTATGAAAGATGGGAGAGGACCGATCCTTATGCAGACCCCTGCAGCGCTGGAAATAATCTCCAAGACCATGAAAGAGAAGCTCGGTGAAAAAGAAGGTGCCAAGCAGGTCAAGCACCTTGAAGCAGAGGCATGGGAAGACTTCCTCGACATGGCCATCGGACAGGCATCCCTCTGGGCAGCGACTAATACTGAGCCCGATAAGGTCCCTTCCGAGATTATGCCGACAGAGCCGTATCTCTTAGGTTCACACGCCGGCTGCGCGGGCTTCTGGGTAAGCGGCCCTGGCGATATAGCCGGTGCACCGGCTGAATGGTCATGGGGTTACAACAGGATGTCTACAGTCCCAGGCCTTTTCATGGCAGGTGACGTTGTCGGCGCATCAGGCCATAAATTCTCATCTGGTTCTCATGCAGAAGGAAGGCAGGCAGCAAAGGCTGCAATAGCATACATCCTCGACAACGCGGCTTACACGCCAACACCGAAACAGTCTGCTGATGAAGTCGCAGCTGAGATCTATCTTCCCTTCGAGATCTATGAGAAATATAAAACCTATACAACCGATCCCGCAATTAACCCTAATTACATCGGTGGAAAAGCACTCCAGGCGAGGCTTATGAAAATCTCCGACGAATACTTCGGCGGTTGCAGTACCTGGTATATGACATCAAAGACCATGCTCGATGAGGGTCTCAAGAAGCTCGAATTGCTCAAAGAGGATGCTGGCAAAATGGCAGCAGCCAACCTCCATGAACTTCTGAGATGCAATGAGAATTATCACAGGATTCTGTCTGTTGAGGCACATGCACGACACATCCTCTTTAGAGAAGAATCCAGGTATCCTGGCTATTACTACAGAGGTGACTTCAACAAGATCGATGACGCCAACTGGAAATGCTTCACAAACTCCAAGTACAACGCTGCGACCAACACCTGGGAATTCAAGAAAGTTCCCTATGTCCAGATTTACCCGTAGATTATGTGAAAAAAGGGAGGGCTTAGCCCTCCCTTTTCTTTTTAGGGTCTTGAAAAGAATTTTCTTGACATGTGTGCTATAATACTCCCCGTTCAATCAGTAAGTTAAAAAGAGATAGTTATAGAAATTATAACTACCTCTTTGTGACGTACTGCTTTAAGGAGGGTAACCATGGCGGAGAATAAGAAGGTTCTTGTTGTCGGTGGAGGTATGAGCGGACTTACTGCCGCAATCGAGATTGCAGAGGCAGGGATTGAGACAGTTCTTGTTGAAAAGAATCCCTATCTTGGTGGGAGAGTGGCACAGATTAACAAATACTTCTGGAAACTCTGCCCCCCGAACTGTGGCCTCGAGATACAGTTTAAGAGAATAAAAAACAATCCCAGAATTACGTTTTATACCCTTGCAGAGGTCGAGAATATTAAGGGTGAAGAAGGCAATTTTGATGTAACAGTGAAGTTGAATCCAAGGTATGTAAATGATAAGTGTGTCGGCTGTGATGCCTGTGCTCAGGCGTGTCCGTCTTACAGAGACAATGAGTTTAACTTCGGTATGGATAAGACAAAGGCTGCGTATCTGCCCTTTGCACAAGCATTCCCCTTTCAGTATGTTATTGATAGTGGGCACTGTTCGAAGGACTGCATGAGAGCATGCTTTGATGCATGCAAGTATAATGCGGTTGACCTCGATATGAAACCTGAGAAAATAAACCTGAAGGTGGGAGCAGTAGTTTTGGCAGCAGGCTGGAATCCTTATGATATGGGAAAGTTGGACATTCTGGGTTCCGGTAAGATAAAAAATGTCATCACCAATATGATGATGGAAAGGCTTGCATCAACTGACGGACCAACGAAAGGGAAGATTGTCAGACCTTCAGACGGGAAAGAAATAAAAAACATTGCCTTTGTCCAGTGTGCCGGATCGAGGGATGAAAACCATCTGCCCTATTGTTCGTATATCTGTTGCTTAGCCACATTGAAACATGCCATGTATATAAAAGAGCAGTATCCTGATGCAAAAATGCAAATATACTATATAGATATCAGAACCCCCGGGCTGTATGAGCAAAGATTTTACTGGAAAATAAAGGACGATCCCAACGTAATCTTTACAAAGGGAAAGGTTGCAGGGCTTACTGAAGAACCAGGAACGAATGATGTCATTGTTGAAGTGGAAGATATCTATGCTGGAAGTAAAATCAAAGCCAAATTCGACATGGTTGTGCTCGCAACGGGGATGGAGGTATCTACAAAGATGTCAAAAATCGGAATGGATATTCTGTATACACCTGATGGGCTGGTAGATGATGCTGCCCTGAAGAAGGGAATATATGCAGTGGGAACAATGAAAAGCCCTGTTGATGTTGCAAGGTCAGTTCAGGATGCAACTGGAGCTGCCATTAAGAGCATCCAGAGTGTGAGTAGGAGGTAGGGATGGAAAAGAAATACGGTGTATATATCTGTAAAGGATGTGGGATTGGGGATTCTGTTGATATAGAAAAACTTGCAAAGGCTGCAAAGACCGGACCTGTCAAGGAAGAAAATATAAAGACTCACGATATCATGTGCAGTCCGGAAGGACTTCAATTAATAAGAAATGATATTAAAAAGGACGGTATTAACACTATCGTAATAGCGGCATGTTCTCCCCGCGTTAAATACGATGAATTTGATTTTTCAGGATGTATTACAGAGAGAGCCAACATAAGGGAATTTGTTGCGTGGATGCAACCGCCGAAGACAGATGACACGCAGAGCTTAGCAGAAGATTATGTCCTCATGAGTGTTATTAAAGCGCAGAAAGGTGATCTGCCGGAACCCGCAATCCTCGAGAATCTCAGCAGCACTATATTAGTGGTTGGTGGTGGCATCACCGGGATGACAGCAGCCCTTGAAGCAGCTAAGGCAGGATACCAGGTCGTCCTTGTTGAAAAGGAGCCTCAACTCGGGGGGTTTGCGAATAAATTGTACAAAAAGATTCCAACAAGGGATTTCAAGGAACCGATAATCGTTGATACAGATATCGATAAGGTCATAAAAGAAGTTGAAAGTCATCCGAATGTCAAAGTATATAAATCGGCAAAGGTTGCAAAAACAGAAGGACAGCCCGGTTTGTATGACGTGACAATATCAACGAACGGGAGTTCCGAGACTGTTAAGATAGGGGCGATAGTAATGGCTACTGGCTGGGTGCCTTATGATGCAACAAAGCTTGGCCATCTTGGATATGGGAAGTTTAAAAATGTTGTGACGAATATTGAATTTGAAGAGATTGCAAGAAAAGGTGTTATTTCAAGGCCATCTGACGGAAAAGACGTGGCAAAGGTAGCCTTTATTCAGTGTGCCGGTCAGAGAGATCCGGATCATCTTCCGTATTGTTCTTCCATGTGTTGTGCAACATCACTGAAACAGGCAAAGTATGTACGACAGAACTCTGAAGCTTTGGCCATGATACTATACAAGGACATCAGAACTCCCGGAAGGCTTGAAGCATTTTACAGAGAGGCCCAGAATGACCCCGGGGTTATGCTGACAAAGGGTGAAGTTACAGGTGTCTCAGATGCAGGGAACGGCAATCTTTATGTTGAAATGGAGAAAACCTTTTTAGGTGAAAAGATAAAGGTCGAGGCTGATCTCGTTGTCCTTGCAACGGGAATGGTGCCTACCACGCGAGCGCCGCAGGAGTATCTTGATGGACTAACTCTGGCTGCTACAAAAGGTGATGATGCCAAGAAGGCATATTTGGAATCGACTCCAAAACCTGAATTTTTATTAAATCTTGCTTATAGACAGGGACCTGAACTTCCATCCCTTGAAGGGGCATGTGGATTTGCAGATTCTAACTTCATCTGTTTCCAGTATGAAACAAGGAGAACCGGGGTTTATGCTGCTGGCCCTGTCAGACAACCGATGAATATGACCGAGGCTCAGGAAGATGCAGCAGGTGCTGCCTTTAAAGCCATACAATGTATTGACCATGTGGCAAAGGGTATGGCAGTCCATCCAAGGGCGTGGGATCTGACTTTCCCTGACCCGCAACTCCTCAGGTGTACTGCCTGCAAGCGGTGTACAGAGGAATGTCCCTTTGGTGCCATTGAAGAAGATGCTAAAGGTATTCCCACATATATGCTCAACAGGTGCAGAAGGTGCGGTACCTGTATGGGTGCATGTCCTGAAAGGATAGTATCATTCAAAGACTACAGTGTTGACATTATAGGGTCAATGATCAAGTCTGTCGATGTCCCGGAGGAGGAGTTCAGGATTATATGCCTGGTCTGTGAAAACGATGCTTATCCTGCCCTGGACACAGCAGGGTTTAATCGGAAGACCATAGACCCGAGTGTTCGTTTTATCCCTATG
>Ga0154814_1053_pt2 | contig 6082 bp, 10 predicted proteins | sample Rifle2008BG16ft_FD_105822 | JGI IMG/M metagenome (GOLD analysis project Ga0154814, IMG submission 105822) | Nitrospirae bacterium RBG_16_43_11 | reverse complement strand
TCAAGGCATCGGATGTCGCGGGCACATCGCTCAGGACGTATTGTCCATATGCATCTGTTGTGGCAGTCTGTACACCGATAGATACCTTGGCCCCTGCGATAGGTTCCAGGGTAACCGAATCCCTTACAATCCCTTGAATTGTGCCTGTTGGTTCAAAGGAGTTCGCTGTTGGATTTGTCAGGCTTGTGCTTGCGTCATCAGAGCAGCCTGTCATGGTTAACATGACCGATGAGGTCATGAGAACAAATCCCAATATCCATAATCTTCCCATACTGGTTATTAATTTCTTCATTAATATTGACCTCCTTTTCACAGCAAGTGAATTATTTACTTCTTTCTATGTAATACACTGTTTCCTCAAAAATAAATATGGTCCACCCCCTTTCCTGAAGGGAAGGGCTAAACCCCTCTTAAAGTTTTCGTCCTATCCATGGCTCTCCTTACAAAAATTATAATTTACCACTTTTGCAAGAATCTCACATATTTATTATTAAGGTGTTTGCCATTCTATGTCAACACAAAAAACTGCCGCCCATACTTGACAACTTAAAAGCATTCCTGCTATTTTAGATAATCTTTACAGGAGGGGTAGTGTAAGATGAGGATCAGGGTTAATGGTAAGGATGAAAATACAGAAGCGGCTTCAGTTTTGGATATTTTAAAGGTAAGGAATGTTGAACCGAGAATGGTAGCGGTAGAGGTCAATTCCAGGATGATAGAACGTGATGAATATGGTGCTACACAATTGAAAGAAGGTGATGAAGTAGAGTTTCTCTATTTCATGGGAGGAGGCCGGACATGAGTAAAAATATATACCAGAATGCCATTGACCTGATAGGTACAACTCCCATGGTCAGGATTAATAAGATATCCGGACTTGCTGGAGGGAATGTGTATGCAAAAATGGAGTCCTTTAATCCTGGCGGCAGTATAAAAGACCGTATATGCCTTAGCATGATAGAAGCGGCAGAGAAGGCAGGAAAGATACATCCGGGAGATACTATAGTAGAACCAACAAGCGGGAATACAGGCATTGGCCTGGCCCTCGTAGCAGCGGTCAAAGGATATAAGGCGATATTAGTGATGCCTGAGAGTATGAGTACGGAGAGGTTTGGACTCCTTTCATCTTTTGGGGCAGAGGTGATATTGACACCGGCCATAGATGGCATGAAAGGCTCTATAATAGAAGCGGAGAGGTTGCTCAAAGAAAACCCCGGCTATTTTATGCCGGACCAGTTCTCGAATCCTGCCAATCCTGAAGTGCATAGAAAGACGACAGGGCCTGAGATATGGGATTCACTGAACGGAGAAATCGCCGCATTTGTTGCTGCCGTTGGTACGGGTGGTACTATAACAGGTGTTGGTGAATTGCTGAAGGAACGTAAGAAAAGTATAAAGATTATAGCTGTTGAGCCTGCGTCATCACCTGTTCTTTCAGGAGGTTCTCCAGGACCGCATAAGATTCAGGGAATCGGCGCCGGTTTTATACCGAAGGTGTTAAACAGGGGTATCATTGATGAGGTCATACCGGTTACTGATGACGAGGCATTCGAAACAGCGAAATTGTTAGCGAAAGAGGAAGGCCTGATGGTGGGTATATCTTCCGGTGCAAATGTGTTTGCTGCTATGAAGGTGGCAAAGAGATTAGGGGCTGGGAAGAATGTAGTGACAGTGCTGCCGGATACTGGAGAGAGGTACATAAGTATAGAGAAATATTTCAGGATGTAAAAATAGGATTCAAGGGGTCGAGTGAATAGGAGAATTGATTGAGCTTCACTGACGAGCAGATAAAGAGATACAGCAGGCATATAATACTTCCGGAGGTTGGAGGGAAGGGTCAGAAAAAGATACGTGAATCCAGGGTGTTGGTAATCGGCGCCGGCGGACTGGGTTCTCCTGCGGCATATTATCTGGCAGCGGCAGGGGTTGGTACGCTGGGCATAATTGACGGGGATGTCGTTGATCTGTCTAATTTGCAGAGGCAGATAATCCACCAGACACCGGACATTGGTAAACCGAAGGTCATTTCTGCAAAGGAGAAGATAGAGGCGCTTAACCCTGATGTAGAGGTAAAGGCATATCAGGCGCTTCTGACCTCGCAGAATGCTTTAGACCTTTTTAGAGAGTATGATGTTATTTTAGACGGGACTGATAACTTTCCTGCAAAGTTTCTATCAAATGATGCGGCGGTTATTACAAATAAGCCTCTTGTCCATGGCGGAATACTGAGATTTATAGGGCAGGTTCTTTCTATCGTACCACATAAATCTGCCTGTTACCGTTGTGTATTTAACAGTCCGCCGCCTCAGGGGCTGATACCGACATGCCAGGAGGCCGGCGTAGTTGGTGTACTTGCCGGGGTAATAGGGACAATACAGGCTACAGAGGCATTAAAATTAATATTGAATATCGGGGAACCTCTCAAAGACAGGCTGATGACATTTGATGCACAGAAGATGGAATTCAGGGAGATAAGGATTAAGAAAAATCCAAAGTGTCCGGTATGCGGTGAGAATCCCACGATTAAAGAGTTGATAGATTATGAACAAGAAGTCTGCAGCATCTGATACCTTAAAGCAAAAAATCAAAGGGCTTAAATGCAGGGAGTGCGGGAAATTATATCCGGCCGTTGCCATGCACGTATGTGAGTTCTGTTTTGGTCCCCTCGAAGTTGATTATAATTACGATGAGATCAAAAAGATCATAAGCCGTGAACGGATAGAGAGCGGCCCCAAGAGTCTCTGGAGATATGCCGACCTCCTTCCGGTAGAAGGCCCTCCTACGGTCGGCCTGTATGCGGGTTTTACACCTCTGATTGAAGCAAAAAATCTTGGTGCAGAGCTCGGTCTGAAAAAGCTTTATATAAAAAATGATACTGTAAACCACCCTACACTTTCATTTAAAGACAGGGTAGTGGCAATCGCCATTACAAGGGCTAAGGAACTTGGTTTTACTGCAGTTGCTTGTGCGTCAACCGGAAACCTTGCAAATTCTGTTGCAGCCCATGCTGCTGAGGCAAGGTTACAGTGTTATGTTTTTATTCCCGGAGACCTTGAAGCAGGAAAGATATTGGGTAGTCTTATATATGCCCCAACCGTAGTTGCTGTAAACGGGAATTATGATGATGTTAACAGGTTGTGCAGTGAAGTAGCCGGGGAATATAACTGGGCATTTGTTAATATAAATATAAGACCATATTATGCTGAGGGATCAAAGACACTTGCATTTGAAACAGTCGAACAGCTTGGATGGAAAGCGCCTGATCATGTTGTAGTACCGGTGGCGTCAGGTTCATTGCTGACAAAGATATGGAAAGGGTTTAATGAGTTCAGGATGCTCGGATTGATAGACAGCGTCACTACAAAGGTAAATGGCGCACAGGCAGAAGGGTGTTCACCTGTAGCTTCTGCATTTAAAGAAGGCAGGGATTTTATAAAACCTGTTAAACCCAAGACTATAGCCAAATCAATAGCGATAGGCAACCCGGCAGACGGATATTATGCTCTTAAGGCGGTACGTGAGAGTAAGGGCAGCATTGATGCTGTAACTGACGGGGAGACCATTGAAGGGATCAAACTCCTTGCAAGAACAGAAGGGATATTTGCGGAGACAGCCGGCGGGGTTACAATTGCTGTCTTAAAGAAGCTGGCAATGAAAGGGCTTATTCCTCCGGATGAGACTGTCGTTGCCTATATTACAGGAAATGGTCTCAAGACCCAGGAGGCTGTAATAAACGCTGTCGGGGATGTTGTAAGGATAGATCCTTCTATGGATTCATTTGAAAAGTCCCTTAATATCAAGGAAAAGAATAACTAATAAGAGGGGAGATATGGCAGTTAAGGTACGAATTCCAACCCCGTTACGCGGATTGACGAACGGACAGGGAGAGGTTGAAGCAGCAGGCAGGACAATAGGAGATATGCTTGTGGATCTTGAAAACAGGTACCCGGGGATTAAAGAGAGGCTTTGTGATGAGGCCGGAAACCTGAGGCGGTTTGTTAATATATATGTTAATGAAGAAGATATAAGGTTTAAGCAGGGCAGTGATACAGCTCTCTCAGATGGCGATGATGTTTCTATTGTGCCTGCTATAGCCGGAGGATAATCTGATGTCACATTTCAGGATAAGGATTGGTTTTCCCGAAGACAAGATAACAGAACCTATCATCTACCAGATTGGTCATGAGTTTAAAGTAGTTACCAACATAAGAAAGGCAGATGTCAGGGAGAAGACCGGTTGGGTTGAACTTGAGTTAATAGGTGATTCCGGCGAGATCGAAAAGGCTATTGAGTCCCTTAGGGCAAAAGGAGTGAAGGTGGAGCCGATAGAGAGAAACATTATAGAATAGGACTGGAAAATTTAATTATGGATTTTTCTGAAGAACAGGTTAAAAGATACAGCAGGCATATAATCCTCTCAGAGGTTGGAGGAAAAGGACAGCAGAAGATCTGTGAGTCAAAGGTCTTTATTACCGGTGCCGGCGGGCTCGGTTCTCCGGTGGCGCTTTACCTTGCTGCTGCAGGTGTTGGGACTATAGGAATAATTGACGACGACGTGGTGGACCTGTCTAATCTTCAGAGACAGATATTACATTCAACGAAAACAATTGATAAGCCTAAAGTAGAATCTGCTAAAGAAACCCTTGAGGCATTGAACCCCGATGTAAATGTAGTTCCTTATAAAGAAAGGTTAACATCTGCAAATATAATGGACATAATCAGGGATTATGACCTTGTACTTGATGGATCAGATAACTTCCCAACGAGATTCCTTGTAAATGATGCATGTTTCTTTGCCGGAAAAACACTCATCTCAGGCAGCATTTTCAGGTTTGAAGGACAGATAACGACATTAAAACCTCATGACGGTCATCCATGTTACAGATGTCTTTATCCTGAGCCGCCCCCGCCGGGACTTGTGCCGAGTTGTCAGGAGGCCGGTGTCCTTGGCGTACTTGCCGGGACTGTTGGCGTAATACAGGCTACAGAGGCCGTTAAAGAGATACTTGGGATGGACAGCTCACTTGCCTCTCACCTGTTGATATATGATGCATTAGGGATGAGATTCCTCAAAGTCAAGACTCGGAAAGATCCTAACTGTCCTCTGTGCGGTAAGGAGAAGAAGATTACTGAGCTGCTTGATTATGAGCAGAGCTGCACACTTAAAATATGACGACTTCGTAACAAGCGGGGTTATGCTAATAATACCTTCCAACATTTCCAGTGCCATGCTTGAACATGTTAAGGCTGATTTTCCATTTGAATGTTGCGGGTTACTTGCTGGTAAAGGGGATGCGGTATCCCACATCTACCGTATGAGTAATACTGACAAATCAAAGGTTACTTACCTCATGGACCCGGCAGAGCAGATGAGGGTATTTAAAGAGATGAGGTCTCTCGAATTGGAATTGAAGGCCATTTACCATTCCCATCCAAACCATCCGGCCTGGCCTTCCCGCACAGATATAGAACTTGCCTACTATCCTGAAGCGGTTTATATTATCATTTCAATAAATGACAGCAGGGAAACAGAAGTTGGCAGTTTCAGGATAATCAACAAAGAGATTACAGTAGAAGATATAGACCTTCAGTAGTGTATGGTAAAACGTTCGATCTATTTCGCAGCCGGTTGTATATTTATATCTGTAGGATTGGTAGGATTTCTTCTTCCATTATTTCCCGGCTTTGTACCATTCATAATTGGAATTGTTATGCTCTCAAAGTCAAGCACATATATAAGGCGGAATCTGTCCAGGCTGAAGACCGTATTCCCAAGACAGTATGCCAAACTCCATGAGATTAAAGAGAAGCTCTCTCATAAAAAATAGGCTTATCTCCTCCGTTTTCTCATCTCTTCTTCAAAAAAGCGGTTATACTGGTTGGTCCACTCCGGGGTTCCTTCAGCCATCTTCCTGGTATATGCAGCCAGCTTATTTCTCACTATGACATCCACTTCTTTATCTATATGCACCTCTGCGGCTATCAACCGTTTGATTTCCCGCAGGACGGATATTTCATCTCCCTGCAAAGCAACAGGGCTGTTTTTCAGATCCTTCAGGATTATGTGTGATAAATGGTTTAT
>Ga0154814_1049_pt2 | contig 6178 bp, 6 predicted proteins | sample Rifle2008BG16ft_FD_105822 | JGI IMG/M metagenome (GOLD analysis project Ga0154814, IMG submission 105822) | Nitrospirae bacterium RBG_16_43_11 | reverse complement strand
GAGTAGGTGACTGTAGGTACAGCGGTAGATGTTCCTGTGGAGGTGGTCTCCACTTTTGAAATGAAGTCCACCTTTCTTCCAACGCTCAGAAACGCTGTCTGACCGTTCATGATGTTCACCCTCGGGTTTGAAAGGACGTTTATATTACCCTGCTTCTGCAACGCCCTCAGGAGGGAGGTGAAATCGCCGCCAGTCAGAGAAAGGTTGAAATTTGGAAGCGAGTTCAGTGTATTGGTAAAGCCGGTCGTCCCAACGCCAAGATTGCCTACAGTCTCCCATCCCCTTCCAAGGAAGCTCCAGTCAATTCCATACTGAATGCTGTCAGTGAGCTGCACTTCAACAATACGGGCTTCGACCAGGACCTGTCTTCTGAGGGTCTTTTTCAGGAAATTGATATAATTCTCAACCCTGATGAGATCCTTTCTCGAAGCCGTTACCACGATAGTCCCCGTCATTCTGTGAATGCTAAAACCAGGACTAAGATGGGATGACCCTGCCTGTGACTGCTGTTGGTTTGGCTGTACATGGAGTATCCCGGCAATGCCTTTTTCAACGGAATCCCAGAATTTGAAAGAATCTTTGTCTGTTTCTATTTTTTGCGTGATATTACCGCTGACACCGGCTGAACCGGTTTTCGTATTTCCCAGCATATCCCCACCCACCATAATGGAATAGTCCTGGATCACAGAAGGTTGTCCGAATTCCAATATCTTCGTATCCAATAATTTAATAGTGAGAATGTTGTCCTTGACTGTATAGAAATAATCAACCGACGCGAGCACCGTATCAAGGACATCCTGAATATTCATATCCTTGAGATTTATTGTGACCGGCATTTCAGGATCTACTCCCCGTTCAATGACCAGATTCAGAAAGGCAGATTCAGCAATCGTATAGAGGACATCCCTTAGAGGCGTATTCCGCGCAGATACGGAGATCGTCATTGTCTTTAATGGTGATACCTCTTCCTTGACAGGGACAAACTCAACCTTTGGTGTTGCTTCCGACTTTTCCTGTACCCTGAATTCCTCAGGATAGATGCTGGTCTCTGTTGAAAATGTCTCCACCGGCTGAGCCTTTCTGGCGAACTTGTCAGACGCACACGATGTTGTTAACGACCAGGCAAGGAGTACCATCAGCACTGATCGTGGTACACGGCCACAAAATTGGTTCATCTTTCTTCCTCCATATATATCCACCTCAGTGTCTTGTCCTTGATTAGAATCCTCTCCTTTTCTATCTTTTGAATTGTCATTCCACCCGTGGATTCACCCTCATGTAAGAGCCGGTCATCCAGGATCGCAAAACTTCGTCTGCCATTCAGTACCACAAATGTCAGTTTCGGATTAATATTGGCATTGTGGCTCACCTCATTTGTCATAACATCCTCTTTCTGAAAAGGTCTGCTGACAGATACAGATGGAACGTCATACTCAATTATTGCAGAAACACTTTTTCTCTGAGTCATACTCCTGATATCAGCATTGGAACTCTTTCCATCTGTTTCAAAGTTAAGTAAATTTGTCTGTGGAGAAAAATTCAGCAATTGACGATGGCCAGGTCTTAGGATAAGGTGCTCCAGATCGATCACATTAATCAGCAATACAGAGGCAACTACCATAAAGACTGGAAGCACTGCCAATATCTTTAATCTTGAATCAATCACAGTGAAGCCCTCCGGTCCGGAATTCCCGTAATTCTTCCAGATGGAATCCTAAAAGATCCCTCAATTGTCCAGATGATTTCACGACCTACTTCATTTCTTTTAGCAATAACATTACGAATTTTGAAATATGGGAATCTCAGGCCACGGAGATAGCCGATGGCGTTCAAACCTTCATGGTACTGGCTCCCGCTAAATCCCAGTGTAACAGGGAGTGCGATCTCATTGTTCTCCTCCACAATATTTCCAACGATAATATCAGCCTCTTTGATGGAACTTCTCACCTTTTCAAGGGATAGGAGAAGTATCTCCTGGTGGCTTCTCAAATTATAATCTGTCGGTAGCAGGTGTATAGCAGTAGTCCGCTTTTCTCTCATTACATGGATGTCATTTTCCATCCTTAGAACATTCATGCGTATGGCATCCAGGTCAGAGGTAGCCTTTATGAGGTTATGCTTATACTTGCTGGCAAGGACAAGTATACATAGCGCTACAGAAAGTATTATTCCGGTCACAAGATGACGATAGACGGCCTTTTTGAGAACTTGGGTGAGGTTCACCTGTACTCTGCCTCCACGAATATTTTTTTGTCTTTCAGTTCAAATAAATTCTTTGTAACCGACAGCCCCTGAATATCAGCAAGAGAGCCCATAAACTTCTCATAGGCGCTCCCGGCTTCGGCATAGTTTTCAGTGACGGCGCTCCCTTCAATCTTGCACAGAAGCACCCCATCATTTGCGGAAATCTCAATGGAATCAACCCTCATCCTGTTCTCCTTTATTTGAGTAAATGCTTTGAGTAAATCAAGAAAGTCAGGTGTCTCCATGGAGCTCTCAAAAGAGGCAATGAGGGAGCCGTACTCAGAAAATCTGGAACTTTCGCTCTCATAGGATGAGAAAACCCTGTCTAAATCCGGCAGGTCTTTTACAGAATTCTGAAACTCCTCTCTGATGGGAAGGGTAGCCTTAACGACAAATGCTGTATAAATAACCGACAGAATTATCAGATAGAGGAATGTCGCAGTAGAGTATCGGAGGATTTCCATTGTAAAAGTCAAATCCTTGTAGTTACGTGGCGCAATATCGCAGCTTTTGTCAGCACAGAGCGCTGAGACGGCAGTCATATATTCCAGAATGGTGCGATTGTCCATATGAATTCCCGGGGGGGGTACCAGACAAATAACAGGCAGGGAGGTGTTGACGGATACATTGTAATTCGCTGAAAGACTGCCTGTCAGAATTACGCATGCGGGAGTAATTCTGAGAGTCTGCCTGCAATAATTTACAGTCATCTCAATATTCCTCATGTCATAGTCTGTCATGTCTGCCTCCGGTGAGTTAGCCTTCCGGATCAAGACTATCTTGCCATCCCTGACCAGAAACAGGTTCTTGTTGTCACCAAATCCTGATACACACAGACCATATTTCCCGTCCGTCCTGGTCATCCGTGCCAGAGTAAAGACATCCGGATAGACTGCCGAGACTCTTTTCCCCATATCCGTAAATCTGCTGATCAGGTTCATCACTTCGTTGTTCCTGACAGCAAAGACAAAAACCTCAAAGGTTTTTCTATTTTCAATTATCTTTTCTTCTGAGAGATGATAAAGATAGGAGAAATCCTCAAAATGACATTTTTTATGAATCTCAATTTCGATTATCTTTTCCAGATATTTCTTCTTTACCACTGGCACAGTGATCGTCTCCTGGTAGGTTTCACTGAAATTACTGACGACAATAAATTCCTTCGTCTTCTCACTCCTCAGAAATTCCCCGAACTGTGCATCATTCAGAGTCATAACATCTCTAACCGTATGCCCTCCCTTTTTTGGAAAGGCATATATGACCCTTATTGTCTGATCCTCAAAACTAACGACAACAGTTTTTTTCATTTTTCTCATCTGCATCATGGATTTACAGTAATTACCAGAGACTTCTGAGCCATATTGTCATTGGACCCGCCAGAGTCATTATTATCTCGTGCAAATATGCTCAGGTTAAAGCTTCCGGAAGAGGTTGGAGTCCCTGATAACGCCAGCGTATCTGACTGTCCCCATGAACCTTCTCCCAATCCGCTGCAGTTAACACTCGTTGTGTTTGGGGATAGGGAAAGCCCTGCCGGCAGGCTTCCCTGCACGCACCACCTGTATTTCCCTCCTGCTGTGTAGGCCGCCCCTCCGTCAGGAAAGACTGAGGCGCTGTAAGCATTTCCGGACGTGCCGGAGGGAAGTTCGTTATTGATAATCTTGAGCTGTGCCCCGATGCATCCGCTCCTTATCCTAAGCTCATCAAGGGTCATCCACTTGACGATATCATCATATGTTTCAAGCCGTGTCATATCACCGGCGTAATTATCAATGCCGGGCAAATCCGGATTGTAGACCCTCACGCTCCCGCCTGTATTGCCCGTCTGTATATTGAAATTTCCAGCCCCGCTGATCACGGCAAATGCTATATTGGGTATCGTGCTTGTCGGTGTTGTGCAACCTGGGTCCGGACACAAAACAATACTGATATTGGTCGTTTTTCTACCGCATATCCCCCCTGCTGTTGTGTTTACCAGGTTGGCATCCGGAATATAATAGAGAGAGTTATTCCAGGAGTCCCTTGGGGTCCTTACTGTTGAGGGGAACTCTGTTGTGCTGGGTATCCGGTTACTTGTGGTTCCAAAACCGATCATGCCTGAAAGAGCTGCATTCACCGTCTCTTTGGTCTCGTTATATTTGGATGCCTTAACAAGGGGCCCCATCATTCCGGTTCCAACACCAATGAGCATACCAATAATAACAAGGACAATGGCAAGTTCAACAAGTGTAAAACCCTTATCACCTCTAATGATGCTTAACAGTTTCATATAGGTCCACTGTCTATTTTAATGTCCTGTGCATCCATATCATTAGCATTACTCCCCCAAATATTGTCAGGAAGATTCCGATCCTTGTCTTCGAGACAACTTCTGATATGAGGCTATCGGGGGTGATGCTCCAAATTACGTAATAACCGGAAAGAATAAATATAAAAGAAAGGTATGGTAAAACCAACCTGAGGATCTGATAAACAATTGTCCTGACTGTGAATGACAAATCCCGTTTTCCATACCAATCTTGAGGCAATGGTTTCCCCTTCCACGGAAAGTCATCTCTCCCCCAAACGGGATAATTTAAAACCTGAAATAGAGTGTATATGCGCCACTGGTTGCTGTGTTGTAATTGCCTGATCCCCTGATATCTCCACTATTGTACCCTGTGGTCGGACTGCCATCATCATACTGCTGATCAAGGATCTCGCATATATCGTACGGTAAATTTGTAAATCCTATCCAATGAGCGGTCAACCCCTGGACAGCCGTACTCCCTATTGCTACGCTGCCGGCATAAGGGTTGTTTGGATTTATTGCGGACGTTGCATCTCCTGACAGGAGATTTGTTAACCTTAACCCTCTCCAGGCGAGACATGTCTCGGTGGTGGCAGCAGCAGCACAATTGGTGGTATATCCTGTAATCAGGCCATTATTATTCCCGTCGGTGATTCCCCACCGTGCATTGGCATTATTGTCATCCCCCGGAAATTTTCCATATTTGTCCAGATAGGTGTTTATGGCGGCATTGACCTCCTGCTTCATATTATAGAGTCTTTTCATCCTCGCATTATTGATAAGCTCCTGCCCCTTGAGTACAGCCCCAAGGATCAATCCGATAATTACGAGTACGATTGCCAGTTCAACAAGCGTGAATCCTTTCTGATTTCGAAGCATCTCCATTTTTTTCATTTCCGTCTTTCTCCTCCCTATATCTACTATTATGTGTTTAGAAACTTCTATTTGTCGGTCATGTAATCGGCTATCCGCTGAATAGACTAAAGCAAGACATATGCCACAGCATATCTAATTGAATAATAAGGTAAAAACAATAAATAGGGATTGTCCTTTACGGTAATCCTTGACGATGCCGTCAAAGCAATGACGACACTTTCAACTAATCCGGTGTAATAAACTCAGCAACTGCCTCAATATTCTACTTTGTATTGTTCCTGGGAGAATTGACTTTTAGTGACACATAATATTTCTCCACCTCCTGGGATAAGTTAAATCCACATTGACAGGTAAATCTCATCCTGATATTCTGACCACGAAAAAACATTTGGGAGCTAACAGCGGTGGGATGAGAGGGAAGTGAGGGGATTTAATGATATCATAAAGGTGTTTAAAAGCCGTAATATCTCCGTAATGTTGTTTCTCGGATTTTCTTCAGGACTGCCGCTTGTTTTAACATCAGGTACATTGCAGGCATGGATGGCGGTTGCAGGTGTTGACCTTCGTACAATCGGTATATTTTCTCTTATCGGCCTTCCCTATACATTGAAGTTTCTCTGGGCTCCTTTCATGGACAGGTATGTTCCGCCACTTCTTGGAAGACGCAGGGGATGGATAATCCTGACCCAGATCGGCATTATTATTGGTGTAATTTTAATGGGCCTTGGGTCACCAAAGGAAGACTTGTTGTTCTTCGGTGTAATTGCC
>Ga0154814_1035_pt1 | contig 6188 bp, 5 predicted proteins | sample Rifle2008BG16ft_FD_105822 | JGI IMG/M metagenome (GOLD analysis project Ga0154814, IMG submission 105822) | Nitrospirae bacterium RBG_16_43_11 | reverse complement strand
AGGATACATTTTGCCATGAATGATCCCGGGGGTATCAATTGTCTGTCCCTGACAATTGTGTCGTATAAAGAGAATAGCAGGTTAACTAATACAGGCTTGTTTCTCCGGAAGATATTCAGGAATTTGACCAGGAAGAAGTCGAAGTGCCCCGGATATCCAACAATTATTGCGTCATATTCGCCAACGCCGAAAAATTTCCAGGATAGTGAAAGGTAAGCACGACAGAGCCTCGGTATTAGGGAAATCATGGAGGAAATACCTTTTGCCTTTTCTACCTTCTCCATCCTTCCCTTCCATAAGCTTTGATTGCATTCGACGACCTCTATCTGGTTTTCCCTGAGGGACCGAATCAGAACCTCATTCATTGGGTAGCCTTCTTGATTTGTATAGGTACCGAAATAACAGATGCGCATTAGTATTGCTAACAAGGTAGTATCCCTGTTAATTTTTATCCTTACAGGTGGTAGCAGTAATTATAGCACTATCGGCTAAGGAGTAGAAGGGACGAAAGAAAGTTTAACTGGTAATTTTCAGTGAACATCTGTCAACTTTCCAAATGCGTGACATTCTTTGCTTCGCTCAATGCAAGCACTGTCTTGTCCAGCATTTGCAAGGGAGGTAGGTTTCACTGAGAATTACTGTACTCATCCATGATAATTTGACATAATCCAGCTATAATGCTATCATGCAATATGAATTTAGGAGGATAGTAAAATGCAGACTCAGATTAAAACCATAGGCGCCAGTGGCCAGATTTCCCTTGGGAAGGAATATGCAGGGAGACATATCATTATAGAGGAAATTGAAGAAGGGGTGTGGCTTATCAAAACAGCCAGCATTATTCCGGACAGTGAAATGTGGATGCATGAGGAACCAGCAAAATCAAGGATAGACAGGGCGATCAAATGGGCAGAAGAAAACAGGCCCTCAGAGAGCGATTTAAGAGAATTAAGTGGCAAAATCAGATAACGTTATGTTGGATTTAAATAATCCGGTATTTCAGGATGATTTGTTTAATCTTGGGAAAGAAGATGCCATCCGAATACTGGAAATCCTGAAGAAGATAAGAAGTCTTACATGGACAGCTATCTATAAAGATAATGGGTTACGTTGGGAGTTGGTTCAGTCCAGAACTGGACTTGGTGGACAACGCTTATACACTATCCGTATCAGTCAGAAATTTCGGGCCATAGTCTACAGGGAAGCACAGTTTATGCGATTCCTATCACTCCATCCGGATCATGATTCAGCTTATGAGTAAAATCAGGTTTTGATCATACACATATAGAAGGCAATCTCCATTTTTCAGGAAGATGTTTTATGCAGTATTTATTTTATCATCGAAAATCCTCTTAATCATGGTAATATTTTAACCATGTTGTAGTGAATTATCAACCATATATTTCTGTAAGGGTTTTAGCCCTTTGCCTGATGGTATGCTTATTGCAATATTAAATCCTTGATGTTAAAACATCATGGTCTCAGACCCCGATTTACCTATCTATTAGTAGTATCCATCTATATTTCTCTCCTTACAGGTTGCAGTAGTGAGTATAACACTATTGGGCCTACATTTGAAGGGAATGAAAGTATAACCGGCGGGAGAATGTTATTACTGGCTGGCAGGCCGGGAGGCTCAGGTACGGCTGATGCTACAGGTACACTTGCAAGATTTAATTCGCCCCGCGGAATTGCAGTTTATGGAGATACCCTCTATGTTGCTGATAAGAGCAATCATACAATTAGAAAAATAGATATAACTACTAAATCCGTAACAACAATTGCAGGTTATCCTGGCAGACCAGGTGTTAATGACGGTATTGGCAGTAATGCCAGATTTAATAACCCTGAGGGCATTGCTACTGATGGTGTATATTTATATATAGCTGATTCCGGAAACCATGTCATACGTAAGATAGAAATAGGTAGCGGCAGTGTTGTTACTCTTGCTGGTAAGAGAGGCCAGCCTGGTTATCAAAACGGGACGGGGATAAATGCCGCGTTTAGTTCGCCTATAGGTATAACAATGTTGGACAGTGCACTTTATGTTTCAGATACAGATAATCATGTTATAAGACGGGTTGATAAGAAGAGCGGTGAAACAATTACTGTAGCGGGGACAGCTTCTACCGCTGGTAATACAGACGGATTTGGTGTCTCTGCGCTCTTTAATTTTCCTTTCGGAATAACTAATGATGGGAAATTTTTATACATTGCTGATACATTTAATCACACCATAAGAAGAGTGGAAATTCAGACACGTGAGGTTATTACCTTAGCCGGTAAGACAGGGGAGGGAGGCTATACGGATGCTTCACTTATGGATGCCCGTTTTTTTTATCCATCAGACCTGGAAGTCAAGGGAGGTGAGCTTTTTATTGCTGACCTGGGAAACGATTTGATCAGGGTAATAGACCTGTCTCAGGGGACGGTTGATACAATTGCCGGCACGCCGCAAGTCTCGGGTGCTGCTGATGGCCCGGTTGGTATTGGAAAGTTTAACAGTCCTGCTGACATTGCCATCATAGGCGACTACATATATGTTGCAGATATGGATAACAATTCAATACGCAGTGTTGATATCTCTACAGGAGAGATCGTAACCATGGCCGGGGCTCCATCTTATACAGGTGCAACGGATGATTTAGGCGATAACAGCAGGTTTAGCACCCCCGGGGGTATAGCAATAGAAGGCAGTACCCTTTATATAGCAGATACCTTTAATCATACTATAAGAAAAGTGGATGCGGAAACAGGAACTGTAACGACAATTGCAGGCAAGGCCGGGGTATCGGGCACTACTGATAGTTCAGAGAGTGCCGCGGTATTTAATTCCCCCACGGATGTAATAGCGGATGCAAATGGTGAGTATATATATATAGTAGATACAGACAATCATGTTATAAGGAGCATGAATATTGCTACCGGTGAAGTGCGTACATTTGTCGGATATCCTGGTAGCTATGGGACAACGGATGGAATTGGGACAGAGGCAAGGTTTAATTCGCCGAAACGGGGTGTGAGGATTGGGGATAAACTATATGTTGTTGATACAGGAAATCATGCAATACGCGTAATTAATCTTATCACAAAAGAGGTAACAACACTGGCGGGAGAGAGGGGTGCAGCAGGTTGGACGAATACAGGTGAAAGTACTTCCGGAGTCGCCCGTTTTAATAACCCTGGAGATATAACAACTGACGGAGCGGTTCTCTATGTGGCTGATACAGGTAATCATATTATAAGGAAGGTACACCTGTCTACAGGTGTTGTTTCGACCATTGCCGGTGTCCGCGGAGGTTCAGGTCTTGTGGATAGCGTTGATGGTCCTCCTCTGTTTAAATCGCCGGAGGGAATCACCTGGCATAATAAAATCCTTTATGTCTCAGATACCGGTAACCATATATTGAGAAAGGTAGATCTTGCCACCGGGCAGGTATCCTTTTTGGCAGGAGACTTTTCTTGTACAGAGGAGGCAGAGATTGAAAATGATGTCACCAAAATAAAAAAGACTTGTAATGGAGAGCCCACGGGTACAAGTTCCTTTGGAGATTCTACTGATGGAACAGGAAAGACCACATCTTTTAACACCCCTTCAGGAATTAATACAGACGGTGTCTATCTCTACGTAATGGACTCAGGAACTAACAGGATCAGGAGGGTAAAGATGGATACCGGAGAAACGAAAACATTTTCATTTTCAAAGAATAAGGGTGTTTCCTTGAATTCTCCGGCAGGTGGTGATTTGGCAGGTGGGGTCCTATATATTGCTGATAAAGGTAACCATATTGTCCGTAAATTAGAAATTACAAATCTTTCCGGCGCCCCAATGATCCTGATAGCCGGCAATCTTGGGGTAAGCGGCTATGGATATAGCGCCGGATATTCGGCCGGCTTTTACAATCCTGTTGGTATTACTGCAGATGGCATGGGGAATCTGTATGTGGCTGATACAGGAAACCATACTATCAGAAAAGTGGTGATATCTACCGGCGAAGTTACTACAGTTGCAGGTATTCCGGGAAGGCCCGGATTTGTGAACAGTGAATTTGGCTATCCCATGTTTAATTTTCCAAGGGGCATCTGCATTACTGGGAATCATCTGTATGTGGCAGACTCCGGAAGCCATCTTGTGCGCAGAGTCAATCTGTCCACCGGATATGTGGGGCTTGTAGCCGGATTGAGTGATTACGTCACGAATACAGGTTCCCCGGGAACCTCAGACAGTACAGGGGCGGCGGCAGGGTTTACTGATCCGAGGGGGATTACCACCGATGGCAAATATCTTTATGTCACAGACAGCGGTAATCATACTATAAGGAGGATCCTGGCAGCTACCGGCCAGGTGAAGACGATTGCAGGTATGCCTTTGGAAGCAGGGTATAAGGATGGTGTCAGCTTTGATGCAAGATTTAATTATCCGAGGGGAATAACTGCTGATGGAGATTATCTGTATGTAGCGGATACAGGGAACAATGTGTTTCGTAGGGTGAATAAGGAAACCGGAGAGGTGCTTACATTGTCAGGCAAAAAGGGAGAATCTTCTTTTATACAGGGTTCAAGGGAAGATGCAAGGTATAATAATGTGGTAAGCGTAACTACGTCCCCTGAGACACCCTATCTTTACTTTACTGACAGTGCTGAGAACGTGGTAGGCGCAATTGAGAAATGATACATCGGACTATTTCTTAAAAATAAAAAAGACTGCCACTATCATAAAAAGAAATCCTACAGCATAATTCCACCGGAACTCTTCCTTAAGATACAAGATTGAAAATACTGAAAAGACGATCAGGGTTATCACTTCCTGAATCGTCTTTAACTGTGCGGCAGAAAAATGATAATGTCCAATACGGTTTGCCGGCACCTGAAAGCAGTATTCAAGAAACGCGATAAGCCAGCTTATTATAATTACCTTCCAGAGTGGAGAGTCTTTGTATTTAAGGTGACCATACCATGCTATGGTCATGAAGATATTGGATATGGTTAACAGGATTACCGTAGTCATTTTCAGGGAAACTATTTTAGCACAATTTATAAGTGATGTTGAAAATTCTATCTCCCTCAGGGAGAGCAGGCTGTCATCCTGAATTTATTTCAGGATCTCAAACGATGCAGGGTTAGGAGATTCTGAAACGAGTGCATTCAACGGGGTTAGAAAACCCCGCCAATCGCGATAGGCGGGACATTTTTCGCTTCGCTCAATGCAAACACTGCCTTGTCCAGCATTCTCAAGGAAGATAGGTTTCGCCGAGAATTGCTGCATGAAGTATTTCATGGTTGCAATGACGGATAGTAATATGTATTATAGTCCATATGGCGGAAATGACTGTTGTAGTGATAGACGGACAGGGTGGCGGCATAGGCGCCCATATTATAGAGAAGATGCAGAAAAATCTTCCGGAATCATCCTTGGACAAGATAGATATTGTCGCTCTCGGGACAAATGCTATTGCCACATCGTTAATGATGAAGGCAGGGGCTAATAAGGCTGCAACAGGAGAAAACTCCATAGTGCAGGTAAGCAGGTCTGCGGATATAATTATTGGTTCATGGGCAATAGTGATACCTAATTCAATGCTGGGTGAATATACTCAGGTAATGGCTGATGCAGTTGCAGCAAGCAGGGCGCGAAAACTGCTTGTCCCTCTTCCTCAACAGGGGATTGAGATGATAGGTGTAACCCCTGAACCCTTTCCTCATTTGATAGATAAACTGATTGACAGGTTAAGAAGAATCCTTTAATGTATGCTTAGGCTTATAATAAAAGACTCATAAGTTCTAAGGCGTACAAAGGATGATGAAAAATTACCCTCCCCTTCAAGGGGAGGGTAAGGGTGGGGATGGGGTTTTTCGGTTGAAGAGAAGGGAGATGCATCATGTGTGAAGCAAGCGTTTACATTGAGAAAGAGGGTAAAGAGGAGCTCCTGTTAGATAGTGTTGATGTATTGGAACCCCAGGAGGGGGGTAAGATATATATAAGAAACCTTGCGGGTGAACAGAAGACTTTAACTGCCCGCATAAAAAAGATCAGGCTTGTAGAGCATAAGATTATCCTTGAGAGGACAGAAGGATAGTACAAAAGTGAGTCGTGTATTAGAGGCCATGGGAGATAAAACTTCTATGGCCTTTTTGTTGAATATAACGGACATGAGCCAGGGCATACGAAGGATGATGAAAATCCCCAT
>Ga0154814_1029_pt1 | contig 6291 bp, 3 predicted proteins | sample Rifle2008BG16ft_FD_105822 | JGI IMG/M metagenome (GOLD analysis project Ga0154814, IMG submission 105822) | Nitrospirae bacterium RBG_16_43_11 | reverse complement strand
GACTCAAAGATTATTACTGCAAGACAGGGTAACATCCTCAATGACCCTGCAACATCCAACCTGTTCCTGAGGCTTCAGGATGGTCATATTTACTTTGAATCTGATGACAGGAGTAAATATCAAATGGTCACGTTTTCAACATATTTCTTAAGACTGGATTCAGTTCAGTCCATTGAGAGTGTGAGACTTGTAAAGGAGAAATGGGGTTTAAGCCTTACGGAATTGAAAATGAAAATAAAAGAGAAGAAAGAACAGGGGAAGGTACGGGAATACAGGCGGCTGCTGATGGAGTACTATAAGAAGTTTTCATTGCCTGCTGCTGCACTGGTACTCGGACTTCTCGGCACTCCCATAGGTATAATGACCACATTTTCAAGCAGATTTGCAGGCTTCATATTAAGCATTGTTATTGTTTTCATCTACTACATACTGGACACCGGCTTTGAGATCCTTGCAGTCGAGGGATTTATCCATCCGGTGATTGCAGCCTGGTCAACGGTCTGTATTTCACTCTTTTTTGCTGTTGTTACAATATATTTTGTGTCTGCAGAAAGAAGGCTTAAGTTGTTTAATATAATTTCAAGAGGCAAATGAAGATAATCACACGGTATGTCTCAGCAGAATTACTAAAGTTGTTTCTTCTCATTTCAGCGGCTTTCACAGTACTGTATCTGCTCATTGATGTAATCGAGAATCTTGGAGATTTTACAAGAGTTCATGCAGGCTTCTTAACTATTGCAGGTTTTTTTATCTTCCACCTGCCGCAGGCAATATATTACACGGTGCCTCTTTCTCTACTCTTTGCATCATTTCTGAACATGGGACTTTTTACTAAATATAATGAACTTACTGCCCTGCGTTCCGGCGGGTTGAGTATACACAATATTATACTGCCCGTATTAACTCTAACTCTCCTTATTTCTGCAGGCACATTCTTCCTGAATAACTCTATCATACCCGTAAGCAATAAAAAGGCAGAGGATCTACGAATGTCAATCGAGTTAAAACCAAGAGAAATGTTCTTTAAGGAAGATAGTCTATGGCTCAAGGCTGACGATTACACAATATACAATGCAAGATTTATAGACCCTGACAAAAAAATAATGGGCCGGATAAATATCTATTATCTGACACCTGAATTCAGTATCAGGGAAAGTATTTCGGCTGAACGTGCTACCTCAGAAGATGGTCAGTGGTTTCTTAAGACAGGTGTCAGGAGGCAGTTTGATCCTGACAACAGAAAGGTAACACTCCTGGAATTTGATACCCTTCCGTTGGATTTTCCTATAAGACAAAATGATTTCAGTCATATGACTGTCCGGGCATCTGAAACAAACTATACAACCCTGAAAAACTATATAGATACAATTAAAAGAGAAGGCTATGAGATAAAAAGACTGTCAGTTGATCTGTATGCCAAGACATCGTTCCCATTCTCCGGATTTATCTTATCCATCTTCGGGATAACCTTTGGTTTCAGTATCAAAAAGAGGTATGGAGGGCTCGCCAGAGGCATAGGGCTGTGTATTCTTATCGGGGTACTTTATTGGACCACCTACTCTTTGTCTTTAAGTATGGGATACGCAGGTCGTATTAACCCCATGCTTTCATCCTGGCTGGCAAATATTGTGTTCGGTGTTATTGGTGGAGTTACCTACTTCAGGGCTATGAAACTTTAGCGACTGTCTGAAGTTTTTTCCCTGACCTTAGTAGATCGATAAATGCATCAAACGGCACCGGCCTGCTGAAATAATACCCCTGCATCTCCTCGCATCCATGTTCTGCAAGGAACATTAACTCCTCTAATTTCTCTACGCCCTCTGCCACTGACCTCAACCTTAATGTATGGGTCATTGCTAATATTGTCTCTACAATGGACGCACCATCAGGATTCGTTGTAATATCCATCACAAATGAGCGGTCTATTTTTAACACATCAATAGGAAACTTTTTAAGATAACTGAGAGAGGAATAACCTGTGCCAAAATCATCAATTGAAAGCCTGATGCCCCTGTCTTTAATCGCATAAAGCTTCCTGATAAGTTTTTCCTCATTTTCCATCAGGATGCTCTCTGTAAGTTCCAATTCAACATGCATTGGGTCGAGGCTGCTCTCATCCACTATTCTGCCAATCAATTCTACGATCTTGTCATTTGCAAACTGCCGGGAAGAGAGATTTGAAGACATAACAAGATTAGAAAATCCCATATCTATTAACTGCTTCATGTCCCTGCATGAGGTTCGCAGAACCCATTCACCTATTGGAAGGATAACACCTGTCTCCTCTGCAAGCGGGATGAATTCTGCCGGCGATATCATTTTCCCGTCTTTCTGCCATCTTATCAATGCCTCCATCCCGCAGATCTCTCCTGTAGACAAGTCAACTTTAGGCTGGTAATAGAGAATGAATTCCTGCTGTTCTACTGCCTTTCTCAGATTTGTTTCCATACTCAGCCTGTTTTTAGCCTTCAGGTTCATTTCTTCAGCAAAGAATTGATAGTTATTTCCACCCTGGGCCTTACAATGATACATTGCCGTATCCGCCTTCATTAATAGATGGTCGGCAGATTCACCGTCTGATGGAAACAGTGATATCCCGATACTTGCAGCAACAAACAGCTCATCTTCATTTATCTTCACAGAAGCAGTTAACGATTCTAGTATATTCTTCGCCACTGTAATAATATCATTGGTATCAGCCACATCATTTACCAGTATAACAAACTCATCCCCGCTCAGCCTCGCAACTGTATCATAATTTCTCACTCCACTGACAAGTCGTTCAGCAATCTGCTTCAGGAGGATATCTCCTGAGCTATGTCCCAGGGTGTCATTTATGACCTTAAACCTGTCAATGTCAAGCAGCATTACTGCAAACTGCATCTTTTTCCTTTTCTGATATGCAGTGGCTTGAACAAGCCTGTCATTAAGGAGATTTCTGTTGGCTAATCCAGTAAGGGAATCGTGATTTGCCTGATCAATCAACTGCTCTTCAAAAACTTTTCTCTCGGTTATATCATGAACCATGACACACATAATCTGACTGTCACACTGTTCAAGTGGGCTCGCAGATAATTCAGCATACAATAACGAACCGTCCTTATGTCTCAGTCTAAGGTCCCTCTTCTCTTTAACAATGCGCTCTACCTCAAGTAATACAGACTCTGAATCCTCTGCAAATATGTCATATAATGACATATTCAATATTTCATCATTGCCATAACCAAGCAGGCTTTTAAAGGCTGTATTACCCTCGAGTATCATCTTGTTATCAGAATTTACAATAATAATACCCTCGTTTGCATGCTCTACAACGGCCATGTACTTAGCTTCTGATTCCTTCCCCTTCCGTCGAGAGAGGACCAGTTTCTCAAATAACCAATAACTTACAACGGCAAAAATGGCTGCTGCAAAAACGAACCAGAGGATAAAATATGTTATTGTCTGAACACCCTGTCTATATATATTCCTTGGGGTTTCGATCTTCACAACTAATGCCCTGTCACCATAAATATCATTTACTATTGTGTAGCCGGCTATTATATCCTTGTTTAATGGGGATACCATGATAGGGTCAGCATCATTGATCCTAATCATAGCAAGTTTAAATTCATCTGGTATTACATTATCGTCAAGCCTTAAGGCATTAATGGATAATTTTGTCTGCTGTGCAAGCAACTCGACCTCTGCTGAGTCAAGATAACGTCCTAAAATTAGCGACCCGTGTATTGGTCCTTTGTATTCATTCGTCAAGACCGGCCTTGAGGTGACCAGCAAAATGCCATCTGGAAGGCGCAGCAGACCTTTTACTAAACTTTCAGTACCAGGATGTCTTAAGAGTGGACTTTCAGGGGAGATGTGCTTATACAAACTCTCCGGGACAGGAACTACAGCTTCTTTATTTAAATCATATGCCCTTCCATAGACAATATCGCCATTATTTTTTATATAAATCAACATATTAAGACGTAAGGATGGAAAAACAGTATCAGGCAGGTTTGCATCTAAAAATTCCTTGTTACCATTCAAAATAAACTGATAACTATCATCCCATCCCGCATAATCACCATTTACTGTAGCCAGGTGTGTAAGTTCACCATTAAGTGCATTGATAGCCCTTTCAACATTTTTTCTCACGTTGGATTGTTCGATTTCCACAAAACTGTCAAGGAGTATCAGTCTGGATGCAATCATCAGTACAAGAAATAATGCAGACAGGGAAAGTCCGATAATTACAATCATCTTAAACTGCCGGCTATTAAATATATTTTTCATTATAACCTGTTAGAAACAATTATATTTTATTAATGCTCCATATTATCGTCCGGCTGACATAAAATATTTACTGTTAATTGTCCAACTGACAGGATTGAATTACATTTGACTCCATAAACCCGACTATTCATTATTTTTCATTACGCTTGACTGTTGACTTTACATTATCAGATTGATAATATAAGCCAAAAATCAAAGGGATCAAAGCTTATGGGTCAATACATACTTGTCCTTGATCAGGGTTTTTTAAATTCCAGTGCCTTTCTAGTTGATAGCCACGCAAAAATAATTGCCAGGTTCGAGGTCCCCCTGAAACCACGTTTTCTCCGTTCAGGATGGATTGAGTACAATCCAGATGACATATTAAAGAGCCAGCTAAATGCAATTAAGGCTCTTTTCAGAAAAATCGGGACTAAAAAAAAGCAAATAGCAGCGCTTGGAATTTCGGGACAGCAATCAACTATTATACTGTGGGATAAAGAAACCGGAAAACCTGTCTACAATGCAATAAGCTATAACGACCCGCGGGGGATGGACATTTGCAGACAGAGGACAGGGCGGCGGGAAATAGTTCGCGAACGTACTGGACTTCACCTTTCACCTTATTATTCTGCATCCAAGATTAAATGGGTTCTGGAAAATGTAAAGGCTGTTCAGAAACTCGCTGATAAGGGGCGTTTGTTACTTGGAACCGTAAATACTTATATCCTCTGGCATTTATCAAAGAGGTCCGTCTATGTTATGGACCATGCAAGTGCGGCTAAAACCCTTTTGTGCAATATTTTTACCAAGACATGGGACAGGGAATTATTAGAGCTGTTTAATCTGCCGCATGAAATATTCCCTGACATCGTTCCCACTTCTTCTTATATAGGAGATGCAGTTATTGAGCGTCAGGTAATCCCGATCCATGCCTCTATTACGGAAAAACAGGCATCCCTGCTTGGACACGGACTCTTTCAGGAAGGGGATGTAAGCATTAACTACGGTGATGACGGACTTATGCTTGCGAATACAGGAAAAAAGATATTCCTTTTGCCTGGACTCCTGACAACCATTGCATGGTCAAATCATGAGTCCACTACATATCTTCTTGAAGGCATAATTAATTCAGCAGGTTCATTCTTATCCTGGATGAAAGACAATCTTGGTCTCATTGGCCCAAAGGAAGACATTGAAAAGCTCTGCAAGGGATCTCTTAACCGCCTTTTTATGCTCCCTTCACTGGATGGCCTCGGTTCCCCGCACTGGGACAGTGATAGCACTGTATGTTTGTATGGACTTAAAAAAGGTTCTAAAAGAGAAGACATAGTGCGGGCAGCGGTTGAGGCAATAGCATTCATGGTAAAAGACAATGTGAATGTTATTCAGACAGACGGACGCCTGCAGCTGAAAAAGATAATAGGCAGTGGTGCTGTCTCAGATATATCTTTTCTGATGCAGTTCCAGGCCGACATCCTTAAGATGCCGGTGCGCAAGGTTAAGGAAAACCATTATACAGCCCTTGGAACTGCCTTCTTAGCAGGGCTGAGCACGAATATCTGGCAAGGTTTTTCATCAATTGGGAAGCTAACATCTTCTTCAAGTGCCAGGGTTTTTAACCCCAGGCTAAGCGAACAGGAAGCAGCAAAGCTGTATGAGCGCTGGCGGCTCACCTTCTATCACTCAAGAGAATGGTCAAGAAATTTTCCTTAATTATATCTATCATCATTACAGCCTGTACTCTTTCGGGCTGCATGTCATTGATAAACGCGTATCGCTCCAATGCAGTCTTAAATAATTGGGAGGGCCTTGCACACCAGCGTAAGTACGATCGTGCAGAAGAGGTTATTGACAAAGCGCTTAAGTATAATCCTGAAAATGTTAAGGCATGGACCGCTTTGGGAGATATCTATTTGACAACCGGGGGATACATAGAGGCCAGGTATGCCTACGAGGAGGCTTTACGGCTGGACAAGAATGCATTCCACGCATTCTCGGGACTCATGGCGGTAGATCTTGAAGAATCCGGTTATT
>Ga0154814_1023_pt2 | contig 6339 bp, 5 predicted proteins | sample Rifle2008BG16ft_FD_105822 | JGI IMG/M metagenome (GOLD analysis project Ga0154814, IMG submission 105822) | Nitrospirae bacterium RBG_16_43_11 | reverse complement strand
CAGTACTGTTATCGCTATTGATATGAATCCTGACACAGCTCCATATTACAGATAGCGCCAGCAAGTGTCAAGAATGTGAGAGCAATTCTCAATTGTGGCGAGGCAGTAGTATTGAGGCATTAGTCCAGAGGTCTGCTTCATAGGTATTGGCCGTGCCTTTAACAGCATCGTAGAGTATTATTCCATCATCAGAAAGTGTAAATACTATCTGCCTGTCTAAGTAGCTGTTTGCCATATCAATATCTGATGGCGGCTCCATATAATCGTTATGAAAATGAAACAGGCCAATATATTCCCCTTCAATCTCCGTTGAACCAAGAAAGGATTTAAAAACAGTGGGCGAAAGGACATACTTTAACTGCGAGTGCAGATCATATGTCCTGATGAAATCTTTTGTGAGTTTGTCTTTTATTTGATGACTGACTGAATCCGTAGACAGTACTTCAATTAATCTTTTTGTAATCTCACTATCAACTTCAACCTTTGTAAGTATCTCTATGCTTTCCTCTTCCTGCAAAAGGGTATGGAATTCACTTACCGATATTTCGGCGGCTGCCTTGAGTCTGTCTGAAAATGCCTTGTTTACAGATGGTATCTCATAAAGTATAAGCCTGGGGTTGTCCTTCTCATACGATATTGTCACTATACCGCCAACTTCTGTGTTGAGGTACGCCTTTGATGCAATGATCCTGCTGTATAAATGCTGAACTTCCCTTTTATCCGTTAGTGCTATAGCTATATCTTGAGATGGTACCTGACCTATACCCAGGAAATATTTTTTTACGATAGCAACTTCTTTAAAATGCCCAATCAGGGCATAGGGAAAATCTGTTGACGCTAAGTTGTATATAACTGAGGTGCCCTTAAAAAAATTTAGATTTCTCTCAGTAATGTTTTTTAAAGGGGAATCAATTGGCGGGATTAAGACCGTTATTAATTCAAGGTAAAGAACAAAAACAGGTACCAGCCAATAACTATTAATACCCCTTCTTATTCTGTTGCCATATGAACTTTTTCTGCGGTCAACAAAATTAAACTCAAAATATGATCCAGAGTAACCGTCAATGTTATTTTTATCCATACTTAAACTTGCACCGCAATATTTATGCCATTACTCTTACCAATTAATAATAAGGTTGCAATTTGATTCCCTTATTATTATAATGTCTCACTTATGAAGACAGTTAAATCACTATTAACCGGCAGTATGGTGCTGTTATGGACAGTTCTCATTATTACTGCTGCAGGAAATAAAGAAGCCAGGGCTGAAGATCCTTTTTCAATATCCGCTTATCTTAACGATTCTATATTTAACATTGACAATATTGCTTCATCAGAAGATATGCCGCAATACATATTGGAAAAGACGGCATTATACCTGCAATCTTTCACAACATCCAGACGTGAGTTATTCCAGAAGTGGCTTGATCAGTCTATACCGCATATGGCTATAATCAAGAACATATTGAGAGAAGAGGGCTTGCCGGAAGACCTTGCCTTTCTTCCATTGATCGAGAGCGGGTTTAATGTTAATGCCCGATCGCATGCAAAGGCAACAGGCATGTGGCAGTTTATGGCTTCCACAGGGGCGCATTACGGACTTGAGGTGAATGGCTGGATTGATGAACGCAGAGATCCTGTCAAGTCCACAAGGGCGGCTGCGCGGCATCTTAAAGATTTATATGAAACATTCGGTTCATGGCCCCTCGCATTAGCATCATATAACGCAGGCAGTGGAAAGATAAAGAGGGTACTGGATGGCAGCAGTTCATCTACATTCTGGGAGATAGGGCAGAGCAGGGCATTGGCGGCTGAAACAAGAAACTATATACCCAAGTTCATGGCGGCAATGATAATAGCAAGAAATCCTGAGACCTTCGGCTTTACCTTCATGGAAGTCCCGACCTTTCAATACGACTTACTGGAGGTGCCAGCCGGAATGGACGTACGAACTATTACAGAGCGGTCAGGCATTAGCCCTGAGTTAATACGTTCTCTTAACCCGGAATTGAAGGGCGATATTACACCTCTGAACGAATCCAGTTATATTTTACGCCTTCCAAGGGGTATAGGAACCGTTTTCCTGGATAATTTTGATGGCCTTCTGCCTGATAAAAGGGTCGTACATAACAAATATAAGGTAAAAAAAGGCGACAGCGTTTATAAGATTGCAAAGAAATTTAAGACAACGGTTTCTGCTATCAGGGAAGCTAATAAACTTAAAAAGAAGAGTCGTATTGTTTCTGGAAAAATCATTCTTGTACCGGTAAAGGTTTCTTATTCTGATAAGGTAGTCAGGTTGGTAACGCCTCCCGATGCCCCCCCGAAAATACCCCTTTAGCCAGATAACATGAGTCCCGGCCTCTGAAAGTGTTCATTTATAACTGTTTAATCCAGTCAGAATTTCTCAATATCGTATAAAACTTATACACTAACTACTTATTGTGGAATAATTAGTCATCTTGTCTCCTGCAAAGTTGCTATATTAACCCTATCTTGTGGATTTTCCAGGAAATCTTTGCTCATATACATTTTGCACGAATTTTGCAAAATATAAACATTGGTACGTGTGGACGAAGATTAAACATCATTGAACAGCAAAGGAGACGACCATGGAAGACGGACAGAAAATGCGCGACCCGCAGACATCAAAAATAGCGATGGAATTACACCTCGCAAAGTTTAACTATTATATGGCACGGCAAGACTGGAAGTCGGCAGTTACCGAATTGCAGCATGCCCTGAATGCGGTTATAGATATACTCGACCATGCCAACAAGACATTGAAAAAGGTAGTGGAAAGGTACCAGCCTGTAAAGACAGAAGCCAAAATTGAAGGGGCCGTGAGGAGTGAGAAGTTATCTGACGATATGATATTAATTGAGTATCCGGGTGATAAGATAGTCTTAAAGAGAAACACCCCTCCAACTGTCAAGTGAGTCATTATAAAGGTGACGCTGAAGAATACCCGCGAATTTTCAGCGTCATTCATCACTGTTTCTACCGTTCTTCTTATCCCTGCCTGTAAAAAGATCAAATTTAAGTCCTGACAGGGGTCTTATTGATGAAACTCGAATTATAAGCTCTTTATATGTGATCGCCTCAACTTCCCGTATTTCCTTAAGGGTGGGTACAAAGATTAGAGACATGATAAGTCTCGAAATCCCTGAGAGAAGAAAAAGCCATTGAAGATTAGATATGATATTTATACTGATATCAAAAATTACAATAGAGCCAGGAAGATAACCTGACAACCATCCACCTATAATGCCTCCTAAGAAAATACCGCAGGCATTCACTATGTTAAAGATAGCAACACATTTTGCAAGCCTTGGTGAAGGGATGGCGTCATATATAAAATTTGCCATACTCAGGTTGAATCCTGCCCAAGTCAATCCCGCAATCATCTGTATAACCAGTATGAAATAGAAGTTGTCTGTGAAAAGCCAGAGCACCGGAACTATCGGGAGTGTAAAACCTGTAATCTCAAGCACCTTTCTATTTCCAAATCTATCGCCAAATTTACCCCAGTTGTGGAGTGTAAAGTATTGCGCAAGGACAACTACTGAAACGGCAATCATAAACTGGAGATAAGAGAATTTCAGGTCTCTGAGCATATAGACAGCAAAGAAAGGACCTGCCAGCATGACAGAGAAATGCATAAGTCCGGTGTATATTACGAAACGGACAAATGTTGAATGCCTGAAACCTGCAAAAAACTCAAACAGGCTGAAATCATCCTTATCGTCTACATGATAATAAGGGTTTTCCATCTTAGACAATGAATACGCTGATAAGAGGCGGGCAATCATCGCTGCAACAAAGATTACCGAAAAACCAATCCACGGGTTTCCGGCCTTTTCAGTGCCATGAAGAAGTAAGCCTCCAATAACAATAGCGCCTAAGCTGTATATACTCATTATCCTGTTACGATAGCCAAAATATGCCCCGCGGTTAGATTCAGGGACAATGTCACCCATCAGGCTGTTCCATGGAGGGGTTGAAAGATTTCCGAATATGTAATATGCAGTAACACTAATTATGAGGAGGAGAGAAGCATACTGTTTAAAGATCAAAGGAAGTAATAACAGCGGTATCCAGGAGAGGGCCTGTGCTGCAACACCATAAAGGATAATGGGCATCCTGTTCTTAAGCCTGTTTAGCAGACTTACAGAGAGCAGCTGCATAAACGCACCAAGGAGCTGAGGTATTGACGCAAGCAATCCAATCTGGGAGTTGGATAACTTCATGAATATTGCGAATGCACTTATATAGCTTTCTCCGGCGCCCCCCATAATGGCAAAATAAATACCGTCTTTAATCGCATAGGTAAGACTTTTTGAGTAGGTTTTTTTAGCCATCACGTGAAAGTTTTGCCTAAAATCCCTTTTCTGTCAAATAGGGAAGAATTTCTTTTCTTTTATCTAATATTATGTTAAATTTGGTCATGGTGAAAATGTGGATTTTCCTCGCAACATTCTCCTTATCGTTGTTGTATCTTAACATATACCCTGAGACAGTACTGGCAGAAGTGACAGATTCTATTTCCGCCGATATCTTTTGAAGGTTACGTTTTGATTGATCATACGGAGGACATATTTCATAATGCGTAAAATATTAATTCTATTCTTACTGGTAATTTTAACTAATAGTTGCGCTGTCACTCAGGCCAACCAGCCATCATCAACCAGCAACTATTCCCTTGTATACGTTGAGCCGCCGCGTGCATATGGCAACATTGACCGGAAGGCGCTTCGGGAGGCTATAATCACAAACCTTTCATATCTGCAAAAAATTGATCCCAAAACAGAATTTGACTATGGCGGCAAGATAGTCCATGCAAGGGAGGTTGCTAATACTCAGAGGACCCTTCTCCAGATTATTGATACCGCAGAGTCCAATGAAATGATAGAACTGCTCCTGGACTACATGTTTGAGTGGTATAAGGCATCTGGTGTAGATGGAAAGGGAAATGTTACATTTACTGGCTATTACATCCCGGAGGTAGAAGGAAGCCTTCACCCTTCGGATAAATATCGCTACCCGCTTTATCGCATGCCGGATGACCTTAAGAAAGACTCCACCTATTTTACACGTATCGACATAGATGGAGAAAAGGTTTTAGATGGGAGAGGGCTTGAGATTGCATGGCTCGCTGACCCGGTCGAGGCATATTTTCTCCATATTCAGGGTTCCGGAACAATAAAGCTGCCTGATGGTTCCACTATAGGGGTTCACTATGCTGGCAACAATGGCCATTTATACACAAGCATTGGTAAGCTTATGTTAGAACTCCGTCTTTTAAAACCAGGTGAAGCAAATATAATTGGATTAAAGAAGTACCTCCGGGAACACGAGGATCATATGTCGGAGATACTGTATCAGAATCCGCGATACATATTTTTTAAGCTTGCTAAAGGAGGGGCACATGGCAGTATCAATGTACCTCTGACCCCTGGTCATTCAATAGCCACAGACCCGTCTCTCTTTCCAAGGGGGGGACTATCTTTCATAAGAACTACAACCCCTGTAGTTGATCAATCCGGCAAGGTACTCAAATGGGAACCGGTTAACCGCTTCGTCCTTAATCAGGACGAGGGGGGGGCAATAAAGGGCCCGGGCAGGGTAGACCTGTTCTGGGGAGCCGGTGTTGAAGCCGGACATTCTGCAGGTTCTATGAAAGAACAAGGCGAGTTGTATTTCATATTGCAAAAATAAGAACCATGACTAACAACAAAGGGCCTATAGGTGTATTTGACTCAGGTATCGGCGGGCTTACTGTCCTCAAAGAGATAATCACTGTTCTGCCTAACGAAGATACCTTGTATCTGGGAGATACTGCCCGTCTGCCATATGGAACAAAGTCTGAAGAGACTGTTGTAAAGTACTCAATTGAAAATACCCGTTTTCTTTTGAAATACAACATTAAGCTTCTTGTTGTTGCCTGCAATACCGCTTCAGCGGTGAGTCTCAGTGAGTTAAGGAAACAATTTTCCATACCAATTATAGGAGTTGTTGAAGCAGGGGCCCGCGCTGCATCCCGTGCCACGAAAAACGGTAAAGTTGGTATTATTGGGACTGAAACAACAGTAAGCAGCGGCGCCTACACGAAGGCGATCAGGGAGATAAATGCTGACATTGAGACATTTGGACAGTCATGTCCTTTATTTGTCCCGCTGGTGGAAGAAGGGTGGATTGATGATGACGTCACACTTGCTGTGGCAGAAAGATACCTGGGCGGATTTAAAAATAAGGGTATAGACACGCTGGTGTTGGGGTGTACGCATTACCCGCTTCTGAAGGGAATAATACAGAAGGTGATGGGGAATGATGTCAGGT
>Ga0154814_1071_pt3 | contig 6372 bp, 8 predicted proteins | sample Rifle2008BG16ft_FD_105822 | JGI IMG/M metagenome (GOLD analysis project Ga0154814, IMG submission 105822) | Nitrospirae bacterium RBG_16_43_11 | reverse complement strand
TATGCAACCGGAGTAAAACTTGCAAAACCCAAGCTCAAGGTAATCGTTACAACCGGTGACGGTGATGCCCTTGCTATTGGCGGCAATCACTTTATACATGCCTGCAGGCGGAATTTAGACATGGTTATCATGGTTTATAATAATTCAATATATGGGATGACGAGTGGACAGTCTTCTCCAACAACTCCCCAGGGTATGATCTCTACAACAGGACGTTACGGCAGCATAGAGCCCACTTTCGATACATGCAAGTTGGCGCAGGCTGCTGGCGCTACATTCGTTGCAAGGGGTACAGCGTATCATTTCCAGGAGCTTGAGAAGGTACTGCATGAGGCTATTATGCACAAGGGTACTGCAGTAGTGGACATCATAGACGCCTGTCCCACCTATTATGGCAGGTTTAATAAATACAAGACTGCAACAGAGATGATGGAGAAGATTGAGAAGGAAGGGACAGTGTCAGTAAAACAGGCCGAAAAGATGTCACCTCAGGAGCTTGAAGGAAAACTCCTGCGAGGTGTTCTTCATAAGTCAGACAGGCCTGAGTATCTTGATGAGTATAATAAGCTGGTTGAAAGAGTTCAGGCAAAGAAATAAAATTAAAGGGGTATGGGAGCCTATATGGGATACAGATATGAATTAAGATTCAGCGGGTCAGGCGGACAGGGGATGATATTGGCTGGAATTATAATGGCTGAGGCAGCGGCAATATACGACGGTAAGCAAGCTGTGCAGAGCCAGTCTTATGGGCCGGAATCAAGAGGCGGGGCTTCAAGGAGTGAGGTTATCATAAGCAACGAAGAGATTGATTATCCAAAGGCAACCAGCATTGACGCCATGCTTGCGCTTACGCAGGAGGCATGTAATAAGTATAACAAGGATATTAAAGACGGCGGGATTCTGCTGATAGACTCTGATGAGGTTAAGGATGTCCCGAAAGGTAATTTCAAGGTTTACTCATTTCCTATTATATCTACAGCGACCGATGTTCTCGGCAAGGGGATAGTGGCTAACATTATTTCCCTTGGCATAATGACAGAGCTTACAAAGATAATTTCTACAGAATCAATGGAAAAGGCAGTGCTCGCCCGTGTTCCGGCGGCATTCACAGAGTTGAATAAGAAGGCAATTCACTTGGGTTTTGAAAAGGGCGCTGTTCTTACACCTGTATCATAGTACCAATCAGATCATAGGGAAGCGCGTCAGTAATCTCAACGGGTACCATCTCACCTTGCAAAGGCATTATTTCTGAATTGCACTTTATATATACAACACCATCAACCTCAAGGGCATGTCCATAGGTGCGGCCTTCCAACAGGAAGGACGGTTCTTTTGATTTTCCATCTACCAAAACGATTTTTTTAGCGCCGATGAGGTTTTGATTTTTCCTGAAAGAGATGCCTTGCTGTATCTCCATTAAGATGTTTTGTCTCTCAATCTTCTTTTTTTCACTAACTTTTTTTCCCATTGAGTATGCCTCTGTGCCTTCTTCATTTGAATATGTAAATACGCCGAGGCGGTCAAATTCCACATCCTTGACAAACTCTATTAACTCATTAAACTCCTTTTCTGTTTCTCCGGGGAATCCAACGATCATGGATGTCCTCAATACCACATCCGGCATTTTCTTGCGCAGTGTTTCAATCGTCCTGTAAATACTTGTTTTAGTATGTCCCCTATGCATCCTGAGAAGGATGTTATCATTGATATGCTGGACAGGCATGTCAATGTAATTGCAAATCTTCTCTTCGCCTGCCATTACGGCGATTAACTCCTTTGTAAAAGAACCCGGATAAGTATAGAGGGTGCGTATCCATTTGAGGCCATTTATTGTTGCAAGCCTTCTTAAAAGTCGGGCCAGTGCATCAGGTTCTCTCAGATCCCTTCCATACGCAGTAGTATCCTGAGCAATGAGGGCTATTTCTACGACACCTTCCGAAGATAGTTGTTCAGCTTCGCTTATTATCGATTCCATGCTACGGCTTCTCTGTCTGCCTCTAAGCTCAGGGATAATACAAAATGTGCATGTATGATCGCACCCTTCTGCAATCTTTATGAAAGCAGTATGTGATGGGCTGATTCGAATTCTTGGAAGTGACCGTTCATAACTAAAATTAGCCGGTTCCGCTAAATACGCCCTCTGTTCTTTTAGTTGCAGGAATTGTTTGTCTCTGAATTCTTTACATATAGTTATGACATCCTCAAACGAGCCGGTACCTGCAATTACATCAATCTCAGGCATTTCTTTCAATAACTCTTCTTTATATCTTTGAGGAAGACAGCCTGCTGCGATGAGGAGGCGACATCGCCCTTCTGTCTTAAGCCTCCCAAGATCTATCAATGTAGTTATGGATTCTTCTTTTGCTGAGTCTATAAAACCACAAGTGTTTACAACTATTATCTCAGCTTCTTCTTCATTTGATGTGAACTCAAATTCTGCTTCCCTGAGGAGGCCGAGCATTATCTCTGAATCAACCTGGTTCTTTGGACAGCCGAGATTTACAAGACCGATTTTCATAATATTTAGTTATAACATACACGCTGTAATAACCGTGATATTGTCAATCCCTCCATTATTATTGGCAAGTTCAATAAGTCTTCCGGTGATATTCTCCGCATCCGGTCTCAGTTCACATACAGTCTGCAGGATTTCTTTATCCGGCAGCATATTTGTAAGGCCATCAGTACAGAGCAGCAAAGTGTCTCCTTTTTGCAGGCTTACGCTTTCAATATCTGCCACTGCAACACCTTCCGTTCCTACTGCCCGTGCCAGCATATGCCGTGATGGATGATACAATGCACCCTTATTAGTTAGTAGTCCTATCCGGACATATTCTTCTACAACAGTATGGTCTCTTGTGATCTGAGTAATAATATTGTCTCGTATCAGATAAGCCCTGCTGTCACCGACGTGGGCAACTATAGCTTTATCTGTTCTTATAGCAACAACTACAACAGTCGTTCCCATTCCTTGAAGTTTGTGATCCTTTTCTGCCTTCAACAGGATGCTGGAATTTGCAGCCTGTATTGCCCATTCAATTATACTCTGCATATCAGCAGTGGCTGGGGATGCAGATGCTATCTCCGATATTATTATATCCACTGCCATTTTGCTTGCAACCTCGCCACCCGCATGTCCGCCTAATCCATCAGCTATAATATAGAGGGATAAGTCAGGGCAGATTCCGTAAGCATCCTCATTCTGACTCCTGGCCATGCCTGTATGCGTGTTTCCTGATACGCGAATTTCCACTCACTCCTCCTGATTAACACATCCTAACATAAATGTTGCATTTATTCACCTTCACAAATCTATACATAAAATTGATATTTTGTATAATTTTGCTTGACAACCTTATTTATATAATATATAAGAGATAGCGGTGGAACAGCACAAAACACCCTCTAATAAGGAAAACTTATTTTCAGCTAATCAGATTTGCACCATTGCAGGAATCAGCAGGCGCCAGTTGCAATACTGGGATAAATCATCTCTTATAAACCCCTCTCACAGGACTGAAGGCGGGCATGGCAGGTACACATTCAGTGATCTTATTGCAATAAGGGCGGCCAAAAAACTTATTGACGCAGGGGTATCTGTTCAACGGATACGTAAAAGCATCGGACAACTCAAACACATCCTCCCAACGATAAAAAAACCCCTCGAAGAGCTTACCCTTGTTGCCACAGGAGATGTGATTTTAGTCTTTTATGAAGACACTGCATTTGAAGCGATCACGGGACAGGAGTGGATACTTGACATTGCAGACGTGCATCGTGAAGTGGAAAAGTGGCGTAAGAAAAGAAAGGTTATCGGGAAGTACAGGAAGCTTAAGGCTGTAAATGGAGGGTAAAGGATTAATTCACCCTTTAATAAAAGGGGCAATCGGGGATACCCCGGGGAGGTGTAAATGAGGATTATTGCAATAGCCAATCAAAAAGGCGGCTGTGGTAAGACTACCACGGCGATTAATCTTTCAGCCTGCTTAGCAAAACGTGACAGGAGAGTCCTGCTTATTGACATGGACCCGCAGGGCCATTCAACCCTGGGCTATAATTTAAAAACCGGGGAGATTGGACTCTCGATCTATCATGTGCTCAGGGAAGGTTTGCTGCTTGATGATATTATTCTTAACACAGAGATACAAAATGTAATGCTTGCCCCGGCGAATGTCGTACTCTCTACTATTGAACAGGATATAGCATATTTTTCCGAGAAAGAGAGCAGACTGCATAATGCCATAGGTAAGCTGAGCAAGAATTTTGATTACATTATAATTGATTGTCCGCCAAACCTGGGTTTATTAAGTATTAATGCATTGCGAGCTGCGGGTGAGGTTATCATCCCGCTTGATTCCAGTTTCTTTTCCCTTCATGGACTCAGTAAACTGCTGGAGACTATCGAGGTACTCAGAAGGTATACAGGTCATAAGACAGAGACATTCATTTTACCGACGATGTATGACAGGAGAAGCCGTTTTGCCAAAGAGGTATTGGAGGAGGTAAAGAACCATTTCAAGGGCATCATTTTCTCCACCCCGGTACGTCAATGCTCTAAACTCCGTGAGTCAGCAAGCTTTGGTTTTCCAATTTGCGAATATGCGCCAAACTCAATTGGTCACTGGGATTACGCAGGTGTTGCTGATGAGGTTCTTATGCAGGAAGAGCCGGCCTTGTATGAAAAGCCTGTGGCAGTAATGGAGTCTTCGATAAATATGAGTTTCCAAAAGGTTGAAAGCCCGGGTTATACAGACAATGGCTTTATTTTCTTATACAGAGATCCTAAAGCCGCTGAAGTCAAAATTGCAGGTGACTTCAACAATTGGGTGCCGGACAAAAATGTATCATCATACAGGGAGAAAGACGGGACATGGAAAAAGGTCATCAAAATTCCACCGGGAGCGTATCAATATAAATTTTGTATTGACGGAGACTGGAAGGAGGATCCAAGTAACCCCAATATAGTTTCAAACAGATTTGGTTCGTATAATTCCCTGGTAGTTATAGACTGAGGGACTTATGAAAAAAACAAAACGGCTGGGCAGGGGGCTGGAAGATATATCCCACTATTTTATTTCCCGGAATCAGGCAATAATAGGTGAACACTCTTCTCTTCAGGATTCATCCTGTCAGAGGCATTACAAATCAGTTTCCATTGTGGATATGTTTAACCCGCAGAGAGGTGCATTTCTCGCCGCCACAGTAGGGATGGAGCTTTCCCAAAAAGGCATTAAGGTATTACTTATTGATGCTGATTTACGGTTTCCGGGAATTGCTTTCATACTCGGGTTGTCAGTCCCCGGTTTTTCTTTTGAACACTATTATCAGGAGAGCTATGAGCCATCTGATATAGTATATACAGGACCTTATGGCATCAAATTACTTGCACCGCATCTGAATAAGAATGATTGCACCTCTCAAGGGCCGGCAGAAAAGTCTCTTATGATTGATACGCTTATATCAATAGAAAAAGAGATAGATATTGTGATTATAAGGCAAACTGAAGATTTCATTAATCCTATTATTGATGAGGCTTTGTTTGTTGTGCCGGCATTAACCACATCTTTGCTGAGTTTATATAAGGCGATGAAGAAGTTTGCAATAGGAGATGATAGAAAGATGGCAGGGGTGTTGGTCTCAGATGCAGAGGATGAAGCAACTGCATTCGGGGTATTCGAGAATATTAGTAATTGTACAGAGATGTCATGCGGAGTCAGGCCTTTTTTTCTCGGGAATTTAACTAATGGACAGGGAGAAGGTTCAATTTTAAATCCATTGTGTATTTCAAATATTGCATCACGTTTAACGGAGATTTCATTACAAAACAGGGAGATAACAAGTAAGAAAAGGTTGTTCTTTGAAAAAATCAGGCTTCTTGCGAATGTAGACGACGTCACTCCTGAAGAGATGAAATGTCTGGCGGCAATGAGTAATTCCATATTTTTATTAAAGCGCTAATACCATACAACGCACACTTCCGCCTGATTTCATAAACTCTGACGTGTCTATGGAGATGACATTCAGCCCATATTCCTTAAGGTTATCTGCAACTGTTTTTGAACACTCATATAACAGGAGATTCCTGTTTATGCAGATTGAGTTGCATGCAAATGAAAATGCATCTTCCTTAGATAACCTCACGATGTTTGATGGCAGATCTTCTATCTTTTTTCTGCTTTCCTGGCTGAAGGCATCAGGGTAGTAAATAATGAGATTGATATCATCAATATACTGAAGACATGTGTCTAAATGATAGAAGTGAGGATCAACAAGCTCAAGAGACAAACAGCTCATTTCCATAATCCTGCACACATGATGGTGAGAGCTGATATCAGTCCTGAATCCATATCCAAGGAGCATCAGGTCTTTATA
>Ga0154814_1045_pt3 | contig 6449 bp, 7 predicted proteins | sample Rifle2008BG16ft_FD_105822 | JGI IMG/M metagenome (GOLD analysis project Ga0154814, IMG submission 105822) | Nitrospirae bacterium RBG_16_43_11 | reverse complement strand
GGAATGGGAAGCATGACAAGGAAAATGACAGGGAGGCTGTATTTCCGGATGATGTTACAATGAATCTTGGCCGGGACAACCGGTTGCCGTTCACAAAGCTTGCTGCCCTTTTACATGATATCGGGAAACCTGCATGCCGTGAAGTAAAGCCTGATACCGGCCGCATTACCTTTTACGGCCATGATGAAAAAGGGACAGGACTAATGGATGTTATTGCAGAGAGATTAAGAATGTCAAACCGTGACAGGGACTTTCTAAAACTATTAATTGCTGAGCATTTGCATGTCCTGAGTCTTGCGAAACATGGTGTAAAACCAGCCACAAAGATGAAATGGTTCCGGAAGATGAAAGATGACGCAGTCCCCTCTGTTATTGTTGCAATGGCAGATGTAAAAAGCACCTTAGGCCCTGATTCAAGCACAGAGGAGAGGGAATATTTCCATCGGTGGTCAACAGAAACTATTAAAGATTATTATGAGGTTATCAAAAACAGGCTTGAAAGAAGAGACCTGATTACCGGCAGAGACCTGATCGCCCTCGGAATGGAGCCTGGACCTGAAATGGGACGCATTCTTGAGCAGATACGAAGCGCACAGGATACAGGTGAGGTAAATAGCAGTGAGAAGGCGCTGGCTATGGCAAGGGAGTTGTTGTCCAAATAAAGATTTGATGGCCTGACACGAACCGTCGCCCGAATCTGGATGTGCCATTTCAATTGTATCTTCAACCAGGGTTTACAATCTTCAGTTCCGTAAAGTATGTGCGATAGTATCCCCTGTCACGGGTTAAAAGCTGGTCAGCCTGCCTTAATGCATGGCCTCCTATAAGGAAGTCACTTAGTATATGCTGCCTGACAGGAATCCTTTTCTCACATTTAAGGCAGTTCCATTGTAATTTTGACCCACACTGAGGACATATTTCGCTTTTTTTACCCTTTGCGGTAAGGTACTCTTTCCATGCAAGGCTGGCCGAATACAATGAATCAGTACTCGATGGGACTAATCGAATTCCTGTCTCTATAATGAACAGGTCAAGGTCATTCTTTGAAGGGAACTGGGAACAAAGCTCAGCATATACGATTTCACTCATAACGAGGCTGCCTTTGCGGAAGGCATCGTCAATCAGAGACTTTGAACTCCTGGCATATTTCGCATTTGGAATAAGTATATCCAGCAGGATATTTGTATCCAGGGCTGTGATCATTTCCCACGCAACTCTTCGATTATCTTATCCGGGGATTTACCTTTCTTTTCTTTCAGATAACCCACAAACCTGTCAAATGGCGAGCGTCTGACCTTCTTCTTCAGGAGATATCCGTTTTCTTCCTTCTGAAACTCCACTTCTTCTCCAGGCGAGATCCCAATGCTGTCCCGTACCTCTTTGGGCAGAGTAATCTGCCCCTTACTCGTTACTTTTGCTACCGGCATTTCATTACCTCATTGTAAGGATTATATTCCTTACTATATTGTAAGGAATAGGAAAAGATTTGTCAATCTGTTCTGCTATTTTAAAATATTGACATCCTGTCACAAATAAAGTTAAAATTAGTTCCATTCTGTAGAACCGCAGCACACATTATGGTGGGCGTAGCTCAACTGGTCAGAGCTCTGGACTGTGGCTCCAGAGGTTGGGGGTTCAAGTCCCCTCGCTCACCCCAAAAAAATATATTACAAGCCATCTTTTACGATTGGTTGACAAAGAACTTAAAGGAGGTGTTCACTATGCCTGTACGTAAAGCAGATGCTGTTTGGGAAGGAAATCTGAAAGAGGGCAGGGGCCGTATGAAACTGGGAAGTGGTGCTTTTGAAGGGGCATATTCTTTTTCTTCACGATTTGAAGAGGGGACAGGCACCAACCCTGAAGAGCTGATCGGAGCAGCGCTTGCCGGCTGTTTTTCCATGGCCTTAGCTAACGGGCTTGCACAATCGGGTTACACACCGCGACGCATTCACACAAATGCCGGTGTCAAGATTGAAAAACTGGAAGAGGGTTTTAAAATTACTTCCATTACCCTCGATACTGAAGCCGAAGTCCCTGGAATAGATGAGCAGCTATTCATGGAGAAGGCTGAAATTACAAAGAAGGCTTGCCCCGTCTCCAGGGCCCTGACCGGTACTGAGATTAAACTGCAAGCTAAACTGGTTAATAAATAAACCTGATAAGGGATAGGCCTGCCCTGAGAGAATTCGAAGGGGTGGGGGCTGGGGGTTCAGGTCTTGGAATATCACATCTTTTGATACTCTTCAATCGCATCAAGTAATCTGTTTTTTATCTCCGTAATCCTTTCCGGTTCCGTAATCTTATGCCCTGACAGCTCTTTCACGTAGAATACATCCACGATCTGCTCAACATGTGTAGCTATCTTTGATGAGAATACTGAGAGACCCAGTTCAAATATGGTTTTCGTGATTACATACAGGAGACCCTGTTTGTCTGCCGTAAATACATCTATAATAGTAAAGTCATCAGAGGATTCGTTGTCTATCTCAACCTTTGTTTGTGTTGCTATAGTGATTGTCTTTCTCTTGGGCAGTTTATTTGCATACTTCCCGAACAGGCTTTCAACATTGGTCGTTCCAAGGAGCACCTCACCTATATGCTTTTTTACAGTGACCTGACGGAGCTGTGAAGAGACGCCTTCGGGATAGGGATCCTGTGCATGGAATGAGTCCACAACGATCCCCTTCTTTGTTGTAAAAACCTGGACATCCAGAATATTATATCCTGCTGCGGCAAGCACCCCGGCGATCTTTGAAAATAGTCCGGGTGTAATATTATCATATGTGTATATCGTAAACTCAGCCATCCCTTTATCCAGTGTGACATCCACGAGTACCTTCTCTTCCGGTTCCATTTTGAGTTTGTTAATCATATGGAGGTGATTCATTATCTTTTCAGGCGCAGTAATGAGGAGATAGCGTGTCTCCATATCCTGCAGTTGTTCATCAAGCCAGGCAGGGGGGTGGATGAGGCAGAGTTTTTCACCGATTTCCTTCTTAATCTTAACAATCATTTCTTCCTCAGAATATATAGCCCGTGTGCCGGCCAACTCTTCCATCACCTTGTAATAAAGGTCGCTTAAAAGATTTTCCTTCCATTCGTTCCATGTCTCAGGTCCAACGGCCTTGATATCAGCATAACTGAGGATGAATAGCTTTTTCAGTACCTCCGGTTTCGCCACCAGGCCGGCAATAAGAAGGATAACCTTGTAATCACTAAGATCCCTCCTGAATGCTGTATTAGGCATGATGAGGTGATGTTGAATAAGTAAGACAAGCAAGCCTGTCTCCTCATCGCTGAAGCTCAGTTGTCGTGCAACCCTTTCTGCAATCCTGCTGCCTCTGACCGAGTGGTCTTCACCACTTCCCTTGCCGGCGTCATGCAACAGCAGGGCTAAGTTGAGTAAATCCTTTCGTTTGATCTCCTTGTAGACCTTTGCAATATAACTGTGAGAATCCAGAAGCTCTTCAGCCATTTGTACAGCAAGAAAACTGTGCTCATCTACAGTATACTTGTGATAATAATCATAAGAGGCATAACAGGATATCCTCTCAAATTCAGGTATCAGTTTTTGCAGGAGCTTTACCCTGTGCATCTCCCGTATTGTCTCTGCGACACCCTGTGGCCAGGAGAGTATCATCCGGAATATCTTGTTAATATCAGGAGACCGGTAAAGCTCATTGGACACTTTACTTGAGTTACGATAAAGCATACTCATCGTATGGGTGGATATCTTCAAATGATGTATTAATGACAGATAAAACAGATACACGGCATTTTTACCATCGCTGAAAAATACATCCTGATACCGATCGGGCACGTGTATAGTGTCCTTCGTCAACACATAACATGGTTTGACAAACCTGGAGGTTATAGAATCCAGGCCCTTCTTCCACTTCTGAACCGGCAGGGCCTTCTCAATCGCCCTTGTGGAGATGTCATGGATATGGGATGCGTGCATGTAGTAGTCTTTCATAAACGACTCAACACCGAGGCGGTGCGGTTCATCTGTGTAACCAAATAGTTTTGCATTCCTTAACTGATCTTCAACAGTAAGGACATCAGATGCCTTATTTGCATGGAAGTGCAGTTCATTCCTGACCTTCAGCAGAAAGTCCTTTGCATCGGTAAGCTCCTGGTATCCTACTTTTGTTATATATCCCTGCTTATGAAATTCAGTCAGCGTATCTATCCTGTATCTTGCAATCGTTACCCATCTGAGGCAGTGTATATCCCTCAGACCGCCCTTACCCTCTTTGACATTAGGTTCGACCAGATAGATGGATGTGCCGAACTGTTTGTATCTCTCACGCATATTCTTTAAGCGCTCATCTATATATGCCCGTACATTCCTGTCTATGACCTTTTCCATAAATGTCTTTTGAAATTCTTCAGACAGGGACTCACTGCCTGTAATCATCCTTGATTCCATCATTGCAGTCCTTGCCGTAAAATCTGTTCCGCTAATCTTTATGCAATCTTCTATTGTCCTTACGCTGTGCCCGATATTGTATCTCAGGTCCCATAAAAGGTAGAGGATATTGGTTGATATTGATTCGACGGCATCTTTTGCATCTTCACGATAGAGGAACATAATGTCTATATCTGAGAATGGGTTCAACTCACCGCGCCCGTAACCGCCTACTGCGATAACACTGCATCTGTCTTTTAACGGAATATTATGAGATGACTCGTACTTGCTCACCTCATGATCGTAAAACTCTGAGATTATCTTATCAGTAAGGCTTGTGATGCGTGTGACGATATAAAGACCGGAAGCGCCATCTTTATGAAGGTCATATATCTCCTGGCGCTTTTTTGATATGTAATTTTTAAGACTATCTATTAATGCGGCTCTGTCTGGTGTGGCAGAGAGGATCTGACTTATAGAGGTCATAAGAAGAATGGTGCCGAAGGGGGGATTTGAACCCCCACGGGAAAACCCACATGCCCCTCAAACATGCGTGTCTACCAATTCCACCACTTCGGCACTGAATTATCAAGCATAAAAAACTAATAAGGGGTTGTCAATACTTAAATTGACGTATGTTTGCCTTTGACTATGCGCTATGTTATCATAATTGTACTGTAGATTCAAATATTTATTCTATTTTTTAAAGGGTTATAAAGTTATGAGTGAGGGTGTTGTGGCAACAAATAAAAAGGCTTATCATGATTATTTTATTGAAGATACCTATGAGGCTGGTATACAGTTGCTGGGTACTGAGATTAAATCAATGCGTGATGGAGGGGTGAGCCTGAAGGATGGTCATGCGAGGGTAGAGGGGGGAGAGGTGTTCCTCTACTGCAATATCAGTCCGTATAAGGCAGGAAATATAAATAACCATGAACAGGGGAGAAGGCGTAAGCTTCTTCTCCATCGTGAGGAGATTTACAGGATCTTCGGGAAGTTGCAGCAGCAGGGGTATAATTTAGTTCCCTTGAAGGTTTATTTTAAGAGGGGGATTGCAAAGGTAGAGGTAGGTGTTGCAAAAGGGAAGAAGCTTTATGATAAGAGGGAGGATATTAAGAAGAGGGATGCCGGGAGGGAAGTAGCACAGGCGTTCAGGGAGAGGCAGAAATAGCCCTGCAGATAAAGAAAGAGATTTACGCGTATGAATAAAGAAAGCCTGCTTGTAATTATATTATCCGTTATTGTTTTCGTAAGTTTTGGCTGCAAGAAACCAAGTGTGGAAAAGGATATGCAGCCACACGACAGTAGTCAGCCTATGGTCTATATGGAGTATAAAAACAACCCGGATTGGAGGGGAGGTGAGATGGGCTCTATTGTTCCGACTACCTATTTTACCGGCCAGATACGGGAGGCATATGCAGCAGCGGCTGAGATACCTGAGGTACTTGACCATCTATACTGTTACTGTTATTGCGCAGAAGACCATGGTCACAGGAGTCTTAGAACATGCTTCACAGATGGTCACGGTTCAGGATGCGATATATGCATGTCAGAGGCTATACGTGCAAGAGAGCTTGATAAGAAGGGTTACAGTATAAAGGATATACGGGCTGCGATAGATAGTGAGTTCTACGAACCTTATGAACCGCACGGTCAGCATTAAGCAGAAACTTTGTTCTTTGATAACATAGCATAACTGAGGGCGTAAGAAATGGCTTTCTGCAAGGCGGACGACGAAGGGAACCGGAGGCGTACTTGAAAAGTACGTTGAGGATTCCCTGAGGAGTCCAACGCCGCAGAAAGACATTTCTTATGCCCGAAGCTTTGGGGGCGACTGGCTTCGACGGGGATGAAGATGCCAGGATTGCATGCTGAGGTCCCGTTGGCCTCATAAAACAAACGGGAAAACACAACTGCTAACGCAGAATTTGCTCTCGCTGCCTAATTAAGCAGCGACGCCCTGCCTGAGGTCGCCTGTGCCACAGGTTAGGGTGTCATAACAGCAGGCTGGCCTGCCTTTTTCCTCCTGCAGGAG
>Ga0154814_1016_pt2 | contig 6457 bp, 4 predicted proteins | sample Rifle2008BG16ft_FD_105822 | JGI IMG/M metagenome (GOLD analysis project Ga0154814, IMG submission 105822) | Nitrospirae bacterium RBG_16_43_11 | reverse complement strand
ACCTGCGGGCATACGCTCAAAAAGGAATATCCTGTATTGCTCAGCCACCTGATGAATGGCAACTCTGAAAAGGTAAAAAGCTTCTCAGGGAAGATTACAGATATACATGAATTTGTGCATAACAAAAATCCTGAATCCTCTGTTCTGGGCTCACAAAGGACGATGAAAATCCCCCTTGATCCCCCTTTTTCAAAGGGGGAAAACAGGTTCCCCCCTTTAGTAAAGGGGGGCGAGGGGGGATTTGAGTCGGGATTTTCGAGCAAAAACTCAGATATAAATAAGGTTGCATCGGGACATAAAATTAAGGTAACATATCATGATCCCTGTCACCTTAAGAAAGGGCTTGGGATATATCAGTCTCCGAGGGAGATTCTGAGGTCTATCAGTGATGTTGAATTCGTTGAAATGGATGAGGCCGATGCCTGCTGTGGTTTTGGAGGCATATTCAGCCTGAATCACTATGATCTTGCTTCAGATATAGGGACAAGAAAGGCCGAAAGCATCAGGCGCAGCAGTGCTGATGTAGTAGCGACAGGTTGTCCGGGTTGCAAGATTCATATAGAGGATTCACTGAACAGGGAAGGGATGTCCCTGCGTGTTGTACACACGATAGAATTGCTGGATAAAACACTAAAATAAGGTACGGATATGGTTTTTCAAGCACTTAGAACCAGATTCCCGCTCAGAATCCCTGCGGGAATGACAAAACTGGGGCTTTTGCAGGAACCTCAAATTAAATTTTGCACTAAAAAAAAGGAGGGGAAATGAAATTTTTTATTGATACTGCAAACATCGCTGAGATTAAAGAGGCTGTAAGCCTCGGACTTATAGACGGGGTAACAACTAACCCCTCGCTTGTCTCTAAGGAGAACAGGGAATTCAGAGAACTTATCAAAGAGGTCTGTTCTATTGTAGATGGTCCTGTCAGTGCAGAGGTAATATCCTTAGATGCCGGTGGTATGGTAAAAGAGGCTCGGGAACTGAGTTCTATACATAAGAATATTGTAGTTAAAATACCCATGACGCCTGAAGGTTTAAAGGCTGTAAAGACACTCTCTCAGGAAGATATAAAGACCAATGTCACCCTTATATTCTCGGCGTCACAGGCGCTCCTTGCAGCCAAGGCAGGAGCATCGTATGTGAGTCCCTTCGTCGGTCGTCTGGATGATGTATCTTATGCCGGCATGGAGTTGATTGGTCAGATAAGGACTATATTTGATAACTATGGTTACACTACTGAGATAATCGTTGCAAGTATCAGGAATCCTGTTCATGTAGTAGATTCCGCAATGATAGGTGCAGATGTTGCAACAATACCGTTTAAAGTCTTACTTCAGTTGGCCCAGCATCCTCTTACTGATATTGGCATCAGGAAATTCATGGAAGACTGGCAGAAGGTTCCCGGAAAAAAATAGGGGGAGGGCATAATACCCTCCCCCCGTTTACTTTACGTTTTATAACTTACAGCATATTCTTTAGCTTTGGGGCTGGTTTAAAGGATATGGTCTTGCTTGCCTTTATCTTTATTGCCTCACCGGTACGCGGGTTTCTTCCGGTTCTTGCCTTGCGGTTTCTGACTGAAAAAGTTCCGAATCCAGGATAAACAAACCGCCTGTCTTTCTTTAAGGACTTGGATAATACTTCAAACATACAATCGGCAAGTTCCTCTGTCTCCCTCTTGCTCAGGGTCATCCCCTTTGCACCCTTCTGTATAGCATCAACAAATTCAGCTTTCGTCATACAATATCACCTCCTTTCATCTGTTATTATTAAAGGAAAGTGTCATCTCGTAGTTACATTACTTGAAATTCTAATGAAATGGATATAACAAGTCAAGAGCAAAATGTTATTTCAATGGCGTATTTCCTAATAAACAAGCATAATCAGAAATAAAAACCAAGCGTGAGTGAAAATATGTTTAATCTGTAAGCAGGTTCCCTGATACCAAGGAATATATCCTGGGGATCGCTTATAACAATTTCATCAACAGGGTCAGGGAAATCCAGTGCATAATCATTTCGCGTATATGTCTCGGAATAATAGCCGGCGCTTATTCTTAAATCTTTTAATTGCATGAATGAAAGGTGTTTATTATAAGCCTTCCCTCCGGGCCGGTAAGATATTTTCAATTCATATGAATCAGTAGCACTGCTGACAGCAGGCATGCTGACACTTGTACCTGTGGACTTATACCTGCTGTAATTTCCGGTTAAAAATATTTTTTCATATGCATCAAAATCAAATCCTATGACATAATTGTTTGAAGTATCTTCTATAGTCTCGGAGACTGGATTGATAAAGCCCGGATAGAGCGGATCTGACTCAAAAGGGTAAAATTCAGAGCCAGAGAGGGTGCTGTCATATGTCCAGGAATACCTGCTTTCGATAGTGGTCCTGTCATGGAAATAGTGAGAATAAAACTGGAGGTACTTAAATGGAGCTAACTCTGCTGATATGGATGCTGACTCTGCCTGAGAGCTTCTCCTTCCTATTATTACGTCAGTGTGTTCTCCCATTTTTACTGAGAGAGATGCACTCAGATTCAGAATATCCCAAGGTAAGAAATTAATGCCGGTCTTTGCTGATTGAGTATCAGACTCAGACAGATCAAAGGCACGCATAAGCTGGTGCTGGTTTACATCATTGAGGGGATCGGGATCATAAATGGATTTATAATAGGTCGTATCATAATTTCCCCTCGCTCTCTCATACCTGTAACCAATCAGGGCTGATAGTGTCTGAGATAATACAGAATTAACAGTTATGAAGGCACTCTCAACATGTTGGTCTTTCACCTCCCGTTCACGTCTCGGCATGCCTTTGTCTTCTATCCCTGCATCAATGGAAAGTCTGTCTGTTATATACCAGTTTCCATCAATGCCGAGACTCCTTGAAATGTTAGATGTATACCGCGGGTTCCTTGAATATTTAATGCTGCTGCCATCCAGCATGACATATGCCGGCGGGTCCTCTATCTCAGGCGTGTCGTTCTCATATGCGTAGTATCTGTATTTTACATTAAGCCTTATATCAGGGAATAACATTGTTGTCAGTGTTGATGAGACATTAAGGCTCCTTACATCAGGATCAAGGACATCCCTCTGAAATGTACCCCCCACACCATCTACAGTTGTGAATGGGGCAAGATTTATGGAATTTGTAACCCTGCTGTACGATAGTGAATTCACCAGTCTTATATTATCCGATAATCTGATTGATGGCTTGAATGAGAGGGTATGAACAGTATAGTCGTCAGCAGTTCTGGCGCTTCCGTAAGCCCCTGATTGCCAGGGATTATCCCATATGATTTGATCTGGCCGTTTGTTAGCAAATACCTGTACATTGTTGTTTAATTGCATGTCAATAATATCGTCTGAATATTCAAGACCAAGGGCGATTGATGCAGAGGTGAAATCAGTTGGTTCTGCGATCTCTGTAATTGCCGTAGGAGTTGCTGCAGGATTTACTGCAGATATGGTCAGGTTCTCCAGAGTTATCGGCCTTCTACCTTCCCTGTTCTCAACTGATAGTGAAGTGGTAATAGTAAGCCGGTCTCCTGGTGTTAATCTGACTTTGAGGTCATAGTTATCCCTCCGGGTTGAGGCGTCAAAGGATGTTGCTCCAGTAGCTGATTCCGGTATTCTGTATGTATATGGGTTTACAGGGGTAAACAGAGATTCTGCATCATTAGTGTAGTCGTGAAGGAATTTGTTGATGTTGAGATTAACATCAATAATCCCATATCTCCTGTAATTTAAATCCCCATGGCCGTCATCAATAATATTAAAAAGAGGTGCGACGTTTCTGAAGGCGCTGTGTATTTCATGCTCCTGTGTTTCATATTGAAGGGCAAAGTCTCTGATATAAAAACCATCTGTCAGTTTCCTGTATTCCTGAGCCTTTGATGAGTTAGTGTCCAGGTCAACAATCTGAAAGGTTGAATTTACCTCTGCATGAAATTTCCCGCGAAGTTTTTCCGGCTCCCTTACCGGACTGTACAATACCTCCTCTGGTACGGGAGTAAACAGTATCTCTTCTGGCTGTTCCACCTGTCCTGCAGGAGTGTAGGGCAGTTCTTCTTCACCTTCACCCTTCCCTCCTTCGATTTCACTCAGGACATGCTCACCCCCTCCCGTCAAGGGAGGGGGAAGCACTGCTATGTTTCCTGGCGTTTCCTCTGCCGCATCCCCTTCCATCACAGGAGGAACCTCAGTTTCAGGAGGAGGCAGCGCTGGTGTGCCTTTTAATTTCCCCTCCCCTTGCGGGAGGGGACTAAGGGGAGGGGGTTGCTTATTTTCTTCCTCCGCAAAGGCTGTATTAAAAATCAAAAATGTTGTAAGAAATAAAAACAATATTTTTTTCATCGTTGTAGTCTTGCGCCTGAAGGATGCCTTGAACCATGGATCATAGGATGACAATTAGTGCACCCCTTGTTATACGTGTAGCGGCTCCTTGGATTCAGGACATCGTGGGCGTCAGGCATATAATTCGGCTTTGCAGGATCCGTTCCTGTCCTTGGAAGGTTTGAATGACACTCAAGGCATAGGAATGGTTGTCTCATCTTCAGTAATGCCCTGTTCATGGATGAATGAGGCACATGACAGAGCAGACAGTTTTCCTGCACCGGCAGGTGGTCAAACAGATAAGGCCCCCGCTTGTCTGCATGGCATTTAAAACAGTTCTCATTAACTGATGATGCAGTAAGTATGCCCGGTGTGTCAGATCCGTGCGGTGCATGACATGTGGAACAGGTCATCTTCGCTTCATCATGAGATAAATGAGGAGAACGCAATATATCTTTCTTTTTCTGAACATGACACCTTAAACATATATCCCTTTCTGAAGTATCATTCAGAAGTCCCCGTTTGGAGAGGTTATCCATGACATGATGGCAGTCAGTACAACGCAGGTTCCTCCCATGTGAGTTTCCCTTCCAGTGGTAGACTCCACCTTTTTCATGACAGTTGAGACAGACGGCATTCTGTTCTTCTCTTGTATGAAAAGACTTTGCTCCAAATGATACTATGTTCATGCGGTTTTTGGTGTCGTTAATATGGAGGCTTCCGGGTCCGTGGCATGTTTCACAATCCGTTTTTTTTATATCTTTTGCCTTTTCCGGTTTTGTAAAACTTGGTTTCCACTTTGCATGAATAGTGTTATCCCATTGAACAGAAGCGTCTTCATGACACTCCCGGCATTTATCCATTCCAACAACCAATGCCTTTTTCACAAAAGGGGTTTGTATTAAGAAAGTCCCTTCTGAAAATAGAAGGGGGGCGGAGAAATCAGGTGCCGGGATCGGCTGAGTGGACTCAGCAGGAGACAGAGGTACAGTAGATTCAGCCGGTGGCAGCGGTCCTGCGGATTCCCCTGGTGGTAGCACTCCTGCTGCCGTATCTCTGTCTGACGATTCCTCAGCAGTTAATATATTGCCGATTGAAATGAAGAGTATAAAAAACAACGCTGATACAAATATTAAGATTCTTGTCCGGTTCATATCGAAGTTTAATACTATCGGCAAGGCGTCTGTATTGTCAAGGATAAACAAAAGATTTACAATGGCCATATATGAAAGAAGACATGAAAGAAGAAATGAAAGAAATGTATCTTATTGATGGCAGTTCATTTATCTACAGGGCATACTTTGCCATCAGGAGGCTCTCAAACTCAAAGGGCCTTCCTACGAATGCCGTATACGGATTTATAAACATGCTGTTGAAGATATTGAATGAGAAAAAGCCCCATTTGCTTTCCATCGCCTTTGATCCCAAAGGTCCGACAAAGCGGCATGATCTCTTTCAGTCATATAAGGCTCAGAGGCCAAAGATGCCTGATGCACTCTCAGTGCAGATACCGTATATCCACAGGGTAGTCGCGGCGTTTAATATCCCTTTCTTTATATTGGAAGGATATGAGGCGGATGATGTCATAGGCACTGTTTCAAAAAAAGGGGAAGCGGATGGTTATGAAGTAATAATTGTCACAGGCGATAAGGATATGTTTCAGCTTATTACACCTCATATCCGGGTATATGACCCCATGAAGGACAGGTTCTATGGTGAGGCGGATGTGGTTGAGAGGTTTGGTGTTGGTCCGTCCAGGGTAGCAGAGGTCATGGGGCTTATGGGTGACTCCATTGATAATATACCAGGTGTCACTGGAATCGGAGAGAAGACAGCAAAAGAGCTGGTCTCTGCATTTGGCACCATAGAGAATCTGCTGGGGCATCTGGATGAAGTGAAGAAGCCTAAACTCCGGGGTCTTTTACAGGAACAGGGAGAGATGGCGAGACTCAGCAGGGAGCTGGCAATTATTAACACTGGATTGCCGTTAAATATTGATTATGAAGATTTTAAGATTAAGTCCCCTGACAACAATAAGATAATCGAAATATTCCGGGAACTGGAATTCTCAAACCTGCTGAAGCACTTTACCCCGGCATCTTCTTCAAGAGATG
>Ga0154814_1106_pt1 | contig 6802 bp, 7 predicted proteins | sample Rifle2008BG16ft_FD_105822 | JGI IMG/M metagenome (GOLD analysis project Ga0154814, IMG submission 105822) | Nitrospirae bacterium RBG_16_43_11 | reverse complement strand
GATAGCCTTGTATCACTCTTTTCAGAAGATTTTTATATAGACAGGGATATGATAAAGTATGCAATCCACAACCGGCGGATGTTTAATATTATTCATTGTGAGGGAGTTGTGAAGGTGGACTTTATCGTCAGGAAGAATATAGAATACAGAGCGGTGGAGTTTGAGCGGAGACGTCTGACTGATTTCGAAGGATTAGCGATCTATGTTACATCTCCTGAAGACCTCATTCTCTCAAAGCTCGATTGGGCAAAAGACAGTTTATCAGAAATGCAAATCAGGGATGTAAAGAATCTGCTCATGACTTCGGGATTGGATATGGATTATATCAGAGATTGGGTAAAAAGACTTGGACTTGAAGAAATCTTTAGAAAGGCGCTGAAAAGTGAATGATACAGACGTAAAAACACAAAACCTGTTTAATGCAATGATCATGAGTAAAAGCGGGCAGGAAAGACTGGCGATGGGATTTTCGATGTTCAACATGGCGCGCAAGCAGGTAATTGCATCTATCAGGCAGGATAACCCATACGCAGATGCAATGGAAATCAAGAGAGATATTTTCCTCAGGTTCTATGGACACGATTTCTCTCCTGAGGAGCAGAAGAAGATACTGAAGAGGCTATTGCTGTAACGGAATAAATAGGCGCTGTCCCTATTTATACTTTCCCCCCATGCAGGCTGACCTATATGCCACATTTAACCCGAAGAGTATCCTCTCTCAGTTTCTGTTAATTTGCTGAAAGATCAAGACCTGCCTGCAATGATATTGTTTTATCTTTCCTGATATAATGATCAACAGGAATATGATAGCAAGAATATTTATATTATCCCTCATATTATCTTTTTCCATACCTGCTCATGCTATTGAGTTTGAAATCATAAAGACTCATGATGTTACCATCAAATACGAAAAGGGATTGAGCGGTGTTTCCAATGAAATTGGCAGTTTAATCCCGTCTTTAAAAGAAGAGACTGAAAAGAGGATCGGACTCCCTATTAATTTCCCCTTTGGTATTATTATTTATAGAGATCGGGAAAACTTCAGGAGTTTAGTGAGCAATGATATGATTGCTGCGTTTGCGATTCCCGGGCAGGACCTTATTGTATTAGACAACTCACAATTTCAATTTGATTCACTCACCCTCAGGCTGATTGTTATGCATGAGATGTGTCACCTGCTTCTCCATAAAAATATAGCAGGGAATAATCTCCCGAGGTGGTTTGATGAGGGGGTGTCTCAGTGGGTCAGCAGTGGTATCAATGAAATAGTTTATCCCCGATCCACAGATGCCTTAAAAATGGCTTTTATAAACGGAACATTATTATCCTTTTCAACGATAACCGAAGAACTTCCTTCTAATCCCTCTGACTTTATTCTGTCTTATGAACAGGGCAGGAGCATGGTGGATTACATCGGGCAAAGATACGGCACAGATTCAATAAAAGGTATCATTTCAAGATTGAGCAGTGGCGTCGGCTTCTATGATGCTGTAAGTGATGAATTAGGCGCAGACTTTACAGAGATAGAGAAGCAATGGAGGAGGGATAAGGGAAAACAACAGTACACATGGCTCGCATATATCTCTGATCACATCTACCTGATACTGTTCTTCATTGCGGCATTTTTAACTATATATGGATTTATCAGGCTCAAAAAAAGAATGAGGGATTATCAGGATGACGAGATTTTATAAAACCTTGTTAAACGGATTTACAAAGACTATAATTGATGAGTTAAATAGGGACAGCGACTATTTATTTTAAATAGTCGCTGTCCCTATTTTCGGAAAAATATAATGAGCCGTTTTAAACTATATATTGAATACGACGGCACTCGATTCAGGGGGTGGCAGATTCAGAAGAACGCCCGTTCTGTTCAGGGTGAAATGAGCTTTATTGTTAAAAAGGTGTTTTATCCTGCCGAGTTTGATTTTCAGGGCTCCGGCAGGACAGATGCCGGGGTTCATGCACTGAGGCAGGTCGCTCATCTGGACGTTAAAACCAAACTCCCTCCGGAAATTATCAGGATGAAACTGAACGATGAACTGCCTGCTGATATAAACATCCTCGGAGTTGAGAAAGCGCCTCAGAATTTTCATGCGAGGCATGACGCGGTTTACAGGAGTTATGTTTATCAGATATCCCGCAGGAGAACAGCCTTTGGCAAGAAATACGTCTGGTGGATAAAGGATAAGCTTGATATTGAAAAGATGAAACAGGCGGCCGGACTGTTTATTGGAATGAAGGACTTTCAATCATTTACGGATGACGATCCTGAAGAGAAATCTACAAAAGTCAAGGTAGAGGAAATTCAGATGAAGGAATCCGGGGATTTAATCCTGATACGAATCACAGGTTCGCATTTTATCTGGAAAATGGTTAGAAGAATTATAGGTGTGCTTGCGGAGGTTGGCAGAGGAAAACTTACCATCGGAAAAGTAGAGGAGTTTATAAAAACAAAATCAGGAGAGCCGGCTAAGCTCACTGCCCCACCCTCAGGATTATTTCTTGAGCACGTTTATTATAAAGATGATAAGAAGAGTCCTGAACTTACACCATTGATTCAAATATAATACAAAACAGGTACAGACAACTGAATCATGGGGTTATCGTCTTATACTATTACATTAATTGCAGATATGCCAGTTCCAGGAGAGTACCTAAATGAGAGGGATTAAATGAAAAAGTTTGAAGTTTGCATCAGAGGGACGAATTTTCTAATCAAATCAGGCAATCAGGTGAAACGAAATGGTTTTTATGCAGCGAGGTTCATAGAAGCAAATGATAGTTCGGCGGCACTTGAGAGTGTTATGGGTGCGATCAAATCTGAACTTAAGGATGTCGTGCTGAACGAAAAATCTAACCCGCCAAAGGTGAGCGTTGAGGACATCTATGAGGTTTACTATTTTGGGGATAAGATCGTATGGGAAGGAAAACAATTGCCTCCCGAAGGTTTTGTTTGGGATAAAGAGGTCGTTAGAGAAGCGGCAAACTCTCCGGAAAGCTCGTTGGCAAATCCATTAGAGGGGAAGTGGCCGACCTTATGGGACAGAATACGGCAGAGGGATATCCATATCCATTCTATTTTTATCCACTTTACAAACTCCCTGTACCCTGTTGCTATACTCTTCATGTTTTTGTTTCTTTTGTTTGGTAATGCCTCGTTTCATCAAACGTATTTTTACATCATGGTACTTGCAACATTCAGTGTGCCTGTTTCATATCTGACAGGTATCCTCGAATGGAGGAAAAGATTCAAAGGTGTCATGATTCCGATATTTGCCGCTAAGATTAAATATGGTGTTGTAGTATTTGTTATCGGCGGCTGCTCGACCCTCTGGCACTATATTTCTCCGGGTATCCTGGAGAGGGGGGATCTTCTGAGTGTTGTCTATGTCTTTCTTAATGTTTCCATTATTCTGCCACTGATATATCTGGGTCACCTTGGCGGGATCATAGTTTATGAGGGGCTTGATTAAAGAACCTTGCTACTTCCTCTGCGGTATATACAATATCCATCGCTGGCAGTGATGATATGATCATCTTTCCGTAAGAATTCCTTACAAGCCGGGAATCGAGTATGGCAACGACCCCCCTGTCACTTGTCCCCCTGATGAGCCTTCCTACACCCTGCCGCAGGAGCAGTATTGCTGATGGGAGGGCGAGGTGTGAGAACCAGCGCTCACCGAGCCTCTTGCACCGTTCTTCATAAACCGGATCACCTGGTGACCGGAAGGGAAGCCTTATGATAACTACCAGGCTCAACTTCTCTCCCCTTATATCAATCCCCTGCCAGAAGGTTGTGGTCGCAAGAAGAACCGGATTATCTGTTTCTTTAAACCACTTAATAAGTTTAGAAGGGGGCATGTCCCCCTGTGATTTGCATGGATACTCCGTATTGATGTTTTTTGAGACAAGGCGGAGGTGATTATATGAAGTGAACAGCACAAGCGCCCTTCCCCTGGAACTGTTAATCAGTCTCTCAATTACCACTACGGATTTCTGGTTAAATGTCTCACTGTTTTCCTTAGCAGGCGGTGGTAGTTCATCGTCAATATAAAGGAGCGCCTGCTTTTGATAATTGAAGGGCGAATCTATCACATTTTCTTCAAAGTTTGTGATGCCAAGACGCTCCTTTAAAAAATCAAAACTGTTTCTTACTGATAGTGTGGCAGAAGTCATTACCACACCCTCATAGCTTTTTGTAAGGACTTCAAAAGGCCTCATGACCTCAACCATATCACTTCTTAATTCCAGATATCCCTTATTCCATGTCATGTAATAAACCTTATCACTGTCACCCTGCTCAATAAAGTCCCTGATATCCTTTGAGACGGCCTGCACATAGTTAATGGTTGTTTCAATGCGGTCTGTCAATTCCGGTGATGCGACGTTGAATAGTTCGGGGTTTGCATTATCCGGGGAATCTCTTAAAATAGTTGCTGCGGTCCGCTTGTATGATTCCAGTCTCAGGACCGCCTGATCAAGTGAGAGTAATCCCTGAAGATTTTGCAGTCCCTCAATGATGTTATCAGGTACAGGATAAATACTCTGAGCCGGTGCATTTCTACTTCCCTGAAATGAACTGCCCCCCCTGAAAAAAGATTCCACAGGGCCGAACAGTTCATCAACATATATCTTTAATCCCCTTAATCTGTGAAGGATCCATGATATTCTTGATAGGCTGATAGTGCTTCCGAGGACAGCAGACAGCACATTTTCTATCTGATGCGCCTCATCAATGATTAGCCGGCTGTGAAATGGGAGCAGATTGAATTCAGAGAGAATATCGTATACGAGCAAGTGGTGATTGACCACGAGGATGTCTGCATTGTGCAGTTGCCTGTAATGGCGGTAATAAAAACATTCCTCGTAATAGGGACACAACTTTCCACTGCAGTCATCAGGGTCAGCAGAGACACTGCCCCAGAAGTCTGGTATAAAGTGGAGTTCGTCCTTATCACCAGACCTGGTTGAATTGCACCATCTCTTAAATTTTCTGTAAGCCTCTCCTGTGTCAGCATACTCTTTCTCCCGCTTCAGGCAGAGGTAGTTATTCTTTCCCTTGAGGAGTGCGAATGTGAAGTCATAAGGGAGATTTTCATGAAGGAATACCAGGTCTTTTTTCACAAGCTGTTCCTGCAGGGCTATAGATACAGTTGAGACGATGGTCTTTTCCTGCGATAGTATTGCCGGGATAAGATATGCAAATGATTTGCCGACACCTGTCCCTGCCTCTATAAGGAGCCTCTTTTTATCCCGCAGGCATGCGAAGACTTCCCCTGCCATTTTAAACTGCTGAGGCCTGTCTTCATAGTCGGGTAGTGATTGTCTTAAGAGCTTAAATGCCTGTAGAAGTTCTTCCATGTTAAATCCTTACACCCACCCTCACTCCTTCGCCTCAGCTCAGGACAGGTCTTTCGAATTCTCTCAGATTATTCAACATTCTATGTTTTATTGACCCCGATTGCAATATAGGGTATAAACTATGATGAAGTAAAACAGAGGAGGTGTACTATGGCAGATGTAATTCGTAAAGTTGTATACTACAAGACAGAAGTCCCTGATAAACCAGGGGAGGGTGCGAGGATTCTCGTGGCCCTCAAGGCTGAAGGTGTAAATATGCTTGCCTTTAGCGGGTTTCCAAGCGGGAGGCGTGCTCAGATGGATTTTATGCCGGAGGATGAGGCGCTATTTAAGAAGGCAGCGAAGAAGGCGGGTCTGAAGTTAAGTACAAAGAAAACCGGTTTCTTAGTGCAAGGTGATGACCGGGTTGGTGCGGTCTCAGAGATTATGACTAAAGTGGCTGCAGCAAAGATAAACATTACTGCACTGGATGCCATTGTCGCCGGGGGAGGGCGTTACGGTGTTATCTTCTGGGTAAAACCTGATGATGTCAGAAAGACGGCAAAATTGCTCGATGCAAAATAATCACAGATCGCTCAAAAACCTCCCTAAGACAGGAAATGAGTGAGGCTGGTTTTCATTAATCTTTCTTTAATGTTTTACCCTGTATACTGTTAGTCCTGAGATAAATTGCAGGCATGAATTAGCTGTACTGTATAGGATCAGTCAGTTATAAGCACCCTGCAGTATATGGGGGTGACTCATGAATATCCTTTTAGTGGAAGACGAACAGAATCTTGCATCAACCCTGAAAGAGGGGCTTGAGATGGACGGTCACTTTGTTGACATTGCCGGTGACGGTACGGACGGGGTGTCAAAGGCCGAACGGAATCCAAACGATGTCATTATCATGGATGTCATCCTCCCTTTGAGGGACGGATTAACTACTCTGAGCGCCCTTAGGGAGAAGGGGATTATGACCCCAGTCATCCTGCTTACAGCAAAAGATGCTGTTGTGGATCAGACAAAAAGAGCAGATGTTGCTGTCAGTGACTACCCGGTTGGACAGTTTGCTTTAGGACAACTTGTCTTAAAAGTTAGGTCCTTGCTACGCAAGTCATTGCAATAGGTTGCATTTTCTGTTACATTCCTTTTAAAGCCTTAGGGTGGGCATCGTCCGCTAATAAGGCCGGAAATGGTGGGTAGGTTTCACCCTGCACTGAATTTTCATTTACACAATTTAAGGAGGGAAAAATGATCAATAAATCTAAAACAAGTTTAGGTGTTTTGTTGCTTATCTGTATTTTCCTGATGGCCAGTGCAGGAATCAGCGGGGCGGAGATGGCACGGTATGATGTTGACCCGGATCATTCCTCAATAGAGTTCAGTGTCGTCCACATGGTTGTTTCGAAGACGAAAGGCCGGTTCACAGACTATAAGGGTTTTGTGGAAATGG
>Ga0154814_1042_pt1 | contig 7018 bp, 6 predicted proteins | sample Rifle2008BG16ft_FD_105822 | JGI IMG/M metagenome (GOLD analysis project Ga0154814, IMG submission 105822) | Nitrospirae bacterium RBG_16_43_11 | reverse complement strand
TCAGTATTTCAGTCGCCTTTGATTCCGCATCCATGATCAGTTTCTGAATCTCCTGGTCCATGAGCCAGGCCATCTCCTCGCTGTAGCGTTTTGGGAGAGAGAGCTCCCTGCCCAGGAACGGGTGTTCTTCTCCACGTCCGAGATTTACCGGGCCGACCCTGTCACTCATTCCCCACTGCGCCACCATCTTCTCAGCCAGTGAAGTTGCCTCCTTCAGGTCGTTCTGCGCGCCGCTGCTGACGTCGTTAAAAACGAGCTTTTCTGCGACCCTTCCGGCGAGGGCAACGCTCAATCTGTTCATTAGGTAAGTCTTGGGATAGTAATGCCTGTCTTCCTCGGGAAGGAGCTGTGTGACACCCATAGCCATGCCGCTTATTTTTCTAAGTACCTTATATTTTAAATGGTCGCTGTCCCCTTTTCTCTCTATAATAAGCAGTCAGGCGCGAGCAAAGGCAGGTAATCTTTTTATCTTTTGTATCTCCTTGGCAGTTGATGAGTGAGTTACATGATATAAATCCCATGCCAATTGCAAATTAAGCCAAAACTGTGCGTCCATGCCGAAAAGTTTCTCCAGACGAAGCGCAGTATCAGGGGTTAAGCTCCTCTTCCCATGAATCAGTTCATTAACACGAGGATATGAAACCCCAAGCTTTTCTGCCAACTCACTCTGCGTCATTTTCAGTGGCTTGAGAAACTCCTCCAACAGCATTTCACCAGGATGAGTCGGCGGACCATTTTTGGGTATGCGAACCATCTTTTGCCTCCTTACTATTCAGTGGTAATCTGTAATTTCAACATCTTCTGCGCCATCGTCCGTCCACACAAAACAAACCCGGAACTGATCGTTAATACGTATGCTGTGCTGACCCTCCCGATCATCCTTAAGGGATTCCAGCAAGTTGCCTGGCGGAATTTTCAACGATGCCAGGGAAACGACGCCATTGAGTTGATCTAGTTTTCGTTGTGCCACTCGCCAGATTTGCTGAGGACAGACATGACGTGCATTTTTGGTGTTTTTCCTGTCAAAAATGTCCTCGGTGCCTTTGTCACGGAACGATTTGATCACCAGGCTTCCTCTCGTTTTGACATATCGCCATAATGAAATTATAACGGGTAACGTTACATATAGCAACAGATATTATATAATTTAGCTCTCAGATACATCCAATGATTTGATAGGCGCAATATTTTACCGACCCATCTCTACAATGAACGGAGTCGCAGAATGGACAATTTGGAAAATGTTGTCTGCAGAAGGGGGGTGAATTTATTAAGGCTTGCTGTTACTGTACTAAAATTATCCCCGGGAAAACATAATGATGTACAGGCAGCCGTTATTGAGCAGTTTGCCCCCAGGTTTGCACCTAGGGCTATCGTTCTATATATGGGCGATACATCCCGAAAGAATCTTATCCTTGACAAGCAGAACTTGGCAACTGTCACGTCCCACGGTCCGATGACTCCGAAACGGACTGTCGAACTCAGCCACATGTTCACTAAGGACGATGTCGGACTGATCTACGTCAGTACATTCCTGGATTTTTCGCAATTTAATAAACACGTGAAGAAGATTGCATGGGATACGGAAGTGTGGATTGTTGAATTTCCTGATCATATGATTCATTACAACGGAGATAAATTCCTCGGCCCGAGATAGTCTCCCATTTTCATTGCTATGGCCTATACCGATCCCTTCGGTTTCATTGCAGCCGTGGGGATAGAGGAAATGGTCTCGAAATATTACGCCCCACAATAATTGAGTATGGTGTCCCTCGAATCATCAGAGGCCAAAGAGCACCCTGTCCTCCCCGTATTCATCACAGTGATGACGGCATTGATCATCCCGGTTACTGGGACTGCACTTATCATAGTGATCATCCAGACTATACGGAAAAATTACACAAATGCAGCGAATAATAGCATCGGCTAAATAAACGTTATCCCCAGCAAAGATTGCTTTTAAGGTATACTGGGTTTACTTGAGAATGTCTGGGGCGACAATTGTAGTTTTGCTTGAAAAGTTATATATTACTCCTATCCCCGTGGGAATAGAGGATACGAAAACCTTTCTAATAGTGGTTTGCTATGGAAACTGCAAAAATTCTTTATAAAATAATAGAGTTTGAAAGATACGATGTCTTAGTCCCTTTCATTTGCCACACATGTGGCAAATGTTGTCATAATTTTGCCCCTCAAATCCCTGAAGAAGATTTCCCTGAGATAACTCGATACCTAAATAAACCTCAAGAAGAAATCATAAAGCAACATGATGAATGTTATCAAAAGAAATTTACAGATGAACCAGCCAATTGCAGTTTCTTAAATAATGAAAACCTGTGCATGATCTATCCATTAAGACCAAGGTGCTGTCGTCTCTACCCGTTTACAGATTTTGGTGGAGCTGGTGTTGATTGTCCGGGACACAAGGAATTTTATGCAATAGTTGATATACTCTTTGCTGACCAAGTATATGCAGCTATGTATAATCCCGAAGATTACCAAAAGGATAAAATTAGATATGTTCCTGATCTGGAATGGCCCACAATCTTGCGGAAATTTATGCAGGCAAAACCTTCAGAACCTATGATGCTGGAATTTAAAAAGATGAATAGGCCGTTAGTATAGGTAAAGGTACTTCTATGCAATCTTTAGATTTTCAAGAACTTGTTAACGAGAGTAAGGAATGGGTAAGCCTGTCAAAGAAACGTGGATATGACTTTGATAGTATTTTAGCAGGGCTGTATAATGATCCTTCACATTTTATCTATGAAATACTTCAGAATGCTGAAGACGAAGGGGCGACGCAGGTAACTTTTAGACTCCATGAAGATAGATTGGACATTTTTCACGATGGTGAGGATTTTGATTTCAAGGATATTGTAGGGGTTACTGGGATAGGTATTTCAACAAAGAAAGGCGATATTGATGCAATAGGAAAATTTGGGATTGGCTTTAAATCTGTTTTTGCTATAACTCAAACTCCTGTAATACATTCTGGTGAGTATCATATTAAAATAGAAGATTTTGTTATCCCCTCTGTTATTGAAAATGGTGAACAAGTAAATGGGACTAAAATTACCTTACCCTTTAATCATAAATTTCGTTTGAAAAAAGAAATCTTCGAACTTGTAAAAAATAAATTAGAAGATATCGGGCTAAAATCCTTACTCTTTTTAAGAAATATTGATGAAGTAAAATGGAACACTCCGTATAACAGTGGACATTATCTTAAATCCTCAAACACTATAAAAGAAGTACAAAATGCAAGAAGGGTAACGATTATCGCACAAACAAGAGAAAAAGTAGACTCTGAAGAATATCTTGCCATTGAAAAACCATTGGAAATTGATAATAAGGTATTAAAAGTTGAAGTTGCCTTTAAAATCGGAAAAGACAAAGGTGGCAAAGAAATAATCTTACATGATGCAGACTCAAAATTAGTCGTATTCTTTCCGACTGAGAAAGTTACATTTTTGAATTTCCTTATCCAAGGTCCTTATAAAACAACACCCAATAGAGAAAATATTCCACTTGATGATGAGCAAAATAAATTGATAATAAAGGAAACAGCGAAACTGGTCGCTGACAGTATTCCAATTATTAAAGAGTTGGGTTATCTTGACATCAATTTTCTAAACACTTTACCGCTTAAGCGCACGCATTTTAATGAACCATATTTAACTATTTTTGACGCAGTAAAAGCAAAATTACTTTCTGGTGAGGAATTATTACCAACCCATGATAATAAATATGCGAAAGCATCTGATGCTTTATTAGCTCGTGGGAGAGATTTGCCCGAAATACTATGTCAAGCAGATATTGAGCAGTTATACTCCCAAAAATATTGGTTAGACACTAATATTACTGAGGATCGCACACCGGAATTAAGATATTACTTGATTAGTGAGCTTAAAATAGCTGAGATTGATTTTGAAGATTTTGCAAGGAAAGTGACGTCTGAATTTTTAGAGTCAAAGAATGATGAATGGATGGTAGACTTTTATGGTCGTTTACTTGAACAGAGAGGATTATGGAGGGATAGAAAGACTCACCCCTATAAGGAAGGCGCATTACGAACTAAACCCATTATCAGATTAGAAGACAATTCACATATGGCACCTTGTGATAACGAAGGTAATATTCAGGTTTATTTACCAACAGAATCGAAATCAAGCTACAATACTGTTAAACGTGCATTAGTCGAAAATGAATATTCCTTAAAATTCTTAAAAGAATTTGGGCTCTCACAGCCAGATTTGTTTGCCGAAATTAGAGAATTTATATTACCTAAATATCAAAAGGATGAATTGGTTATTGCAGAAGATGAATATCTCGAAGATTTTGAAAAATTATTAAGTGCCTTAAATACAATTCCATCAGACAGAAAGGGAGAGTTCATCTCCCAGCTTTATAATTTAAAGTTTATTAAAGCAGTTAATTTAATCTCAGGAGAAAGCTCATTATTAAAGCCTTCCAAGGTATATTTCAATACTGAAGACCTTAGGAATTATTTTGATGGATTTGATATGGCTTATTTTATTTCTGATGTCCTATATACAAGATTTGCTGAAAACAAACTTATCCCATTTTTAAAAGAAGTAGGTGTTGAAGATAAACCAAGGAGAATAGAATTTGATCCAAATTTGACAGGGGAAGAGAAACAATTATTACGGAATAAATCTTATGAGTCCAGGTACACACGCGAAAACTATCAAAGAGATTATGACTTAGAAGGATTAGACCATTTTATTGAACAAACCCTTACAAAAGAAAAGTCAGCATTACTTTGGAAACTCATTTTAGAAAATATAAAATCATTGCATACATTGGATGCTAAATATTTTTTTAAGGGAAAGTATAGTTGGTTTTATCGAACTGACTATTCCCAATATTTTGGTGCAAAATATTTTAACATGATACAACAAAAAGAATGGCTGATAGATAAAAATGGCGCCCATAGGAGGCCTTCAGAAGTTACCTTTTCTGAATTGTCTGATGTATATTTAAAGGAAAGCCCTAACATCGAGATTTTAAAAGAAGAACTAAAATTCAAGCCAGATGCTTTTGACCAGCTCCCAGAAGAAGATCAAAGTAAATTAGAAATTGTTAAAGGGCGCTCTCCTGAAGAAGTAAAGGAAGCACTTGCTTTGTTCGATGAAAAAAAAGGGGCTAAAACAGGCGGAAAAGGGGAATTAGAAGATGATTGGAATCCAGAACATAAGCCTAATGATGTTAATGTTATTATTGAAACTGTTACGCCGGAGCAAATTAAGTCACCTGATTTAAAAGACCAAACAACATCCTCTCCAAAAGGTGGTTCTAATAATAACAATGAGGAACCTGGTAAAGACGGAGGGGGTGATGAAATATCGAAGGAGGAAATATCTGGACTATTGAAAAAAATAGGTAAGTGGGGGGAAGAATTTGTGTTCAAGGGATTAAAATGTCTATTTGAGACTGAGGGAAATATAGAAGATACAGAATATGGATTTAGCCTGATTAATAATCAGAATGAAGCAATAGAAGTATATCAGCTAAATATTAAATCTGATGTAGGAAAGGGCTACGATTTTGTTATTAAAAGGAAAGATGAGGAAGTGGAGTATATTGAGGTAAAAACAAAACTTCACGGGGAAGAGGAGCTTATAGAGATTACAGGAACGCAATGGGAATTTGCCAGAAAACTATTTGACGAGGGTGAAGGTGATAAATACTGGATATACGTTGTAGTTAATGCTGGTCAAAGTGGGGCAAAAGTAAAAAGGCTGCAGAATCCTATTAAACTTTGGAAAAGTGGTAGATTGTATGCTCATCCTGTACAGTTTAAACTTTAGTTAATCCAAAAATCGGTCTTGATTGCAAAGCGTTACTATAACCTTATTGACATGAATTATCTACAAGATGAATGATAAATGCCAAAGATAAGCGAATTTATTTATTGGAATAATCATTGCCATGTTTTATACAGATTTATTTTCACAATACGCACCGTGGACATTGTACTTAACTCTTCCTGCAATTCCGCAATTTAGTACGGTGTTCCCAGAATTTGATGACAGCATCCACAGGGTCGTGAAGGAAAAATGACACCCCCTGATGCAAAGATCAGGATCAGGATGATCGGGCTGTTCAATTAAGAAAGGAGGATGGATTTCCTATTCTTTCGACCCCTGTATTATCCGTTCCACATCAGCCCTTTCAAGTATCTCTTCCTTCATCAGGGCCTCTGCAAGGGCATCAAGGGTATGTCTTTTCCCGGTCAGTATTTCAGTCGCCTTTGATTCCGCATCCATGATCAGTTTCTGAATCTCCTGGTCCATGAGCCAGGCCATCTCCTCGCTGTAGCGTTTTGGGAGGGACAGCTCCCTGCCGAGGAACGGGTGTTCTTCTCCGCGTCCGAGATTTACCGGGCCGACCCTGTCACTCATTCCCCACTGCGCCACCATCTTCTCGGCCAGCGAAGTTGCTTCTTTCAGGTCGTTCTGCGCACCGCTGCTGGTATCGTTAAACACGAGCTTTTCTGCGACCCTTCCGGCGAGCGCAACGCTCAATCTGTTCATTAGGTAAGTCTTGGGATAGTAATGCCTGTCTTCCTCGGGAAGGAGCTGTGTGACACCCATAGCCATTCCGCGCGGGATGATGCTGACCTTGTATATAGGGTCTGTTCCCGGCAGTTCCCATGCGGTCAGGGCATGTCCTGCCTCATGATACGCTGTTATCCTTTTTTCCGCGTCGCTTATGGTCTCTTCTCTCGCTGCTCCCATAAGGATGATGTCCTTTGCCTCCTCAAAGTCGTGCATATCTATTTTCTCTTTGCCCTTTCGCAGGGCGACGAGTGCGGCCTCGTTCGTAAGATTCTCAAGGTCAGCTCCGGTCATACCAGGAGTTCCCCTGGCCAGTGTTTCGAAGTTGACATCATCAGCAATAACCTTACCCCTGACATGGATTTCAATGATCGCCTTCCGTTCTTTCCAGCCCGGTCTGTCTATCACAACATGCCTGTCGAACCTTCCCGGCC
>Ga0154814_1012_pt1 | contig 7026 bp, 5 predicted proteins | sample Rifle2008BG16ft_FD_105822 | JGI IMG/M metagenome (GOLD analysis project Ga0154814, IMG submission 105822) | Nitrospirae bacterium RBG_16_43_11 | reverse complement strand
TTTGTTTTTCCCGTTGCAGCCTCTTCTCAAGTATATCCCTGTTCATAACTTATCCTCCATCTCAAGTTACAAATGTCAGATCAAATTCACAGGCCCCGTTTCCATCCAGCATGCAGGTTTTCTTCTCAGTTATATAGCCTTGCATTTCAACTCATATAACGGATTAATAGCTTATTTTCTTTAGGCTAATATATAATGAATACCCGCAATAACTTCAATAACCATTAGATTGACATCATATATATGTAAACTTTATACTGAAGCAATGATATCACTACAACAAATTTCAAAGTCGTTTGGCGGCCGTGTGTTATTCAGGGAGGCATCAATCCAGATCGGTCTTGAAGAGCGTGTGGCGCTTGTTGGACCAAACGGAGTAGGAAAGACCACCCTCTTCGGTATGATTGCAGGAAAGGTGTCTGCTGACAGCGGCACGGTCATCATCAATAAGAAGGCTGTAGTTGGTTACCTGGCACAGGAACTGGAATCACATGAAGGGAAGACTGTCCTTGAAATGGTACTGGGAGGTGGCACCGAGGTCTCGTCAATCGAACACCACCTTAGGCTTCTTGAAGAAGAGATTGCAACGGCCTCTCCTGAGATGGCAGAGAAACTTCTTGAACGCTACGGTGAGCTCCAGTCTAAATATGAACTTCTCGGCGGCTACTCATATGAGGCCCGTGCACGCGAGATACTCTTCGGACTGGGTTTTCAGGAAAAACACCTTTCACGTCCGGTGGAGGAACTTTCAGGAGGCCGGCGCATGCGCGTCCTGCTTTCAAGGCTGCTTCTTACTGAACCGGACATACTGCTTCTCGATGAACCGACTAATCACCTCGACATACCGTCTATAAAATGGCTGGAGGATTTTCTGTGCGAATATCCTGGCACAGTCCTTCTCATCTCCCATGACCGCGATTTCATGAACCGCATTGTAACCCGGGTGGTTGAAGTGGACCGCCAGCAATTGATTTCATATTCAGGGAACTACGACCGGTTCATTACAACCAAAGAAGAGACGCAGATGCTGATAGAAGCTACTGCGAGGAACCAGCAAAAAAAGCTTGATGAGACGCAGCAGTTTATTGATCGTTTCAGGGCCCAGGCCACGAAGGCACGTCAGGTGCAGAGCCGCATCAAGATGCTTGAGAAGATGGATAAGGTGGAGGTACAGCAGCAAAGAAGGACTGTGCGATTCTCATTTCCGGATCCGCCCCGAAGCGGAGAGACTGTCATGCGCCTGATTGATATTGACAAGTCCTACGAGGGAAACAGGGTCTACCAGTCACTCAATGTAGAGCTTCGCAGGGGAGAACGCGTCGCACTTGTGGGCGCGAACGGCGCAGGAAAGTCTACCATGCTCAAACTGCTGGCTGATGCCATTACGTTTGACAAAGGCGAACGCAGGCTCGGGCATAATGTAACAATGGCCTACTATGCACAACATCAGTTAGATTTATTAAACCCGAATAACACCGTCCTTCAGGAGATTATGCTGGCGGCGCCTCTGGAGGTGCAGTCATTTCTCAGGGCCATCCTTGGGCGGTTTCTCTTTACCGGCGATGATGTTGAGAAGAAGGTTGCTGTCCTTTCTGGCGGTGAAAAAAGCCGTCTGGCCCTTGCAAAGATGCTTGTCCGTCCGGCAAACCTTCTCCTGCTGGATGAGCCTACCAACCACCTTGATATTCCATCACGTGATGTGTTAGAAGAAGCGCTGAAAAGCTTCAAGGGGACAATCTGTTTCATTACACACGACAGGCACTTCATACGGTCTGTAGCCAACAGGATTATCGAAGTCCGGGGCGGTAACGTAATATCTTACGACGGTGATTACGACTACTACCTTTATAAGACACAGGCTTTTGAGAGCGGGTTAACTCAGATGGAAACCGACGCACCTTTCGCAGAACCTGAGACCAATACCGGTACTTCTGCGGTCAAGGTTCGAAAGACTAAAGAGCAAAAAAGGGCTGAGGCTGAGGCACGAAACCGCCTGCACAGGGAAACGCACAGTCTTAAGGACAGATTGTCGCAAATTGAGGCAGAGGTGAGTGATGCTGAGAAGTGTCTGCAGGAACTGACACAGACACTTGCTGATCCGGAATTATACAATGATAAAGATCGTTTCTATAAAACAATGGAATCACATAAACGCACTAAAAAGAAGGTAGAAGAACTGACTGCAGAGTGGGAAAAACTCTCCGGTTTAATAACATGAAGAAAATCAAAGCCTCCGGCAAACCAATGAAGGCAGAAGAAAGCTTGCATTTTTGCATGGAGCTGATAAATCTGTCCAATGACACAATATTTGTAATAGATCCCGAGACCAGCCAGTTCTTATACGTAAACGATAAGGCATGTGACGATCTGGGTTACACAAGAGACGAACTTCTTTCTATGCATGTAACAGACATAGAAGCCATTCTTCCTGATCAATTCTCATGGAAAAATCATGTTGAAGAAGTAAAGAGGACGGGATCCATGATCCTGGAAGGGGAACATAAGCGCAAAGATAAGACAACGTTTCCAGTCGAAGTCAGTATCCGCTACATCACAAACACGGATACAGACTATATGGTCGTCCTGGTCCGGAATATCACTGACAGAAGAAATGCTCAGATAGCTTTAAAAAACGAGAGAGACCGCTTTGTGAATATCCTGGAAAGTCTGGAAGATGGTATATATATTGTTAATCAGCAACATGATATTGAATATCTTAATCCGGTAATTAAGCAGACGTTCGGTAATGATTATAAGAAAAAGTGTTATGAATATTTTCACAATAGAAATGAAGCCTGTCCCTGGTGCAGAAACGAAGAAGTCTTCGCCGGAAAGACTGTTAAATGGGAATTTTCCATCGAAGATAAACATAAGACATATGAACTCTTTGACATGCCAATCAGGAATGCGGACGGCACCATTTCAAAATTTGAGATATTTCATGATATTTCAGAAACTAAACGCGCTGAGGAGTCGTTAAAACAAAGTGAGAAAAGGTTCCGTACACTTGTAGAAACTATTCCTTACGGAATCCAGGAGAACGATACTGCCGGTATCATCACATTCAGTAATGACTCGCACTGTAAAATCCTCGGTTACACACGGGATGAGATGCATGGAAAGCCCATCTGGGACTTCTTATGTACGGACGAGGAACGTGAAAACCTTCGTCAGTTTCTTAAGCATCTGATAAAGGAGCAACCTGTCCCATCCCCATTTATCGCAAAAAATATTACTAAGGATCGTCGGATTATTGATGTAAAGGTTGATTGGAACTATAAGAGAAATTCAGAAGGAGAAGTAACCGGGTTTATTGCAATCATCACCGATATCACCGAACAACGAAAGGCAGAAGAGTCCAGGCAGAGGCTTCAGTCGCAACTACTGCACTCCCAGAAGATGGAGGCAATCGGAAGACTTGCAGGAGGAATTGCCCACGACTTTGGCAACATTCTGACTGCCATAAAGAATTTCAGCTCACTCGGTATAAAAGGAACAAGAGAATCGGATCCTTATGCCTGCAATATCTTTGATCATATAAATACAGCCTCGTTCCGTGCAATTAATCTCACAAGGCAACTCCTCACCTTCAGCCGGAAGGACTTTACAAGGATTGTCAAAATTGACCTGAATAAAATTATCAATAACCTCTTTGTGATGTTACAACATATAATCGGTGAAGATATTACGATTGTTACAGAATATAGCCCCTGTCTCTGGGCTATCCTTGGGGACAGTGGAAAACTGGAGCAGATTATTACAAATCTCGTTGTCAACGCGCGGGATGCCATGCCCTTACCAGGAGGGGGTACGATCACAATCAGGACTGAAAACATTTTTATTGACGACGATAGCAGCAGGGAGATTCCTTACTCACGACCAGGGCAGTTTGTCCGGCTTACTGTTGAGGATACAGGGGCTGGTATTTCAAAGCAAAATCTTCAGTACATCTTTGATCCTTTTTTTACTACTAAGAGAAATGGAAGCAGTTCGGGACTTGGTCTTTCTGTTGTCTACGCGATCATAAATGATCAAAAGGGGTGGATTAACGTCGCGAGCGAGGAAGGGGTAAAGACGACTTTTGAAGTCTACCTCCCAGCCCTCATTACTCATTCTGAACCTGGTGCTGAGAAGAAGAGTACACTTAAAGACCGAACGAATAGGGGTGAACGGATTTTGCTGGTTGAGGATGATGGTATTGTTCGTATATCAACAAGGATGGCGCTCGCGAAAGAGGGTTATGAGGTGTTTGAAGCGGAGAATGCAGATGTTGCTCTCAGGATATTTCAGGAAGAAAACGGGAAATTTCATCTTGTTATAAGTGACCTCGTCCTTCCGGGCCAGAACGGCCTTCAGCTCATAAAAGAACTTCTAATACTTAATCCCAGACTGAAGGCCATCCTGAACAGCGGGTATGTAGACAAGAATATAAACAGATCGGAGATAGAAAATTCAGGGATCCTTTTTCTGAGTAAACCCTATGATATAGAAGATGTCCTGATGGTCATCAGGGAACTTATGAATCAGTATTAGCGATTACATCCTTACTCCGCCCTCAATATCATCATAAATACTCTTATAATAATCCTCTATCGTATCTCCCCGCTCATTCTTAACTACATAAGTAACACCCTCAAGCTCCTGCAGACAGAATGCGCCGGTAATGATATCTTTCATACAATCCTTGTTTTCTTCCCGCTGTTCCCCGGTTAAGACAAGTTTTTCAGGAAAGGTATATTTCCTGCCAATCAATCTTTTCAGCTCATCCCTTCCCTGCCGGATGGTGATCTCAAACTTCCCGTCGCTAAGTCTTTTTTCCAAAAACACAATATTCATCGAAGATTCCTCCTTATTATTATTCAGGAGGTATATTTTACATCATGAGCGCACTCATTTCAACGTCAAACACCTCAGCGAAGTTATGAACTAAACTTTCTTCAACCTCAGGCATACTTAAAGCAGCACCTGATATTTCAGACATTGAGGTCATCTCGACTCCCTGTATATTGCACGGGATAATTTTCTTAAACGGCTCAAGATCATTATTGACGTTCAATGAAAAACCGTGCATTGTAATTCCCCTGATAATCCTGACCCCTATAGACGCTATCTTCCTCTTCCCTACCCACACCCCGGTAAACCCATTAACCCTCACAGAGACGATATTGAAATCTGACAGAGTATGAATAATCACATCTTCAAGCATGCGCAGGTAGTTGTAATAATCTGATGTGTAAGATCTTAGTCCAAGTACAGGATATGCTACGGCCTGCCCCGGCCCGTGATATGTAGCGCCCCCTCCCCGGTCTACCCTGTAGACTGGAATCTCGTTGCTGCAATCATCAAGTACAGGCTGTACCGGCTGACTGCGACGCCCAAGGGTATAAGCGGGCAGGTGTTGTAACATGATGAGGGTGTCTGAAAGTGTACCTATAGAACGCTCATGGAACAGCCGCTTTTGCAGGTCCCAGGCCCTACCATACTCCACCAAACCCGGATTCAGTAGCAGGCATTTTTTCACTTTTACTACCCCATCCCTCTAAGATATCTTTTATTTTCGAGAGAAATTTATCCGCCTGGGCGCCATCAATTATCCTGTGATCAAAAGATAGACTGATGTAGGTCATCTGCCTTATTGCGATAGCGTCATTAATGACAACAGGCCTTTTATTAATAGCCCCTATACCCAGGATACCTGCATGCGGCGGCATTATTATAGGCGTCCCGAAAAGACTTCCTGAGATACCATAATTTGTAATCGTAAAGGTGCTGTTTTGCACATCATCAGGTCTCAATTCTTTATCCCTTGCCCTCTGAGCCAGCGACTGACTCTCCTTAGCAAGTTCGATCAGATTCATTGAGTCTGTATTCCTGATTACAGGCACAATAAGACCATCTTTCACAGAAACAGCAATCCCTATATTGATGTATTTTCTGATAACTATTCCCGTATCAGACCATGACGAGTTAAGAAGCGGATTTTCCCGGAGGGCGGATGCCGTTGCCATAATGATAAACGGCAAATATGTCAGATGCACACCCTGGATTTTCTGAATCGAATCTTTATTGGCTTCACGGTACTTTGCTATAGCTGTCATGTCCACCTCAAAGGTGGTGGTCACATGAGGAGCAGACTTAATACTCTGTAACATCCGTTCCGCTGTAATTCTGCGTACAGGTGTCAGCGGGATTATCTCTTCTCCTGCCGCCTCTTCTTCCAAAGTTCCCTTAACTTCCGGCCCGGAAGGAACTTTGCTTTTTTGAATACCTTCTATGTAGCCTGATAAATCCTGTTTCGTTATCCTTCCGCCGATTCCCGTGCCTTTTACACTCTGTAAGTTTATGCCATATTCCCTCGCAAGCTTTCTCACAAGAGGGGAATATCGCGTCCCGCCTTCTCCTCCCTCTTCAACAAGCCTTGCTGTAACCTGAGCAAGCCTGGCGGGTTGTATCACTGGTGTTTTAACCTCTGCTGCAACCTCCTCTGTAACCTCTCCTGTCAGTTCATTGATCTCGGCAATAACAGTACCAACCGGTACAGTTTCATCTGCATTGTGAAGGATCTTTTCTATAATACCTGTTACAGGTGACGGGATTTCAGTGTCAATCTTGTCAGTACTTATCTCAACAATGGACTGATCCTTTACAACCCTTTCCCCCTCCTGAACTAACCATTTAAGGATAGTCCCTTCGGCGACACTTTCACCCATCTGCGGCATTATGACTTTAGTGGACATGGTTCATCCGAAAATCCTGTTTCAAATCCCCCCTTCCCCCCCTTTACAAAAGGGGGGACAACATCTCCCTTCTTGAGTAAAGTGAGGAAACTAATTTCCCCCTTTGAAAAAGGGGGACTAAGGGGGATTTTCATTAATAAGCAATTAATCTCCTGACAGCAGTTACCACATCATTTGCATTTGGTAAATAAAATTCCTCCATATGGGGGCTGTATGGAACAGGTGTATCCTTAGACCCAATCCTTATAATCGGGCCGTCAAGATAATCGAAGATATCCTCAGAGATGAG
>Ga0154814_1083_pt1 | contig 7094 bp, 7 predicted proteins | sample Rifle2008BG16ft_FD_105822 | JGI IMG/M metagenome (GOLD analysis project Ga0154814, IMG submission 105822) | Nitrospirae bacterium RBG_16_43_11 | reverse complement strand
CGGGGGCTTATTGTACCATCAGCAACGAGTGGAGGTAATAATCTGATTATCTTTGAGAATAACCTCGGCAAAGGGTGCTTGATCGGGATTGATGATATCAGGGAATTGATCAGGGTCAGGCAACATGGGTACACTGCCACATAAATGCCTTTGAGTTCTTTGGCAGTACTTATTTCTTACAGAATATCCTCAAAAAATATTCTCCTAAATCTGAGCCAATCCTCATCTTTTAACATTGCAGAATATGTGGATTTATCCTTTGAAATTGTCAGATTGAAATCTTGCTCGGCTTTCTTGATGATTTTCAGTCCTGTATGATAAGCAAAGTCTCTTGGCTCCGATGAGCCGATTGGATACCAGTGGCCATTACTGCCAGCAATAGGATATTTTTTATAAGAGGGATTGGGTACCGGATACCGACACTCAAAATATGCTTTTTCAAGTACTTCAATGCATTCCGCCCTGGTATTAAATTTTGTATCATCAAAAATCAAGTATCTCTTTTTGAAAACATCCTCTTCTAAAACTTTAAGTGTAATAAGTTTTTGAATCATTCCTTTCAGATTATGCCCCATTTTCTTTTTATCTCTTACAATTTGATCAATTATTTCTTTGGCTTGTTGGAATGGAAGCGATTCATATTCAACAGACCTATGACCCAGCAGATATCCCTTGGAAATCTTTTCTAAGCCCTGATGATAAAGGAATGCCACAAAGAACGGAAATTCTTCATCTATCTGGAATGCTATTAAAAAATCCTGAATACCACTACCAATCCATGTCTTGGCTACCCTGCTCTATCAAGTTTTTCAATCATAATTGTAACCTTTAAATCTTTACCTGTCACTTTGTTAGTTCTTGGAATAATTAAAAACTCTTTAGGGTTGAATGATATTTTATCGATAATTATTAAGTCTGTTGGTTACATTACTTCTGCCTTAAAACCCTCTGCAAATTCTTGCACCCAAGTTCAAGCCCCAAATCACATGCCTTCCTATAATCAGAAATTGCCATGCTCCTATTCCCCAACTTCTCATAAGCAACTCACGCTCATTGTAGGCATCAGCATTATTCGGGTCTAATACTATCGCCTTGTTATAATTCTCAATAGCCTTGTCATGTTGACCTTGACCATAATAGGCATTCCCACGACCAGTGTAGGCTTCAGCATAATTAGGATTTATGGCAAGTGCCTTACTGAAATCCTCAATCGCCCTGTCATACTGTCTTTTGTTATCATAGGTAAGCCCACGATTGTTGTAGGCATCAGCATAATTCGGGTCTAATGCAATTGCCTTATTATAATCCTCAATAGCACTGCCATGTTGTCCTTTGTTTGCATAGGCATTCCCACGATTGAGGTAGGCCATGGCACCGTTCGGGTCTAATGAAATTGCCTTATTATAATCCTCTATTGCATTGTTATGTAGTCCTTTGTCAGCATACGCACGCCCACGATTGTGGAAGGCTGCACCCCAATGTGGGTCTAATGCTATTGCCTTATTATAATCCTCAATCGCTCTGTCATATTGGCCTTTGTTCTTATAGGTAAGACCACGATTATTGTAGGCTTGGGTATAATTCGGATCTATGGCAATTGCCTTATTATAATCTTCAATTGCCCTGTCATATTGACCTTTCTTATTATAGGCATTCCCTAGACTGAGGTATGCGACGGCATCATTTGGTTCTAATTCAATTGCCTTGTTATAATTTTCAATTGCCCTGTCAAATAGTCTTTTTTCTGCATAGGCAATCCCACGATTGCGGTAGGCTGGGCCATAATGTTGGTCGAATGCAATTCCATTTGTATATGCCTCTATTGCTTTATCATACGTTTCATTTTTAAGGTAATTAAATCCCTTCTTAAACCATTCCCTTGCCTGAAGCAGTTTCTCCTCATCTATAATCTCCGCATCTTCAACATCCAACAAAGCCAAATCAGATAAACCACGGCTGACAATATTTGTATCTCTTAGTTTCAGGCTGGATGTTTTTGCCTTCACCAATTGATCGTTCTTTTCTTTATCATCTATCATTTGCCGCCTCTAAGCTAAACCCTCAAGCCTTTCCTTTGCCAATATAATATCTGAATCGATTTTATCTGCTAATTCACTTAACAAATCCCTGCCATTCTCCTCTGCTTGCTGAATTTGCATCATCATTTTGTGCATTTCAGTTTCCTTAATCGTTTTAATCTCTTTTTCAATGGTTTTCAATCTGCCCTTAATTTGAGATATGCTCCGTATCATCCTTACTAAATCAGATGCTACTCCTTCACCAATAACCGATTCGGGACTTGATTCCCACTCATGCAAGATTTGCCTTAACCTTTCAATATCGCCCTTAGCATACGCATCATTTACCTCTGCCATAAGTTTTGTTTGATGTTCCCTTTCTTTTTCACCTGTTGCCCTATCAGGATGAATTTTCATGGCAATTTGACGATACAATTTCTTTATTTCTTCAGAAGGCTTAAAATCTTTACTAAATTCTTCTTCTTTGGGAATTTCATGCGAATGAAATTCCTTTGCAGTGCTGTTTGCAGTCTCACGGGCGGTTTCTGATTTTTCCTGAAAAGCAGCATCTTGGGGGTTTTCTCTTGCTATCTTCTCTGCAATCTTGGCATTTATCTCGTCAAGATCAACATATTTAATGCCTACTTCCATTAAATATCTATGCTCAAAATGCGATAGCGAATTTTGCAGAGTGGTCAATTCAAGTTCCTTTTCAGCCAGAAGCTCTGATAATCTGGCAAGTTCAATACGCTTTAATTCCAGTTCATCTTCCTCCGGTGAATTTATTTTTTTAATTCGTGAGTCCATAATAGTGTTTTTACTCCTTTTTTATCTCCTCTCTACATTTTATGGGCTTGCTCTGCAATACCTTCCTTTACCACTGGTACTGTCAAATTTCTCAGTACTTTGGCCGTATTGTCGAGGCTCAACTTTATTCCCCACCCCAGGTTCAGATTTATTCCCCACTTTTTCCGTGTTAGATTATAAAACTCTTCCTGCAGGAATGTCTACTATGATTACAGAATTGTTTACCTCCTTTCCCTATGATTGTGCCTCAAAGACATCGTAAAACATCCATATCAAGGTATAGTCTGCCTTCAAAAAAGAGACTACAAGGCATTTATGAAAGCCGGTTTTTCTCTGTCAACCCTCCTTCTCAGTTTTTCCACTCTTTACGCCTGTCTTTCCCTTGTTTCTATACGACTCCCCGGTCATTACAATCTGATGGGCATTATGGGCGATCCGGTCCATGATATAGTTTGAAATGATAGGGTCCGGGAACAGTCCCTGCCACTCAGCTATCTCTCTGTTACTTGTAAAGATCGTGGACTTTTTCATGTACCGCTCACTGATTATTTCGTAGAAGTCATCTGCCTGTGTAGGCGTCAATGGTTTAAGTCCAAAGTCATCTATAATGAGAAGGGCTATTGAGGTATAGCGTTTGAGCCTTGTCTCCACGCTGTTATCAGCCCTTCCCCCGTTTATGTAGGTAAACATCTTGACTGCCTTGGTAAACAGGACATCATGCCCCATCCTGCACGCCACATGCCCAAGGGCCTGAGCAACGTGAGTCTTGCCCACGCCTACAGGACCTAAGAGAAAAACATTCTCCCTACTCTCAATATAGGAGCAACCGGCCAACTGCCGTATCTTCTTTGAAGGCACCCCGGCATTGAAACTAAAATCAAAACCCTCTATAGTCTTCTCCTCTTCAAACCCTGCATTGCGAAGCCTTGTCAGAAGCCTGCCAGACTGCCTCCTCTCATACTCATCCTCAAGCAGGCTCATTAGAAAATCCATATATCCGCTGTTACTATCCTCAGCCTGCTTAAGCCGCACCGCCAGGGTATCTATCATCCCACGCAAATGCAGCGACTTCAACCTGCTATCTATCTGTCCGGATATATTCACTGCGACACCTCCTTTGTATGATCAAAATACTCCGAAGGGCGCATAAAGCAAAGAGCCTTATCCCCTGACATCTGTGATGTCTTATCGTCATCTGCAATAGCAATCAGGTATGCCTTCTTATCCAGTGCCCTCCTGATTGTGCTCATCCTGTAGTCCCCGAAATGCAGGCACCGCTTAGAGGTCAGGTCTAATGCCCCTGAACCATACTTATTTGCTAACCTGAATATCCCCTGCACTTTCCTTAAGTTCCTGTATGCATGCTCCCCTAAGATTACGTTGATTAACCGCCGTACATGCTCCCCATGCACAGATGCCTGCTCATCATAATAAGTAGTGCTCTTCAGTAAATACTTTGATTTTTCCGGTGGGTAATCACTCTCATCTGTATTAAATGTCCCTGGCCTGTCTGATCTCTTATGGGTCTTTATCAATTCACCTTCCCAAAAGACCTGCACCCTGTCCATGCCGCCTCGTACCCATACCTTCTTGCCTACGTATCGGGTGGGCAGGGAATAATAACTCTTGTCAAACACAATGTGGTGATCCGGATGGATGCGTGCTTCCTTCCACAGAGGTATCTCAAACCCCTCCTCCGGCAGTCTGGACAGAAGCGACTTCTCCTCTGTGCTGAATACCTCGTATGGCCTCCTCTTTGTTGTCCCATGAACCTGCATCCCGTAATCATTGATACACCATTCCACCACTTTCTTATTGGCCTCTTTGATATCCTTAAAATCACCGGACGATAAGAACTGCTGCCGCACCACTGGCATCTTCCTCTCCACTTTCCCCTTATGTGCTGCCATACGAACCTTTGCAGGGTCTATGATAAACCCATAGTGCTTCCCACACTCCCCATAGGTCCTGTTCATCACAGGATCATAGGTGCTGGGCTTTAGTATCCCGGATTTCAAGTTATCCAGAATGACCCTCCCTACTACTCCGCCAAAGTATTCGAAGGCGTGCATATGGCATTTCACCCAGGTTACCTGACCCTGGTCAAATACAAACTCGACATAATGATGCCGACTGTAGGATAGGGTCATTACAAAGGCATGTGCCCTGCGCATCCTCTCTGTTTCAGGATCATACATCATCCCTGCAGAACCAAAGTCTACCTGGGCCTCCTCTGCCGCCCCTACTTCGATCCGTAAACAGTTCATCTGTGGCTTCGGATACTTCATGTTCATGTAGCGCTTGAAACTGGAATAACTAAGCCCATAATCATAGTCGCGCATGAGTATACGGTACACCTGCTTTGCCACCATGAATTTCTGCCCTAAAAGTTTCTCAATGGTACTCTCATACAAGACCGTTGCCTTATAGGCAGGAGAGGCAGCCAGTGGCGTCTTTAATCCCTTCTGAACTCTACCCGCAAGCTCAAGATAATACGCATACTCCTCTACCTCCATGTCCCTTGAAAATCCATGACCCTCAGCAAGACTTATGTACTTCCTGATCGTCTTACGATCTATACCCAAAGATCGTTTAATCTGACTGATGCTACGTCCCATATGCCACTGATACAGAACCTCCACCAACTCTTCCATAACTATCTCCCTTCGTGCCATAGGATACCCTCCATTGGTTATCAATGGTTATAAATCCTATCGCATTGTATGGAAAAAGTGGGGAATTATCCTGGCCCCAACTGGGGAATTATTCTGGTCCTACATGGGGAATTGTTTTGGCCCTGACTGGGGAATTCTGCTGGCCCTCGACACGTATTCCTTGCCATATTAATAAAAAAAGATTTGCGGGAGGTATGAACTTCACTCCTGCTGAGGTTCGTAACCAAGCTTTGGATGCCAAAGCCGAAAGAAAAACACATCACCCAGTATAATACCTCCAACGTAATGGTACCAGTAGAATGGAGATAGGGGGCGTGGCAAACGCCTTTGCACAAACTCGCTCCACGCGATACTGTACTGTTCGTCGTACCTTAATTGGTCGTGTTCGAAGGTATCTATGATCTTCTGTAGGTCAGCGTGAGGAGGCTCCCCCTTTGACGAATGCCAGTTAGCGGCTATACGCCGTATCTTGGCCAAACTGAAGTTCCCGTATCGCTCTTTCAAGGACACAGTCGGACGAAATGGGAAGCTCGTGGAAATGACGATTCCATTACTGTCTTCGACACAGTACAGCAAGCCGAGTTCGTCTTTTGGAAACATGCTCCAGAATCGGGCATTCCAAATATCGGTCGTGTCATAACTGGCAGGGATTTCTGTCTTTTCAAGATACCAGGTGTTTCTATTATCTGGATTCACTTTGCGGATAGAAAGCTCCAATATCCATTGGTCGCCAAAAAGATAGGAGGACTCAGAGTTGGACATGTGTCTCCTTTATCAGCCTAACCATTGATTGACAAGCAAATTTGTCCTGATCTCTCAATAGGCAAATCGAAAAGTTGAGTCTCATTCTACTCACCGAAATCTAAAGCGTCAAGGAAAATATTTAGGGTTTTTGGGGGTATTGAATGGCCATCAGGTAGGCATGGGTGAAATTTTCCTATTTTGAGCTGCCTTGTCGGGTTTCCCACTGGCATAGGGGTAAACACCTTGTTTTTGGGAATAGTGGTCGGGCAGGACTTCTGGGGATTTTTTAATTGGCATACCCGGTATCGTGGAAGTAAGGCTCCACAGGGAGGATGGAATCCCAAAAGGCGGTATCAGAGATATTCCTGGGTTTACTTCAAAGATACGATGGATCAAACGGGCCCATGTGGAACTTGCTCTGCCGGCGCCTTTTGTCTCTTGTATCTCGATACTCTGATTATACCTGTTTTCTCTCCTCTCATTCCCTCGATGCGAGCTGCTATAGACACCATAATAATACACGAGACTTTCATAGGGGGATGGGATATGAGCTGCAAGCAATGCCATAAATTCCATAATGGTGGACATCCGATACCTGCCGGAAGAGGGCATATCCTTTCTCTCATAAACGGTGAGAGTAATAACGGGGGACCCTTCCCATATTTTCTGCACATTGACAATAGTACGGCAATGCCGTAGAATTAAAAATAACAATGGAATTTATAGAAGCTCCTATATTTACAAGGCTGGTGTACGATTACATGGATGATTTCGAGTATTCAGCTTTTCAGATTGGACTTGCTTCAAAGCCTGATGCAGGTGATATTATTCCTGGAAGCGGCGGAGTTCG
>Ga0154814_1015_pt3 | contig 7172 bp, 7 predicted proteins | sample Rifle2008BG16ft_FD_105822 | JGI IMG/M metagenome (GOLD analysis project Ga0154814, IMG submission 105822) | Nitrospirae bacterium RBG_16_43_11 | reverse complement strand
TCATTTTCACCTTCATAAACAGGTACATAGTCCATTCCCATGTCATCCTTCATTGGTGTTCGTGAGGTAGCAGATGGGTTCATAGGACTACGGTAAAATAAAATCTTTTTCTCTTTTGTTACAGTGCCGGTTTTCATATTTACGCCTGCAGGTATTACATAGAACATCATAAGCGCACCGATACCAATACCGATAATTAAGCCTGCTGCAAGAATTATAGATGGACTATTTTTTTTCATATGAAAATCCCCATTAAAGCAACTCCTCGCCAACTACACGCTCTAACGATACCAATCGCTTATAATAAGTAATTACTGCGCCTATATAATCTATCTTTGTCTTTTTCAACAACCTCTCTGTATCCAGCAGCATGAGAAAGTTTACCTTCCCGCTTTGATAGTTCTTAAGGGCTGATTCAAAGGAGAGCTCTGCCTGCGGAAGCAGGCTTGTCTCGTAGAGGGTCCTGATCTTGTCAGCAGTCTCTGCCTTAACCACGCCCTCTTTGACCTTAGCGTTTATCATGTTCTCTTCTGCTTTGAGTTTTGACCTGATTGCATCAGCCATATTCAGACCTTCCTCTACCTGGTTGTTATACTTTACCCTCCACACAGGGATGTTTATCTGAAACATGGCATCCCAGGCATCGAACCTTCCGTCCCGCTGAATCGGCGCTATCCCCAGCATAAAGTCAGGGTAATAGTTCTTCCTGGCAAGTTCAACCTCAATCTTTTTAACTTCCGCTTCATACCTCATAATTTTGAGGATAGGATTAACTTCAAGTGCCTTATTTGTCAGGTCGCCAAGCTGCAACTTAACTCTTTCTTTCGGTAATTCTTCTAATGAAGTAAAAAGGGTATTATCATCCTGCGGCCTGTTTAATATGGACTTCATTTCTGTCTGAACTACATTCTTTTCCGCTTCAAGCTCAATCACTTCGCTTAAAAGCATGGTCAGTTCGACCTGGGCTTTTATGACGTCCTGCTGGGATACGTCGCCAATGGCATATTTGGTCTCGGCAATTCTGATCATATTGGATAACAATCCTTTTAACTCTTCAAGTGTCTTTATTGATTCATCCAACAGCAGATACTCATAGAATGCCTCCTTGACCATTGTAATGGTCTCAAGTTCCTTTGCCCTTACTTCGGCCTCTGACATTATGACTTCTAATAATGCAATTCGTTTTCCCAACTGAAGCTTGCCGGGATATGGCAGCATCTGGCTTACCTCGTACCGCGTCTGCATAGCATTGCCAGGTGTTGGAAAGGGGTTTTCCCTTGACAAATCCATCATCTCTATCCTGAGTGTTGGATCATCCAGTACCCCTTCTGCCCTGGCCCTCGCCTCCTTAGCCTTCACATTCTGACGAAGGGCGTTAATTCCGGGATTGTTTTCTTTTGCCTCCCTGATGATTTGTTTAAGAATAAGAGTGTCTTCAGCAAAAACTGTCGTGGGAGGCAGCAGGCAGCAGGTAGCAGGCAGCAGGGTCAAGAGAGAAATGAATATTGCCTTATAAAGCATATATGCGTAAATATATTCTACAGACCGTAGAATGTCAAGTAAAAAAGATGACTTTCCGGTAGTTGAAAATACACGTCTTATTATTTACAATAATAAGATTAATGAAAACCCTTTTCTCTTTATTGCTTACCCTTATAACGATATTGGTTGTTATAGTTGCAGGTACAGGACTATGGGTCTACAAGTTATCAAAGGAAATTCCTGATGACAGTGTCATAAGAAATTTCAAACACGATGCCGCAACAATAATATATGACAAGGATGGAAAGGCCCTGATAATATTCAGGGAAGATAAAAACCGGATATGGGTACCGCTTTCAGGCATATCAACAGCATTGCGGGAAGCCCTGATCGCCACTGAGGACCCTTACTTTATGCGGCACAGCGGGATTGATTACAGACAGACGTGGGAGTCTGTAAAAGACAACCTCAGGGTGTGGCAGTGGGTAAGAGGCGGGAGTACGATTACGCAACAGGTAGCAAAGAATGTCTTTCTCTCAAATGAAAAAACAATTTCTCGTAAAATAAAAGAGTATTTTCTTGCAAGACGGTTGGAAAAACTGCTTCCAAAAGAAAGGATCATCGAGTTATATCTGAACGAAGTTGGATGGGGCTACGGGATATACGGGGTAGAGCTTGCATCCAGATTTTACCTTGACAAGCATGCAATCGCCCTTAATCCTTCTGAATCTGCCTTTCTAATCTCAATGCTCCGCAACCCTGCCTCCTATAACCCGTATAAGAATTTTGAAAAAGTGATAAATCGCAGGCAGTTAGTGCTGAAGCTGTTACTCAGGCATAAGCTTCTTACTGAAGATGAGTATAATGAATCCCTCTCATATAAAATAGAGCTTCGAAGGGAAAAGAAAATAAGGCAGTTCACCCGTATAGGCCTCAGAGAAATTAATGACATGGGAAAAGTGTTGCCCTGTCATACACAATTGATAAGAGATTATTTATTAAAGACACTGGGATATAATATGCTCTATGATGTTGGAATTGATATTCGTTCGAGTTTGGATGAATTGATACAGCATCAACTTGAGAACATTATAAGAGAAGTTGAGCAGGAATACGAGGAGGATTCAGGTAATAGTAACAAGCAGCAAAAAGAACTTTTACTGGTATTAAATAAAAACAAGGTCAGAGCTATTGGCTGTACTACAAGCGGAATGAAAGCAGCAGAGCGGATGAAATGGCTCGGTAAACCATTTGACAGCTACCAATACAATGTTACTTCAGATAGAAAAATATTGTGGAATGATATATTATTGATTGATACCGGTGGTGAAAATACCTTGTAAATGAAGAAATAATACGTTAAAATGGGTCAATTTTATCTACTGAAAGGAGAATATAACCGTGTTTAAAAGAGGAACTCTATTTCTTGGTTTTTGGCTGTTAGTAAGTATATCCGTTTTGTCTGTAACAACACCATCATATGGTGAACTCACGTCTGATCAGATTGCTGCAAAATCAGAAGATGTTCATCCTGGCTCCGATCAACAATCAAAGCTCACCTTTATCATCCGGGAGGCTGACGGGGCAGAGAGGAAGGTAGTATTACGGCGCTACTGGAAAAACTATCCAAAGGAATCCGATATTGACTCCAAGGTACTTGTATTCCACGAATATCCCCCGGACACAAAGGGCACAGCATTTATGGTATGGACTTATAAGGCATCACCACAACAAAAACCGGAGGATTTGTGGATATACCTTCCTATTCTGAGGAAAGTCCAGAAGCTTCCTGAACACCCGGATGAGATATTCAGCGGCGCTAATCTGAAACCTTCTGATATGATACCGAGGGATGTATCTCTGGACAAACACAAACTGCTGCGTGAGGAAACCATAGAAAATCAACAATACTATGTTGTAGAAAGTACGCCAAAGGTTAAAGTTCCTAACTACACTTACGGTAAAGTTGTTAAATGGATAAAAAAGAATGATTTCCTCAAAGAACGTATAGACTATTACGATACTGACGGGGCATTGCTTAAGAAACAGCTTATTACCTGGAAGAAGATAAAAGATGCATACGTCTGGGAAAAGGTCGTCCTTACTAATGTCAAGACTGACGTCCAGACCATCCTGAATATCAGCGATGTTGAAATTAATACCGGCCTGACAGATTCGTCCTTCTCAGAAAGGACCATGTCGTCCGGCAGGGTGAGGTAACCTCAGGGAGAGGGGAAGGCCTGTCCTGAGAGAAGGCGAAGGAGTGAGGGTGGGGATCTTCGTATGAAGAAATCAGGCCTGCAAAAACGGCTTATCACATCTATCCTTGCAGTCAGTTTTGCTGCAGGCTTGATCGTACTGATAGTAGTGTACGTCACCGGCCGTACTGCACTGAAGACAAGTATAGGCGGAACCTTCCGTGAGCTTGCTGAAACAGTAAGCAGTACTATTGACCTCTCTATCGAACATCACATCGAAGAGTCCAAATTACTTGTATCAGCACAAAGCGTTCTCTCCGCTATAGAAGATTCAAATCTTATCTATGAGGGAGCCACAAATCAGGAAATCGAGAAGAGGATACAGGAAATAGAAGCCAGATGGACCGGAGGTGTTGGCGTTAATGCCTATCTTTTTGAGGTGTTAAATAACAGGGCTACCAATTATCTCAAAGATTTTGCCGCAAGCGGTGAGAAGGGCATCCACAACATTATATTGATCACGAATGAGAAGGGGGCTGTAGTGGGCGCAACAGAAAAGCCCCGTCATTACTACTATGGCAGTCAGAAGTGGTGGCGTTCTGCTTATAACAATGGTATCGGGAGTACCTATGTCAGCGACATATATCTGAACGAAGAGTTCGGCGTTAAAACCCTTGACATAGCAACTCCTGTTATGAAAAGCGGCAAGGCAATTGGCGTCATCCTTATGTCACATAATGTTGATTCCTTTTTAAAATTTGTTGCCGCCACGAAGGTCGGAACTACTGATAATGTCATGCTCGCCAACTCTGATGGGACAATTCTGTTTTCTCCTGCTACCGGTACTAAGGAGCTTCAACTTGATAAGGGACTTCTTCAGGAAATATCAAAGGAGCAATCAGGATGGGTTACTACAAGGGCAGATGTGACTTACCGTGGAAGACAATCAATAGTAGGTTATGCACCTGTTAAGATTACCGCAGCCCTTGGAAAGGAAAATATAGACGGAAAGCGCTGGTATGTATTTACGAGCCAGGATCCGGGTGAAACATTTATGCCTGTATACTCCCTCCTCCTCCGTATTGGAATTGCGGGTCTTGCAGGCGCCGGCCTTATTGCAATCCTCGCATATCTTACTGCCGGCAAGATTGTCAGACCTGTAAGAGAGCTGCAGAAGGGCGCAGAGCTAATGGGTACAGGTGACCTCGATTACAGGATAACAGTGACAACAGGAGATGAGATAGAAGACCTTGCATCTAAATTTAATGATATGGCATCGAAACTGAAGCTATTCTATATAAAGCTCGAAGAGATGGTTAAAGAACGGACAAGGGAGCTTGAGCAGAGAAATGAAGAGATATCCATTCTCTATTCTACTGTTACAACTTTAAACCAGTCCCTTGACCTTGACATGACATTTACAGAGTCATTAAAGACCCTGATTGAGGTAATGAAGGCTGAAGCGGGTGCTATATGGATGCTTGACAATAAACGGAGGAGATTTGCAATAGTGGCGTCACAGGGCATTGATTTAACCACCGCACGTGAACAGAAGATGTCTGAGATATTTGAGTTTATCGGAGACAAGATTATCAATCATGGCAAGATGTGGGCTTCAGAGAATATTACAGTAGATGACCGGCTTTAGAATATCAGTATATCTGAAGAAGATTTCATATCCATTGTTGGGATACCGCTTAAATCAAAAGACAAGGTACCGGCAATAATGTTTCTTCTTTACAAGAATATCAAGGCGCTGACATCAAGAGAAGAAGAGATGCTGTCGTCAATAGGAAGTCACATTGGCATTGCTATTGAGAACTCCCTCCTGTTTGCCAAACTCTTAAGGCATGACGAACCTGAGATAACATAATAAACCTCAGGCTCACAAATACTATGTAATCAGAAAGGAAGGTTGGCATGGAACGTATCTTCGGCAAGCCGCTCATTACACAGAAGGCAATAGAAAAGAGGATCAGGGAACTGGGGGCTAAGATAACTGCTGATTATGAAGGAAAAGATCTGTTAATGATCTGCCTGCTTAAAGGGGCATATACCTTCTTTGCCGATCTTGTAAGAAATATTCAACTTCCTGTAATGGTAGATTTCATGATGGTATCGAGTTACGGAGAGAGGTCTGCATCTTCCGGTTCGATAAGTATTATTCAGGAGTTATCCTCCTCTATAGAGGGTAAAGATGTCCTGCTTGTTGAGGATATCATTGATTCAGGACTGACCCTTGAGTATATATATGAAACACTTCAGGCAAAAAGACCCAATTCTTTAAAATTGTGTGTCCTCCTTGATAAAGCTGAGAGAAGGAAGCACGAGGTACCAATGGAATATATTGGTTTCACCGTCCCAAATAAGTTCATAATAGGTTACGGCCTCGATTATCAGGATAAATACAGGAACCTGCCGTATATTGCAATACTCGACAAGAGTGATTAAAACCGGCACCCTTTACATAGTCAGCACTCCCATAGGCAACCTTGAGGATATTACACTCAGGGCATTGAAAGTTCTGGGAGACGTCCGTATAATCGCAGCAGAAGATACACGTCATACTCAGAAATTACTTCACCACTACGATATACATACCCCCCGGACCAGTTACCACGACCATAATAAAGAGGAAAAATCTGAAATACTTATAGCCAAATTAAAAGAGGGTAATGATATTGCCTTAGTTTCTGATGCCGGAACTCCCGGTATCTCTGATCCCGGATATTACCTTATCAACAGGGCTATAGATGAGAATATAAAGATTACACCAATCCCGGGCCCTACTGCATCTATAGCCGCACTTTCCATCTCAGGACTCCCAACTGATGCCTTTGTCTTTGAGGGCTTTCTGCCTGCAAAAAAAGTGGCGCGGCAGAAAAGGCTTAAGGAACTTGCATCAGAAAAACGCACCATTATCATGTTTGATACACCCAGGAGGGTATCTTCATCTCTTGAGGACATTTCAGCAATTCTGGGTGACAGGAGGATAGTCCTTACAAGGGAACTTACCAAAATCTTTGAAGAGGTCATAAGGGATAAGGTTTCCGGTGTCATAGATAAAATTAAAGGAAAGAGCCTCAAGGGTGAGATCACCATAATAATAGAAGGCGCTCATGAAGAAATTATTACTGACATAGCAGACTTGAAGTCTTATCTTGAAATGTTGATGCTGAAGGAAGGGCTCAGTTTAAAGGATGCAGTCAGCAAGGTCTCAAAAGACCTGAATCTTCCGAAAAATCAGGTATACAGAGAGGCGCTTAAGATACAAAAAACCGCTCTTTAACAGGCCCAATCCCTAATTCGCCGATTATTCATAATTGTATCCCGCTACCGCCTTATGCTAAAATAACATCATGCGAAAAAAATCCTTGAAAGAAACCAAACTGTATTTAAAAGACCCTAAAAAATACGAAGCTTCACTGATCATAAATGTCATAACCTCTTCTGCAGTCGAGGGCATCAAATCTCAATGGCCTTAGACTTGAT
>Ga0154814_1002_pt1 | contig 7276 bp, 5 predicted proteins | sample Rifle2008BG16ft_FD_105822 | JGI IMG/M metagenome (GOLD analysis project Ga0154814, IMG submission 105822) | Nitrospirae bacterium RBG_16_43_11 | reverse complement strand
TATAGGAATTCTGGCCATTATTCTTGAGAAATTCAGGATGAAATGGTGCGCTGGGGGAGGGCTCCAAAAGGTCCTGCCGTATGTGCTTGCGGGGGTTCTGGTGGTTTTATATTCAACAGGGACAATAGCCAGGAATGTTGTGTGGAAGGATGATTTCAGCCTCTGGTCTGATGTTGTTAATAAATACCCACGATCAACAGTCGGTCATCTTGAATTAGGCAACTATTACGACAAGATAGGAAATATATATAGTGCAGAGATGGAATATAAGACAGTTCTGAAGATTGATCCTGAAGAGTTTATTGCATTGACTAAATTAGGATCGCTTTATTACAAGAGGGGAGATTCAGACAAGGCTATGGAATTTATGCAGAAGGCGCTGGAGATAGAGCCTTACCATATGGAGGCCAACCATTATATGGCAAAGATCCATAAAGAAAGAGGGGATTTATTATCGTCTTCGAAGCATTTGTTACGGATGCAACAGTTCAGCCCGCATAATATGAGGGTCTTTGAACAGTTAGTAGAGAACTATGCAAATATGGGGAAACTGGATTATGCCTATCGAATGATGAACAAGGCGTTGGAAAAGGATCCACATAATCCAGGGGCACGAAGGGCATTAGGACTCATCTATATGTACAATATGCAGTGGGATAATGCCAAAAGGGAATTTGAGAATGTGCTGTCTTATATACCAAACGACTATAATACCCGGAAGGATCTATTATATGTCTACTCTAAATTGAGCATGTATGGTAAAAAAGATGCTGAGTAAGAGACAACTTATAATAAATGGCGTAGTATTCGGTCTTTTTATTTTGCTGGGCATAGGAATCTATTTAAACTCGCTGCATAATGGTTTTCATTACGATGACCGGCACCATATTGTACAGAACCCATATATACAGAATCCCGGAAATATCCCTCTATTCTTTACCGACCATAGGACATTCAGCGTATTATCCGGAGTTTTTCTACATTATCGCCCCCTTGTGCTGGTTAGTTATGCGGTAAATTACTATTTTGGAAAACTGGACCCCATGGGGTATCATTTAGTCAACATGGGATTCCATATCGGCTCTGCATTTCTTCTGTTTCTCATTATTGTAGAGATGATGCAAAGAATAGATAGGCCGTTTTTCTCCGGACTGGCCGCCGGTCTCCTCTTTCTAACTACACCCTTCAACTCGGAAGTTGTGAATTATATCACAGCCCGGTCCAGTGTGATGACTACCTTCTTTTGTCTCCTGGCGTTTTATTTCTGGATGAGATTCAGGGAGGCAGCAAATTCAGGTAGCAGTGAGCAGGTAGCGGGTAGCAGGAAGAATGTATCGGAGTTAGGAAGCAGTGAGCAGGCGGCGAGCAGCAGTTTTAAAGATTTACCTGCAACCTGCTACCTGCAACCTGCTACCTACTATGTTGCTTCCTTCCTGGCCTTTCTCCTCGGCATGCTTACTAAAGAGATAGCAATTACTCTCCCTGTGTTGTTATTATTATATGACCTCTATTTCAACAAGATATCTATACGCACAAATTATCGTGCCTTCCTCCCCTATTTCCCCTTTGCGATTTCAGGAATATTCATAGGCATTATCATACGTCTTACCTTCTTTAAGGCATTCAAAGTCTCTTCGGTCTCAGCCATTGGCGGGATGGAACAGGGGGAAGGATTCATTAACAGTTTTGTAATAGGAGTAAGGGTCCTGGCTAAATATTTTTATACCATAATAGTGCCTGTTCATCTGAGTCTCTGGCACAAGATCAAAGATACCGTTGATATATATCTTCTCCTGTCCCTCACCCTGATCATATACCTGCTGGTATCAGCCTATCTATTATGGCGGAGGTCTGATCAGATTGGGAAAACGCTGTCTTTTTTTATGATCTGGTTTTTTGTAACTCTACTCCCTATGACACTTATTTCCCTTAATATACCCTACCAGGAAAATAGAGGGCATATGGCAGCAGCAGGAGTAATGGGAGTGTTTGGCATCCTTTTGGGGAGGTTGAGAGCGGGATTTGACGCAACAAGGTCTACGAGAGGGATAAGCTACGCACTTCTCGGAGTCATAACACTGCTCTATTCCGCCGGGACTGTAACAAATAATCAGGTATGGCAGAATAGCCTGACTTTATGGTCAAGTGTTATAGAGGAAAACCCCCAATCTACCGATGCCAGAATTGCAATAGGCGATACTTATATGGATTCGGGAGACTTGGATGCTGCAGAGTCAGAATATCAGATAGTTCTAAAGGTGGATCCAGGTAACAGCGCCGCTTTGTCCGGCATCGGAATCTGTTATTATAAGAGGAATGAGCTGAATAAGGCTATGGAATTTTTTTTAAAGGCTAAAGAGATTGACCCAGACGGTTCAACTATCAATGTTTATCTGGCAAAGATTTACAGAGAGAAAGGGGATATGCCTTCAGCGGCTAAACACCTGTTGTTATTAATCGGCATCAGCCCAAATAATCCGACGGTATATCAGGAGCTGGTAGAGGTTTATGCGAAGATGGGGGAGTTAGAAAAGGCGTATAATATCACGGCCAGGGCACTTGAGGAAGACCCTAACAATCCTGGCGCCCAAAGGGGCATAGGACTTATCTATATGTATAATGGCAAGTTGGGAGATGCGCAAAGTGCCTTTGAGAATGTACTTTCTTCCATGCCATATAACCAGGATGTACTCCTTGACCTGGGGTATATATACGCAAGTCAGGGGATGTTTGTCCAGTCCGAAAAAATGTTCAAAAAGGTGATATCCCTGAGCCCTGATGACCCGGAGGCATCGCAGTCGCTTGCTAATGTCTATCAGAGACAGGGAAGGCTTGATGAGGCGCTGGCCCTTTATCAAAGCGTCCTTGATAAGAATCCTGAGCAATTCAATTCATACACCAATCTTGGTCTCCTGTATTTTTCTAAAAGGGAGACGGTACCGGCTATTGATGCCTTAGGGAAGGCCCTTAGCCTTAATCCCAATGATTATGCTGCGAGGTTCAACCTGGCAAGGGTCTATGAGAGTCAGGGTAAAAAAGAGCTTGCAAGAAAGGAATTGCAGAGCGTGTTAAAGATGACTTCCGGGAATAATCAGAACAGTAAAATATATGAAATAGCTCAGAGAAAAATTGAAGATTTAAAGTGAGATGGGTCAGGATTGGAGACCATGCGTGTTAGACTCGTTTAATCTAAAAGAAAAGACGATTTCAGGTATCAGGTGGACTGGATTGAATCGCGGGGTTCAGTCCTGTTTTACGCTGCTAATAACTGTAGTGCTGGCCAGGCTCCTCCAACCGGAAGATTTTGGTCTTATCGCAATAGCTACAATATTTACTATTTTGATAGGTTTCCTGACTGAATTCGGCAGCGGTTCAGCTATTGTTCATGCGCAGGAGCTTGGTCAGAAGGCGATGTCGAGCATCTTCTGGTTTACCCTCCTTGTCGGCATCATGACCACAGTAACAGGTGTTCTGATTTCTCCGTTAGTCAGCCTCTTTTTTGGAGAGCCGCGGCTGGGTCCGATATTGATTGTATTATCGTCCACCTTTTTTCTCACTTCATTATATATTGTTCAGCAGTCCATCCTTATCAAGCGTCTTGATTTTAAATATATTTATATTGTCAGGATCGTATGCATTGTCCTGAGCGGTTCATTGGCAATAATCCTTGCCTATAAAGGATATGGTGTCTGGAGCTTAGTAGGGCAGATGCTGGCCGAAGATCTGTTAACCGCCGTATTACTCTGGTTTTCAGGAAGATGGTTTCCTTCATGGCACTTCATGTGGGGGGAAGTCCGGTCCATTTTGAAATTCAGCATGAACTATCTTGGTTATAATATAGTTAACTTTTTATCAGAAAGGGTCCCTCATATTTTAATTGGAAAGTTCCTTGGTCCGGAGGCCCTCGGTTTTTTTACCATTGCACAGAGATTAATAGCCTTTCCGGTTGAAACATCCTCCATTATGGCAAACAATGTCCTCTTTCCTGTCTTCTCAAAAATTCAGACAGAAAATATCAGGATAAAAGAACTATACCTGCAGGCTATGAAGCATATAGGCTTTATCGTGCTTCCTTTCATGATTGGTATTTCGATAACTGCCCCGGAACTCATAAGGGTTGTATTCGGAGAGAAATGGATGCCTGCAATATTCCTTTTGCAGTTGTTATCCTTTGCCGGGATTGTCCAGACATTCATAGCGACCAACGGTGTCCTGTATTTATCAAAGGGCAAGACAGACATCCAGTTTCACATGAGCCTTTTGCTGTTGTTTGTAACAGCAGCCTCAGTTTACATAGGTTTAATGTGGGGAATACAAGGAGCAACAATAAGTTATGCCGCAGCATCTGTCGTCATATTTTACCCGTTACTCTCGGTTCCATACAGCCTTGTCGGTTTAAGAGCTTATGACCTGTTCCTGACTCTGAAAGAAGTCTTTCCCATGAGCCTCATAATGGCAATTCCTACATTAATGATTGCAATGATACTCAGACATTATGGTATTGATCCGCTGCTCATTTTAACATCCTGCATATTAACCGGCGTTGTAATATACTTCATCTGTTCTTTAGTGATAAATCGAAACCTCCTGACTTCTTTTTACGAGATGATGAATTTGAAGACTTGACAGGAATGCAGATATGATTTCAGTAATAATAGCCTTGTATAATGCTGATAAAGCAATTGGGAAATGTCTTGAATCTGTCTATGCCTCATCATACAAAGACTATGAGGTTATAGTTGTGGATGATCGAAGTACTGATAATTCCTATGAGGTTGCAGGAAAATTCCCATGTAAACTGTTAAGGCTCGATAACAATTCAGGGCCGGCACATGCGAGGAATATCGGGGTAAAGCACAGCCGTGGAGGCATATTATTTTTTATTGACTCTGATACAGAGCTGGACAACAGGGCGCTTGAATTGCTCAGTGAAACATTTAATGATGATGAAGGGATTGTTGCGATAGTCGGATTACCCCGGAAAAAATCCCTCAGCAAGGGGCTGGCGCCTGAATATAATGCGCTTAAAAATCATTACACCCTTGCCGTGGCTGATAAGTACAGCGACTATTTCTCGAGTCAGGTTGGAGCTGTAAGAAGAGAGACCTTTCTGGCGGTCGGGGGGTTTGATACGAGGTTTAAAGGTGCGGATGTAGAAGATATTGAGTTTGGGATGCGTCTGCCAAAGGGAAAAACAGTGGTCCATAAGGATGTACTGGTTGGCCATCATTTTCCTGGTTTTCTTTCTATCGCAAGGAAATATTTCAGGAGGAGCATTATGCTCTCAAGGGTGGTACGCGGGAATAAGAAGATGTGCGGGGCCCATGCATCTTTTATGAGAACTTTCCTCACCCTGATTGCATTAATAAGCTTTGTCAGTACCTTTGCGCTGTTGTTTAACCCTAAATTCATTATAGCTCCATTTTGCCTCTTTTTTATATTTCTCATAGGTAACTCGGGTTTGTTTTCTTTTATCTCGAGGGAAAAGGGTTTTCTGTTCATGTTAGTCTCGGTATTTTATGAATATGTTTTCTCTGTTATAATAGGGATTGGCGGAATAACCGGCATCATCTTAAAGGATAGGGAGCAGAAGCCAAAATCCCCTCTCCCTCAGGGAGAGGGAAAGGGTGAGGGTGGGTTTTTCGGGTGAAGCCTTATCAGCTCTACAGACTGTTCACAAATAACAAGGGGATGCCAAACTATGTCATTTTCCATGTGACATCCATATGCAATTCAAAGTGCATAACCTGCTTTAACTGGAAGAATCTTAATAAGAAAGATGAACTGACACTCAGTGAGATAGAAAAGATCTCCGGGCATATGCAGCATATTGAATATCTCACGCTTGGTGGCGGTGAGCCTTTTCTCAGAAAGGACCTGTCAGACATCTGCAGGATATTTTACAGTAATAACGGGATTGGCGCCTTCAGCATACCGACAAACGCATTGTCCCCTGACGTGATCAGGAAGACTACAGAAGAGATATTGAAGGGCTGTCCGGAGGCCCTTGTGCGCGTCAGCCTTTCTATAGACGGTATAGGTGAACTGCATGACAATATCAGAGGGGTAAAAGGTAATTTTGAAAAGGTGTGGGAGACTTACAGAAATCTCAGGGAGTTAAAAAAAGGATACGATAATCTGAGGATCCTGGCTGCCACGACTTTTTGCACGCACAATCAGGATAAGGCGATTGATATCTACAACTATATCAGGAGGGAGATGGAGATTGACCAGTATAACATAAACTATATCAGGGGAGACGCCAGGAATCCGATTTTGAAGGATGTTGACATAGGGAAGTACAAAGAGCTTATAGAATATATGGAAAAGGATATTACTGACGGGGATGCTGGTTTTGTAGACAGGTTGTTTGATCTCCTGCCTGTCCTGACGAGGAGGGATGTCTTGAGAACCCTGCAGTCTGAGGAGAGGATCTACGAATGTTATGCGGGCAAGAGGATGATCGTGATAGATTCCTTCGGTAATGTCTTTCCATGCGAGATGCTTGAAGAAAATCTGGGCAACCTGAGAAAATATAATTATGACCTCAAAAAGATTCTGGCATTAGATAAAACTCACAGGGTAGTCCAGTATATTAAGGACAGAAAGTGTAATTGCACATGGGAATGTGCTATACAGGACAGCATAGTTTATGATTACAAGAGATATCCAGATATTCTGAAAAAGGTCATGTTCAATAAAGATATAGATGATTTGGAACCATAATTTTAAATCTTTAACAATCCTCCTCCCTATTATTGTTGTTGTCTTTGTATTGTATTACACCGGTGCGAAGGGCCCTTATTTACTGGATGATTTTGGTATCCTCGATAGTAATGCAAAACTGAGCTTAACTGATTTAAGTCCATCCGGGCTATATGAAGCAATATTCTCAACGAAGTCTGGACCTCTTTATCGTCCCGTGTCAATGGCGAGTTTTGCTTTGAATTATTACCTGGCCGGCAATACAGATCCCTTCTCAATTAAATTAACGAATATCCTCATACATCTCTTTAATACAATGGGTATTTTTCTGTTGACACTTCTACTGCTGTCTTCATCTGAAAATCCCTGGTTAGCCCATCCCCACCCTACCCCTCCCCTTGAAGGGGAGGGTAATTCCCTCTCCCTCAGGGAGAGGGTAAGGGTGGGGGTGGGGGTGGGGGTCGCCATGTTTATTACAGCCTTATGGTCGCTTCACCCTCTGCACGTGTCAACCGTACTCTATTCTGTGCAGCGGATGACCGAGTTAGCCTCCCTGTTCTGTCTATATTCA
>Ga0154814_1009_pt1 | contig 7643 bp, 5 predicted proteins | sample Rifle2008BG16ft_FD_105822 | JGI IMG/M metagenome (GOLD analysis project Ga0154814, IMG submission 105822) | Nitrospirae bacterium RBG_16_43_11 | reverse complement strand
CGAAAGCTCTTATTATGTCTGCATATAAAATATAATTATTCATCATATTTTTGAGACATCTCTTACCAATTCCATAAATGCCATGTCTTATAGTGTCTGCATCCTTTTATTCTACCTATTCTTCTCCCGGCATAACGTACGGTCCAATAGAAAAGCGGTGTATTATCTTTACCAAGTATAATTGTCTGCAGCAGACCAATGGGAGCCCAGAGGATAGTTCCAATCTCTTTGAATAATGATTTAATCCTCAAATGATGTGGTGGAAGAAACAAGAACTTTTGAGGCTCTTTATTAATATGATCCGTATAACGGATATATACATCTATCCAGCCATATCCAATTCTCATTTGTTGTTTAAAGACAGATTTATATGTTGATCGGTGTTTGTGACTAACTATCATATGGGGGTTATAAACAAGATTGTAATCTGTTTTAAGCTGCATCTGCCACGACATATGGACATCACCGCCACCTGGCATGGATGCATCAAATAAACCAACAGTATCAAATATCTTTTTACGATATGCAACATTACACGTAAAGGCCTGTGGCATTTTCCCCGGCCTGAAAGAAGGGCTGCAGTCGAGAGGCTTTGCTTCTGCAATATATTTCTCAAGTTTATTTTCAGGCTGATAATCTATGGTCGGCCCCGTCACACCTCCAATCTTCTGGTCTGAAAAAGTTGTGATGCCGGCGGATACCCAGTTCTTTTCAGGAATGCAATCTGAATCTGTCAGGAAAATGATCTCCCCCTTTGCAGCACGTATACCGGCATTCCTGGCCCCGTAGGATGTACGTACTTTATCCTCTAAAATATATGTAACAGGATACTCCTTTATAATTTCCGGCGTCTTGTCAGTTGAGACGTTGTCAACGATTATTACCTCATATCTATTCCTGTCATATGACTGGCTAAGAAGTGCCTCTATACACATTCTGATAGTACGGCTGGCATTATATGCCGGTACAATTATTGACACAAATGGTAATGGATTTGATATTGCCAATTTATTCCCGCGATATGGCTTCCTAAATAACGCTTTCCCACAACCCGAGAGTCTCTCGTGCCTCGTTCTCCAAAGAATATTTCTTCTCGACATAACTTCTTGCCGCAGAACCCATTTTTTCTCTTAAACCATCATCTTTACCTAAGGCTTCAAGACAGTCAGCAAGCATCTTTGCATTTTGGGGCTGAACTAAAAACCCCGTTTTCATGTGCTGGATCAATTCAGATACTCCCTGAACATCCGATGAGACAACAGCCAGGCCGCAGGCCATAGCTTCTAATGTTGCGACTCCGAATGATTCTTCTATACTGGGTAAAACATGTATGTGGCAATACCGCAGGAGTCTTGCTACCTGGTCATGCCTTTTATCGCCTAAAATCTTAACACAGTCACTTAAATTAAGATCTTCAATCATGCTCTGTAAATAAGCTCTCCGTTCCCCATCCCCGACGAGCAGACATTGATAATCAAGACCTTTAGTTTTTAATATTGAACATGCAACGATCAAATACTCATTTCCTTTGATAGGATGCAACCTCGCAACGGAAACTATAGTTAATTTCTTAAATTTGCGAACCGATGGTTTGAACTCGTTAATATCCACACCATGCTGCACAACCTTTATCTTCTCCGCTGAGACATTGTATTTATTAATAAGATAATTTTTATTAAACTGAGTATATACAATACAGAATTTTGACATATAAAGACGCTCTTTCCAATCAGCGGGGGGATTGACATAAATATCATAACCATGGGCAGAAAAAGTGTATGGAATACCTTTTTGCCTGGACAGTTCCTTTGCAACAGCAGTTGCATCATCGCAAAAATGCGCATGTATGATATCGGCATTGAAAGAATCCAATATTGACAATCCTACCTCGATCGAATAATCCAACGAGTTATTACCTAACGAATAAATGATTCTGCCAGATTTAGTATCCTTATTTAATCCGATTTTATCAAAACCATGATAAGCCGACCGTAGAATGTTCAGTATAATTCTGTGGATTTTCTTAAACCCCCTGGGCATAGCTTTACGATTTACAAAGACATATCTTATATATTTATTAAGTTGATATTTTCCAAAGTTTCTATGCTTAATTTTCTCATCGGATGAGAAAATAGACAATATTCTTATTTCATGCCCCAATTTCAGCATTTCCACAATTTCATTGAGGACGAATGTCTGAGAAACGACTGGAAAGGTGTTTAACACAAAAAGAATACGCATTAATCGCTACGCTCAATAATAAATTATGCTCTCCTGTATAACTTATAAAATATGCTCTTTTGAATCACTTTGATAAATAGCATTCACCAGATTGGGTGTAATAGGTATTAGATGTCTCTCGTCTATACTGCAGAGTGATACTTCAGTGCTTGACTGATTGCTTAATGATATCCGACAGCTTCTGCAAATGCCGTTGCATCGAATAATTTGTTCTAATGTGGTTTCTTGCATTTTGTCCCATTTTTAAAGCAACTCCACGATCCTTCAAAATAATATCCATATTCTCAGCCATACCCTCCACATCATGTTCGTCAGATAACAAACCTGTTTCTCCCTCTATCACAACATCAGTAATTCCAGCATGGCGTGTACTGATGACTGACAAGGCCGCTGCACCTGCCTCCAAAACTACGACCGGAGTTCCCTCCATATCACCATTTGCAGCAGTTATAGAGTGCTGTACGACAGCTCTGGCATTCTTAAAATATTCTTTAAGATCAGAAGGAGATACAGCACCTGGCAACACGATTTGCTTTCCCATACCGAGATATTTAACAAGGTTATGACAGGAATTATGCAAGACTCCTGTACCTGCAATAATTAATTTGGCGTCAGGATGCCTGTTTACTATTTTTGAAAAAGCCAATATTGTATAATATGGTGCTTTTTTATCTACAAATCTACCTGCTCCAATTAATATTTTTTCCCGATAATCCGGGCTAACCTTAAAAAATGAATCATCAGGGCCATAAACATTATAGATGATCTTTTCTTCAGGACATCCAAGAGATAACATCTTCTGCTTCATTGCCTGTGATACAACGACTATGTATGCCGCATATACAAATAATTGGATATAACCGTCTCTATGTTTCTCCAAAGTATCATATATTGATGCATCATAACCGTGAAAATGTACTATAAGTGGTATATCTAACTTCTTACATACTGGCAATACCGCGACTCCAGTCCCACCATATTCTGCCAATACACATTTTATTCCCTCCAAGCGTAATGATCTCGCAAGAGAGTATTCACGAAGTGTTAAGCCACCATGTAAAAGTCTGCTAATCAATAGCATCATAACTTTCTGCATAGGTTTTCTGCCAATAAGACGACCATAGCCCTCTAAATTGGCCGGCAACGCCCCATCATAATAATAACTTACATACACACCCGGGATATTTCTGTGGGCTTGTATAAATGTCTCTGAATATCGGTTGTAATTAGGGGATATAAGTGCGAGGTTAATTTTTGTCTTCTTCATAACAAGCGCTGAAAAGCCCATATAATTTCTTACAAAGTTTCTTCATAGTTTTCTTATTTCCCTCATATACCCCATCTCTTTCAAGTGCATGTCTATATTGATTAACAGAATAGGATAACTTTTTTAATAATAGCGGGCTTCTTTCATCTGAAATTGTAAACCCGTGATAATTGGGCAAAGAGAATATACTCTCATTAATACATCTTTTATAAGACTCCATCATATTATCATATGTAAATTTATTAATAACCCTGTAATAGGCATTCTCTGCTAATCCCAAAGTAAGGCTTTCATCAGCCAACAGTAAAGCAATCTTTTCGGATAATATATTATGGTCGCCTGGAGGAACCAGAAGTCCGCTGATCCCGTCTTCGATCTGTTCCTGTATACCGTAAACCTTTGTAGCCACAATAGGGAGTTTAAACAACATTGCTTCCAAAATAACACGGGGAAAGGATTCGGCATAAGAGGCGCATACAAATATATCCGAAATCCTGTAATAAGGAAAGACGTGCGGTGTTTCGGGAATTATTCTGATATATTTCCCGACTCCAGCATCTGAAATCATCTTCCTCAGCATACCAAGGTATTCAACTTCTTCCTCCCGCCCCCCTACGATATTAAACAGTAATTTATTATCCTTTTTTAACAGTTCCACTGCGCTTCTAATGAAAACATCCTGCGCTTTACGGCGGTTGGTAGTTCCGACAAGGGTAATGACCCTGACACCATCCGGTATACCATATTCTTTCCTGAGTCTATTTTTAGTATAAGTCATTTTATACTTTTCAATTTCCTCTATTCCAATTCCGTTATGAATAATCCTGAATGCACCGTTATTCTCAGGGTCACCGAACAATCTGGCCGTTTCCTTTGATACAAAAATCAGATGCGTCGGTATTTCAGCAGCCTCAATCCCCAATTTTACCAGAGCGTCATTCTCGAAATATCTCTTTAAAAGGCTGGCTGCAATTGCGCTCTCCCGAATACACCAGATAGATGGGATACCGCAAGATTGGGCTACGTAGTGAGCATAAAAAATATTAAGCGTATTGCAGAAAATGATATCGAATCCGCTTTCACTGACCCATGCTGCCAATTTATTTATCTCCTCATAAAAAGCAGCAACGCTGACTCCTGCGAGTCTTATATCCCTGACAATAACCTCCATGCCATTTTCTATGTAGGCATCCTTCAATACACCATCCTTAGGGGAGAGAACAGATATTTCATATCCATCCTTATGTAGTCCTTTAGCAATAGAAAGCAACGACAACGGTGCCCCTTCATAGTTGAAATTATGTGACACCAACAATATTTTAATCTTCCGGCTTACCGGCAGGACCTCACGGACATCCTTTCTGACTCTGAAGAGCCACCCTTCGAGGTTGGGATTGAAATAAGGATCGACTCGAATATTTCCCCATTTCTTTCTGAAAGCATGCTCGTTATTGACAGGCACCCTTCTTCCGCGCGATCTTCCTTCGTAATGATAGAGTATCGCATAAGGGGTAAAGACTATCCTGTATCCCTTCTCCCGGAGTTTCAGGCAGTAGTCCACATCGTTGTATGCCTCGGAAAGGTCCTCTTCATCAAAGCCTCCGACCTCTTCGAAGCTGCTGCGCCTCGTCAGCATACATGCAGCAGTTACAGCCGAACTGTTTCTGGCTACATTCGCCAGGGACAAATATCCTATAGAGGATTCAGGCAATGTCTTGAAAGCATGACCCGGCAGTCCTTCATGGAGGGCCAGGATGATGCCGGCATGCTGAATGGTGTTGTCGGAGTATAAGAGTTTCGCGCCTACGGCCCCGATCTCCGGGCTTTGCATCCACCCGAGCATCTCTTCGATCCAGTTATCTGTGATGACCTCAGTATCATTATTCAGAAAGAGCAGATATTCAATGTCATCCCCTGATTCCCTGACCGCCCGGTTGATAATCCGGGAGAAATTAAATTCCACGCCGTACCCAGCCTTGATTACACGATGTCTAATGGAATTAAAATAACGGTGAGTCGCCTCTTCCTGACTTCGGTCATCCACTATGATAATCTCGTAGTTTTTATAAGTCGTCTTTGCCTCGATGCTGTCTATACATCGTTTCAGCAAATCCACTCTATCCCTCGTAGGAATAATAATAGCAACCCTTTCGTTACCGGAGTCGTGAAAATTCAGCTTGTAGTTTCCATATTTTGCTTTTATCGCAAAATCAGGCCGATCCACTGTCGCACGGAATCCCCGCCGAATAACCGCATCCTGTACAGCCTTTATCCCGCATGCGATTGCATGGGGCTTACTATCGCCTGATCTTGAAACGGACGTCGGCATTAAACGCGCATGATAGAGAATCTTCGGGATATGATATATCCTGTCCGTCATCTCACTCAATCTAAGCGCGAGGTCGTGATCCTGAGACCCCTCATAGCCTTTCCTCAAACCACCTACCTCTCTGACGAGCGCCGTCCTGCAAACAAAGAGGTGACTGATGTACATATATGATAATAATAACTCCGGACTCCAGTCAGGCTTGAACTTAGGGCCAAACCTCTTTCCCTCTGTCTTGATCATATCGTTATCTGTATAGATAATGTCAGCGTCCTTTGACGATTGAAGGAGGTTAACTATTTCGTACAAGGCATTCGGGTGTAACTCATCATCATGATCCAGGAAGGCCACGAATTCTCCGCCAGCCATATCCAGAGCCTCATTAGTAGCGCCGGAGATGTGGAGATTTTGAGTCAGGTATTTTGTCTTAATCCTTGAATCACTCTTTGAGTACCTCTGTAATACCTCCCTGATACCTTTACGTGTGGACGCATCATCAACGATGCAGAGTTCCCAGTTTGCATACGTCTGCGCCAAAACAGACTGTATACACTTCTCCAGCCAGACATCCTCGATATTATAGACTGGAGTCGCAATACTGATTAAGGGTTTATAAGAAAATCTCTCAATCTCGGATAAGACATGATTCCGCTTCTTCTCAGTGAATGCGAAATTATTCATCCAGATATCGTAATCTGATAACGCTGGTCTTTTCATCGTCAACGTATATTAAATACCCTGGAGATGTACTTATCTATACTGAATATTAAATAAATAAATAAAACCTGTATGAACCCATGATGTTTTTTGAAATAACGATATATTCCACAGATGGCTATCTGATTAAGCTCATCCTTTGGTAATGTCTTAATATTAGATCCGCCATAATGGGTTATATGTGCATCCGCCAGGACGTGAATCTCATATCCTTCATTCCATATCCTCTTGCATAGATCCACATCATTAAAAAGTATCGGGAACTGTTCATCAAACAAACCAATCTTTTCAATGAGAGACCGACGCATTACCAGACACGTAGCACCGGGCTGTGATATCGTTTCAGTGTGATCAAATGTCTTATCCTCATAGAAGAAGGAGCTTAAAGCCCTGCCGTGATAAAAGCGTCTGTCTATGCGTCGGCCAAGCTCTGAATAACGGAAGAATATAGTGGAGACTGTGGGAAATCGCCGGAAATATTGCCTCTGCAAGGAACCATCCGGGTTTAAGAACTTGCAACTTACAGCCCCCACTCCCTCATGAGTATTCAGGTAATCCACCATCTTTTCAAACGTACCCGGATAAACAATAGTATCAGGATTCAGCAATCCGATGACCTTGCCCTTTGAGACCGCATACGCCTGATTATTCCCTCTTGCAAACCCTGCGTTTTCCTTATTTTCTATGAGTCGTGTTTCAGGAAAGGTCTTTCTGACCATCTCAGCGCTGCCATCACCGGAATTATTATCCACGACAATTACTTCAAAAGAGATGTCTTTTACAGAACTGTATATGGACTGCAGGCAACCGTCCAGAAAAACTTTGGTATTCCAATTAACAATCAGGATTGATAAATCCATATTTCTAAATAACACTATTGACATAATACTATTATGCTGATACTATCATGCTATGAAATACCCACAGCGTGTCCAGGTCTTATTCACGGAAAAACAATATAAAACGCTCGAAGAGATCGCTGCGAGACAGAATAAAAAGCTTGGCACCCTGATTCGTGAGGTAGTGGAGGAGACATATCTCAAAGAAGAAGAGAAAAAGAAAGTCAAAGATGCCGTAGAATCCCTGTTGAAA
>Ga0154814_1002_pt2 | contig 7680 bp, 5 predicted proteins | sample Rifle2008BG16ft_FD_105822 | JGI IMG/M metagenome (GOLD analysis project Ga0154814, IMG submission 105822) | Nitrospirae bacterium RBG_16_43_11 | reverse complement strand
CATAATCGGATCTGACGATGGTATAGATGGGAAACGGGGCGAGGATTTCGGGGTGATGGAGGAACCCCGCCATAAGGTCTATTTAAAGGCGTTTTATATAGATAAATATGAGGTGACAATTGAAGAATACAGGGAATACATAAAAGTAAAGAAAAGGGAGTGGCTTGGTAACCTGAATTATCCAAAAGAATTCCCGCAAGATATATATATAAATCAGGCAGAATTTGACCGTTATCCGGCAAGCTATATCCCATGGTTTGATGCTGATGATTTTTGCAAGTGGAAGGGGAAACGTCTCCCAACGGAGTTTGAATGGGAGAAGGCCGCAATGGGGACGGATGGACGAAGATGGCCATGGGGGAATCATTATGAGATTGGTAAGGCTCATACAAGTGAAAATGGACTTGGCAGGACTGCCCCGGTAGGAAGCTATCCTGAAGATAAGAGTGTATATGGTGTTTATGATACAGCAGGAAATGTATCTGAGTGGACATCATCATACTTACTCCCCTACCCCGGCAATACTATTAATGATGGTAGATATACAAAAGATGTCTATGTACTTAAGGGTGGGACATTCCAGTTGCCGGGTAGACTACAAGGACGACCGGCAGTAAGGTCTCTTTCACGCCCCGATTACAGCCACAGGTCATATGGAATCAGGTGTGCCAAAGATTCGGACTAAAGTAGTAATAATCCTTGAACTGTTAATAATCATTGCAATTGCATCCCGTCTTTTATTTTCAACTACCACGCTAATATATCCGGACGCATGTACCTATCTTTCTATAAGCAAATCTATACTTAACGGGAAGTTATCTACAGATTTTCTGGGAGGGGGCGAAATAATACTGCCTCCTCTGTATCCATTAATTACCTCAGCATTCTATCTTATATTTCAAAATCTTGAGCTTTCTGCACTGATTGTTTCAATGCTTTCCGGTTCCCTTCTTATTATTCCTGTCTACTTCCTGACCAGGGCAATGTACGGTGAAAGGGCAGGATGGTTCAGTTCCATTTTTATACTCTTCAGTCCGGTTATGATCAACTGGTCTGTTACTATGTATACAGAGGCCCTCTTTATTTTATTATTTATTTCAGCCATAACTATGGGCCATTATGCACTGGAGAGGGGGAAAGTGGGGTGGTTTTTTGCTTCAGGAGGCTTTGTGGGGTTGACCTACATGACAAGGTTACCTGGTATTATCGTTTTAGGTATTCTGGCTGGATGGATCATTATCTATTCCTTAGTCGGAAAATTCTCCATAAGAAAGGGAATTACATTTATCGGCCTCTTAATTGCGGGTTTCTTTATTATTACAGCTCCTTACCTTATACACCTGTATTCTATCTTCGGTGAGTGGACCCTTACCGCATCTTATGGGAACATTACGGAAGTGGTCATGGAAGAAGGGGCTGATACGGTCAGTGGATGGGAACACCTTGATGCCGGGCAGACCGGGAAGGATATATTCACAAAGTTAATAGATAAAACATCAACCAATCTCCGGCACTATGCATATTCTTTATTTAAAATGCTCTCCTCTGCTTTATTATTTATAGTTATCAGTATCGCAGCAAGTATCAGGAGATTGAGATTAAGGCTGGATTTCACGGTACCCTACCTATTATCTTTCTTTGTTGTATATTTTCTGTTACTATTGATTCTCCCACCTTCTCCACTAATTGATGAGCGTATGCGGTATCTCTCTCCTGTTCTGCCGATATTCTTAATTCTCGCATCAGGAGGGATCATACATATTTATAACTCTCTCGCAAAAAGGGACAATTGGAGATTAATTAAGAAGGCTGCTATACCGGCAATGATGGTTATAGCACTTCTTTCCTTTATCCCACAGTATCATATGGTTTCAAGTGGGATGTATAAATTCTGGGAGGGAGAGATACCTATAGATATTAGGAAGGAGACAGGGTTATGGATGAAAAAGAACTTGCCACACCCTATCAGGGCTATGTCAAGAAAACCTTTTATTGCGTATTATGCCGATGCCATATTTTTCCAAACCCCGGCTACCTATGAAGAGGTAATAAGGATGGCTAAGGAAAATAAGATAGATTACATTATTATTGATAACATTGTTGAGTACTTTTTAAGGCCTAAATTGCGGTTTTTATTTAACCCGGCGCTAGCCCCGAAAGATTTAAAATTAATTGGTGGGTATACTCATCCGACGACAGGGGAAATCATGACCGGGGTCTACCGCATTGAAAGATAAAGGATTATGGGTTTGTCTCCTTCATTTCTTTCCGGGCATTCGTTATTCCTAAACGAGAATTAATGGAGTCAGGGTTTATAGAAAGCGCAATAGAAAACGCTGAAATAGCAGCATTATATTCTTTCAACTGGAGATGGGCAGTCCCAAGATCATAGTGTATCATTTCTAAAGGAAGCCTCTGCTGCAATTGATCGCTCTCTGGTTCACCAGGAGCTGATTCAGTATGTCTGATTGCCCTCTGGAAAATGTCCATTAACCTGGGATCAGGCGGGGCAGTACTAAGCGCCTGCCTGAATTTCACATTTGCCCATTCGGGTCTGCCAATCTGCATATACGCTATCCCTAAGTCTCTTTGAAACTCGTAACTATTTCTGAAATATTGAGTCAACCACAGTAGATGTTCCACTGCTTTTAAAGGTTGTCCTGCTATCAGATAGATCTCCGCAAGGTTTTGCCTCACGACTTGTGGCTGCACAAAGCTTGCGTATCCCTCTCTTTCTTCAATGGCAGCAAGAAATGCCCTCTCAGCTTCTTTGTATTTCTTGATCTCCCGATATGTTACCCCAAGTTCTACATAGGCTTCTCTGGTATAAGGACTTTTTCTTATTGCGTCAGAAAATATTGTGATGTCATTTTTCCAGTCAAAGTTTCTGTCAAATGTCAGGACTCCATATGCTATTGTTATAGCTATGGCAGTAGATATGACAACCCACCTCCATTGATGCCCCTTTGTCCTCATTAATGCATACCATCCCCATAGGAGAGATGCCAGGATAATGCAAAAACCGATAGATGGAATATAAAGAAAACGTTCTGCCCTGAGGTGTAAAGCTGGAACAAAATTGGATACCGGTATAAGAGTAACAAAGAACCAGAAGATACCAAAAGATATATCCGGGAGCGAGCGAAGAAAGAGGAAGCCTGCAACTATCAATAAAAGAAGTACAAGGACAGACCCGATAACGCTCGGATCCATAATGGTATTTGCTAAGCGTACTACATCTGCCACAGCAAGTTTTGCAGGGAATAATAACTGCCATATGTATCCCGCAAAGATTCGTGAAGTCGTGAAAAATGTAGTCACGAAACTATTGCCTGGAATACCCTGGCCTGACCCAACCCCACCGAGAATGGCGTATCTGAAAAGTAGATAGCCGCCTAATATCCCAAAATAGAATATATAGCCCCTCGCAGCTTGGGTAATATCGGAAAGTTTGTCCCTGAATCGGAAGCAGATATCGTAAAGGATAATTATCAGGGGGAGGGTTATTGCCATTTCCTTTGATAATAGCGAAAATATAAAAAATAGTCCTGAAATGAGGTAATGTTTATACTTTGAAGACCCTTGGGTTTGATCGGTACAGGCCTTCAAATAAAACATAAGGGACAGGAGGTAAAAAAGGGTGAAAACCATATCTGCCCTGCCTGATATCCACGAGACGGCCTCTGTGTGTATCGGATGTGCGAGAAAGAATACAACTGAAAGAAATGCCACAGGTTCCTTTGCAAGCATGCGTATAAGGACAAAATAAAGCAGTATACCAGTGAGTGTATGAAGCAGCACATTAGTCAGATGAAATCCAGGAGGATTGAGCCCCCATATCCAGTAATCAATGGAATATGCCAGATTTATAATTGGCCTGTAATATCCCCCTTTAATCAAAGAAGAAAATCCGGGCATCCCACTTGAGAATACATTTACAAGACCATTAAGGTCCTGAATAATATGTTCTTTCTGAATGATTTGAGTATGGTCAACCCAGACAAAGGAATTAAAGAGGGAGTTGGAATAAATTGCGAAAGAGATTATGATGAGTATAAGTATGCGGACTTTCATCTGAATTGATTTAATATTAACAATATTCTAAAATAATTTCAATTGCTGAGAGGCATTTATTGCAGACGATAATAAGTTTGGAAGGTATGAAAATTGCAAACATATCAATGGGTACTATTTTTAATTGTCAGGAGGTTACTAAATCTTACGATGAAACATAAACAGCTTATAATTAAAATTGGTGTCTTAGCCTTCTTCCTCTTATTGGGTTTTGGAATCTATTTCAACTCCCTTCATAATGAGTTTCAATATGATGATTATCATCATATTGTCAAAAATCCCTATATACAGAATACCTCGAATATTCCGCTTTTCTTCACCGAACCCAGGACATTCAGCGTATTTTCTGGCACTGCCCGCCATTACCGTCCTCTCATCATGTCAAGCTATGCCATTAATTACTATTTTGGGAAGTTGAACCCCGCAGGATATCACCTGGTCAATCTGGGATTCCATGCAGGATCGGCATTCCTTGTTTTCCTGGTCATACAGTTGATGATGAGAGGCGGGGAGTCACTCTCTTTTCCTGCCCTGGCTGCAGGTTTGTTCTTTCTTACCACGCCATTTAACTCAGAGGTGGTGAATTATGTAGCGGCCAGATCAACGGTAATGTCTGCCTTCTTCTATCTGTTATCGTTTTATTGCTGGGTGAAATTCAGGGAGGTAGCAAAATTAGGTAGAAGTGAGCAGGTAGCAGGTAGCAGGAAGAATGTAGGGGAATTAGGTAGCAGTGAGCAGGCGGCAAGCAGTAGTTTTAAAGATTTACCTGCTACCCGCTACCCGCTACCTACTACCTACTATATTGCTTCCCTCCTTACGTTCATTCTTGCCATACTGACCAAGGAAATAGCCATTACTTTGCCGGTGATGTTGTGGTTATATGACCTGTATTTTCCAAAGTCATCGTCCTCCTATTCCTCCAAGCCGCAACGACGATCAGTTCTTAACTATCGAAACTTTTTACCGTATATGCCATTTGCACTTATTGGCATTTTTTCAGTATTCTTTCTTCGTCGTATCTTTTTCGGGAGATCTGTGACAGCACCTGGAGAAAGCTGGGTGGATAATTTTCATCTTGTGATTAAAGTAAAAGTCCTGGCAAAGTATTTTTATCACATGATTGTTCCTACCCAACTGAGTATTGAGCATCTGATCCAGGATAATCTGAATATCTATTTTTCCCTCTCACTCATCATGGTCATTGGCTTAATTTTATTGGCCTTTCGCCTTTGGCGTAGTCCTGACCGGGGGGGGAAGATGGTGTCTTTCTATATAGTATGGTTTTTTATTGTCTTATTTCCTATAATGGCCGTCTCCCTGCATGCACCCTATCAGGAGAATAGAGGATATCTGTCCGTGGCAGGGCTGATGGGGATAGTGGCTGTCGGACTGAATAAACTGACAATGAAACGGGTTCAAAGAGGCGGCATTCAACAGGTTGTTATATATATACTGTGCGGGGTTTTAGTGGTCATATATTCGGCAGGCACCATTGCCAGGAATGTTGTGTGGAAGAGTGATGTTATCCTCTGGTCCGATGCCATGGAAAAATATCCGCAGTCTATAATTGTACGTCTTCAGATTGGCAGCTATTACGCCAGGTCCGGAGATTTTGGCCGTGCAGCGACTGAGTATAGAGAGGTATTAAACAGAGAGCCTGAAAATCTAGTAGCTTTGAATAGACTTGGGGCAATTTATCTTGAAAAAGGGGACTTAAATACGGCTGTAATATTGTTTGAGAAGGCATTAAAAATAATGCCTTATAGTATGTACACAAGCCAGAATATGGCCAGGATATATAAAGAGAGAGGGCAACTGAATTTAGCGAACAGGCACTTGCTGATCGTTCTTGGTTTTAGTCCGCATGATCTTAGAATCTTTGAGCAGTTAGCAGAGAACTATATGGAGATGGAGAGAATAGACGATTTTCATAGAATGATGACCATGGCTCTGGCTGAAGACCCTGGCAATCCTGGCGTTCGAAGGGCACTGGGCCTCATCTATATGTATAAAAAGAAGTGGGATGCTGCCCAAAGGGAATTTGAGGTGGTATTGGGGCTTCTGCCTGGTGATGTCAGGACCCGCATAGACCTGACGTATGTCTACTCCAGGATGGGGATTTTAAATATGACTGAAGAACAGGTCAAAGAAGCGTTGGCTATGAATCCGCAGGACCCGGAAGTGCTTCAGACCATGGGGAACCTGTATTTCAAAAAGGGACGAATAGAGGAGGCATTAGCCTCGTATCAAACAGCAATGGATATAAATCCGAACCTGTTCTTTTCCTATAACAACCTTGGCCTTGTCTATTTTCAGAAGGGGGATATGGCAAAGGCTGCAGAGTCGTTTGAGGCGGACATTCGTCAGAACCCTGAATCTCACGGGGTTAGATTCAATCTGGCGAGGGCTTATGAGATGCAGGGGAGAAAAGACCTGGCAAGGAAAGAATTGCAGAAGGTGCTAACAGCAACATCAAAAGTGGATACTAATAAAGAGATCCATCAGGCAGCACAGAAGAGACTGGCGTCATTAAAATAGATATTGGCATGTGTGATAACAAGGATGCTTAGTAAAAGGCAGGTTATAATAGATGGAGGTGTATTCGGTCTTTTTATTTTGCTGGGCATGGGGATCTATTTTAACTCTTTGCATAATGGTTTTCATTATGACGATAGTCACCATATTACCGGTAATTACTACATAAAGAATCTGGAAAATATTCCCCTCTTTTTCAAAGAGCCCCGAACCTTTAGTGTCTTTTCAGGGGCATTTTTCCACTACCGCCCCCTTGTTTTAGTGAGTCATGCCCTCAATTTTTATTTTGGTGAGCTGAATCCTGTGGGTTATCATCTTGTAAATTTGGGATTCCACATTGGGTCGGCCTTCCTTGTTCTACTGATCATACGGCGAATGATGGGTGAGGGGATATCTTTTCTCCCTCCGGTAGCTGCAGGCCTCCTGTTTTTGACCACGCCATTCAATTCCGAAGTGGTAAATTACATATCAGCCAGATCTACAGTAATGTGTGCCTTCTTCTATCTGTTATCGTTTTATTGCTGGGTGAGATTCAGGGAGGTAGCAAATTCAGGTAGCAGTAAGCAGGCGGCAAGCAGCAGTTTTAAAGATTTACCTGCTACCTGCTACCCGCTACCCGCTACCTACTATATTGCTTCCCTCCTTGCCTTTCTCCTTGCCATGCTTACTAAAGAGATAGCCATTACGCTCCCTGTCATATTGTTGTTATATGACCTTTATTTTAAAAGGGTATCCATCAAGACTATCTATCGCTACATACCTTTTGTTGCAACAGGGGTATTCGTAGGTTTTATTAGCCGTCTTATCTTTTTTGGCGCATTTAATCCTATAAAAGGCAAGAAGGTGGAGGAGGGATTTTATTTTATCACCAAGTCAAAGGTACTGGTCAAGTATTTTTATGACATAATCTTACCTTACCGGTTGAGTATTCAACATCTTATTCAGGATAGCCTTAATTTCTATTTTTTCCTTTCAATCATCGTCATTATAGGTTTAATTATTTTGGCCTTCCTGTTATGGCGAAGTTCTGACCGCCTATGGAAAATGGCATCTTTTTTTATATTGTGGTAT
>Ga0154814_1086_pt6 | contig 7760 bp, 7 predicted proteins | sample Rifle2008BG16ft_FD_105822 | JGI IMG/M metagenome (GOLD analysis project Ga0154814, IMG submission 105822) | Nitrospirae bacterium RBG_16_43_11 | reverse complement strand
ATTATAGGTAACATTGCACATTATATTCTCGAGCACTGGGACTTTGAGAAAGACACATCGCTGTTTAAGGCAGCGGTTGAAGATGCCTGCAGCAAGTTTATGCCGTTTCCCCCCTCTTCAGATATTATATCTGAACTTGAAATAATGTTTGAAACATTCTCAGGGTCATCCGCCTGGCAGGAGTTAAAGGGAGCAGAGATTTCAGGAAGAGAGATTCCGTTTACAATACCCTGGGATGGACAGGTTATGGAAGGCGTCATTGATGTTGTCTACAGGCATTCCGGCAATATATACGCCGCAGACTACAAGACAGACAGGGTTTCTGAACATGAAATAGCAGATAAGATTAAAGAATATACTATATCGGGAAAGATTTACACGGAGGCTGTAAAAAGGTGTATTAGTGCTGATGTTAAAGGATTTAAACTCATATTCCTGCGACATGGAAAGAGTGTAAATGTTATTTGAATGTTATTTGTCTTGACATTAGTTTTTATTTCATGTTTAATATTGCACTGGTATTTTGAATACGAAGATGAAGATGTTATGTTTCCCACACATGGAACTTGCCAAAGTAAGCACATATAATTTGTGTGTCTCGTGGAAATCATTAATAGTGTGATCCCATCGTTAACAACGAAATAATGTAATCTGAATATACAAAGATATTATTCAATAATAAGGAAATGAAAGAGAAATTTAAACAAAGAAAGGGGGTGAATGAACAGATGAAAAAGGGATTATTAATGCTATTAACCCTGGCCATGGTAGGGATGATCGGTTTTACTGCTTGCCAGAAAAAAGAACAACCGGCACCGCCTCCACCAGTAGAACAAGCACCAGCAGCCCCGGCAGAACAGGCTCCGGCAGCCCCGGCAGAACAGGCACCAGCAGGGGAACAAAAGAAGTAAGATTGATGTATTTTCAAAAAATAAGGCCCGCAGGATTTATCCTGCGGGCCTTTATTTTTGCGGGACTGTATTTTTGTGTGGACAGGCCTAAAAGTTCCTTCTTGGGGGTCTGCCTTTACTGCCGGCGCCACTACCTCCGCCACGTGATGAACGGCCGCCAAATCCACCACCACCACCACCTCGTGGTGACTTAACCTGGGGACGGGCCTCATTTACTACTATTGCACGATTGTTAATCGTTTTACCATTGAGTTCGTCCATTGCCTTATTTGCCTCCTCACGGTTGGCCATTTCAACAAATCCGAACCCTTTGGAATTCCCTGTAAACTTGTCTGTGATGATCCTGGCGCTCTCAACAGTGCCAAATGGTGTGAAAAGATCATTTAGTTCTGAATCCGTGACATCATAAGACATATTACCTACATAAAGCTTAACTGACATAACCACACTCTCCTTGTAAAAATTGTTAATGAAACTATGACCGCCCACGCCCCTTATGGCTGTGGAACTTCCAATATGTTCAGTACCTTGACATCAAAATAAAGTGTCTTTCCCGCTAATGGATGGTTGAAATCCATTACAACCGTATTTTCCTTAATCTCGGCAATCCTTGCGGAGAAGACTTTGCCGTTTTGATCCTTACCTTGAAGGTGGTTGCCGATTTCTACTGCATCGGGTGGGATCATTTCCTTGTTCACTTCCATCAATGCATTTACATCAAGTGGCCCATACCCCTCTTCCGGTTTAACCGTAACCTCCTTTATATCGCCAATTTTCATACCCTCCAGAGCCTTTTCAAGGCCCGGGATGATCTGATGGGAACCATGTATATATGTGAGGGGGCCTCCTCCCACGTTACTGTCCACAACAGTCTTATCCTCAAGTTTAAGGGTATATTCGATTGATATAGTCTTGCCTTGTGAGATACTCATAACTTTCTCTCCTTTTCCTGTTTCACCTATTGCATAGGGTATTGATACCACCGTATGTATAATCAAGCTAACACAAAGAGCAAGGACAAGACGAGCACATTGATTTAAACGTACGCTTTTCATTAAAACCGGTTCCTGTGCATATTCATATAGCATTGGGATAGAATGGAAGGCTCAAAGCGTACGGTGGGATTAAAGAAATGCCCATCCAAACTATCACTACGTCTCATAGTGAATAGACTATACCAGTTTTCAAATAAAGATGCAAGACTCAATTATGACGATTTAAGTCGTCTGCTTTTTAAGTGCCGGGAGGGGGAATCGAACCCCCATGGGGTTGCCCCCGCGGGATTTTGAGTCCCGTGCGTCTACCTATTTCACCATCCCGGCATGAAGTGTTATATTGATAATAATTTCCATTTCATATTCACCGAATTGACTTAAAAAGTCAAGATTACCCGGTCAGAAATTCTTAGTAGTCTGAAATTTATACATCCCTTGCTTTTTTATTTTCGCTATGCTATAAGAAAAGTACACAGTTAAGCTCTACTTGATTGAGTGGGCGGTGGTTATGCCCACTTTTTTTTTGAAAGGGAGGATTAGATTTTCAATGAGCAGAGAACTTATTAATGTAATAGAGCAAATAAGCAGGGAAAAAGGGATAAAAGGGAATGTTATTCTTGAAGCAGTAAAGGCTGCCCTATTATCTGCTGCAAAAAAACGCTATGGAGTGACTGATAACTTACAGGTAGAGATTGACGCAAAATCCGGTCAGATACAGGTAATATTGATCAAGAGGATTGTTGAAGAAGTAACGAATCCTAAAGAGGAGCTATCCCTTGAGGAAGCAAGGACGATGGATGAAGAGGCTGATCTTGGAGATGAGATCGGTGCAGTTATAGAAGTAGGTGACTTTGGCAGGATAGCTGCCCAGGCTGCAAAGCAGGTAATATTTCAGAAGGTCAGAGAGGCTGAATGGGATGCAGTTTATAAAGACTTCATTGACCGGCAGGGGGAGTTAGTACACGGTGTTATTTTAGGGCAGGAAAACAGAAATTATATCGTAGACCTTGGTAAGACAGAAGGGTTGCTGCCTGTGAAAGAGCAGATCCCAAGGGAGACGTTCAAGCGTGGAGACCGTATTAAGGCATATCTGTTGGAAGTAAAACCATCTGCCAAAGGACCTCAACTGATTTTATCGAGGAGTCATCCGAATTTTGTAAGCAAGTTATTTGCAACAGAGGTCCCGGAAATATATGAAAGGATAGTGGAGATCAAGGATGTAGTAAGGGAACCAGGGGACAGAACAAAAATATCCGTCTTTTCTAAAGATACTGCTGTTGATCCTGTCGGGGCATGTGTTGGAATGAAAGGCTCCCGGGTTCAGGCCGTGGTCCGTGAATTGAGGGGTGAAAAGATAGACATTATCCCATGGTCTGAAGACCCGAGGGTATTTATAGCTGAAGCGCTTAGCCCTGCTGTAGTTGACAGGGTAGGTATAAATGAAGAGGAAAAGTCAGCGCTTGTTGTCGTGACTGATCAGCAGTTGTCGCTTGCAATTGGGAAAAAGGGGCAGAATGTCCGGCTTGCCGCGAAGCTGAGCAACTGGAAAATTGATATTATTAGTGAAACCGACTATGAGCTGAAGCGGGCTAAAGAAAAGGAAATAGAGATTTCCCAGAGTATGGCAAGGGAAATGGGTGTGGAGCAGGAGCTTGCTAATGAGAATCCTGAGAGTAGTAATGAGGAATCATTAACTTAGGAGTTAATATCTATATGAGCGGTAAAAAAGTATTTGAATTAGCCAGGGACCTTAACATGAAGAGTAAGGAGCTTCTTGACTTTCTCAAGACTCTGGGTATCACTGCGTCAACACATATGTCGGTACTTGAGGAAAGCTCAATTGCCATGATTCGGGAAAGATTAAATAAAAAAGTACATGGGACAGGGAAGGCAAGTGAGTCCTTCAAGGAGATAAAAGGTACCCCAAAGACTATTTTGATTAAGAAAAAACCCAGGGTTGAGGAGGCAGAGGGGGCTCAGCCAACAGGGGCACTTCAGGAGGCAGCAGGGGAAAAGGGTATAGAGGAAGTAAGAGAAGAAGAAAAGAAGCTTGAAGAAAAAGTAGTGAGAAAATTAAAGGAATTCAGAGAACTGAGGGGTTTGAAGGAAGATTTCCCTGGCGGGCAACCTCCTGGCGAAACACCTTTTGGAGCCGGGTTACCTGAGACAAAACATGAAGGAGATGTTGTTATTCCTGAACCGCAAGCTGTTGTTGAAACACATGGCCCTGTAGTCGAGTCTCCTGAAAAGGCAAAGACTGTAAATGTGACAGAAGAGATCAAGGGACCTAAGAAAAAAGGTATTAAAGTTATATCAGGTGAGGTTGATGAAGATTTGGTAATTTCTCAAAAATGGAAGAGCTTTAAGGTCATTCCAAAGAAAGTCAAAAAGTTTAAATCCCCTGTCGGTGACAGGAGGGCTAAGTCAACCCTGCCGCTTGAGATAACAAAACCGAGAAAGAAGATTATAAAACTTTATGAAGGCACAACTGTAAAAGAGTTTGCTGATTTGATAGGACACAAGTCGAATGAGGTGATAGCCAAACTGATAGAAATAGGGATGATGGTCACGGTTAACAACCCTATTGATGTTGATGCAGCGATACTGATAGCAGAGGCCTTTGGATTAAAAGTAGAGGTTGCTGCTGAGAAGAAGCTGGAGGAATACATAGAAGAGGTTGAGGATGTACCTGAGACACTGATTGGCCGTGCCCCTGTTGTAACCATTATGGGACATGTTGACCACGGAAAGACATCTCTGCTTGATGCCATAAGGAAGACAAGGGTTACTGAGGGGGAAGCCGGAGGAATTACACAGCATATAGGCGCTTATGTTGTAGAAACCGGAGGTAAAAAGGTGGTCTTTTTAGACACACCCGGTCATGAGGCATTTACAGCTATGAGGGCGCGCGGAGCGAAGGTTACAGATATCGTAATTCTTGTCGTGGCTGCTGATGACGGTATTATGCCACAGACAATTGAGGCAATCAATCATGCAAGGGCAGCTAATGTACCGATCATTGTTGCAATAAATAAGATTGATAAACCTGGCGCGAATCCGGAACGTATCAGGCAAGAGCTGACAAAGTATGGTTTAGTGCCTGAAGAGTGGGGAGGACAGAATATAGTTGCGGAAGTATCGGCAAAACAGAAGATAGGGCTGGACCACCTTCTTGAAATGATACTTCTTCAGGCAGAGGTACTTGAACTGAAGGCTAACCCTGACAAAAAGGCGAGAGGTGTTATCCTTGAGGCGAAACTTGACAAAGGGAGAGGCCCTGTTGCTACAGTTCTGGTTCAGAATGGTACACTCAATCAGGGAGACCCGTTTGTCTGCGGGACTTTCTATGGACGGGTCAGGCTGTTGCTTAATGACGTTGGAAAGTCGTTGCAGACTGTATATCCTTCTACTCCTGTTGAGGTAATAGGGTTGTCAGGGGTGCCTCAGGCAGGTGATACATTTGTTGTTGCCGAAGACGAGCAAATCGCAAAATCAATAGCTACTGACAGAATGCAGAAGCAGAGGGTTGCCGGTCTCGAGAAGGCAAAGAAGGTTACACTCGATGAATTATACAGCCAGATAAAAGAGGGCGTTGTACGCGAGCTGAAGATAATTATAAAGGGAGATGTTCAGGGGTCGGTTGAGGCAGTTATTGAGGCCCTGGAAAGGCTTGGCACTGATGCAGTCAAGGTGAGGATTATACATGGCGGCGTCGGCGGGATTACGGAGACAGATGTAATGCTGGCGGCTGCTTCCAATGCAATAATAACAGGATTTAATGTACGTCCTGAGCCAAAGGCTGTAACGCTTGCTGAAAAGGAGAAGGTTGATATCCGCCTTTATAACATTATTTATGATGCTGTTGCAGATGTTAAGGCTGCGATGGAAGGTCTCCTTGAACCGACTCTTAAGGAGCACATTAAGGGCAGGGCAGAGGTCAGGGAGGTGTTCACCATTCCCAAGATCGGAACTATTGCAGGTTCATACGTACTGGATGGGGTTATTTCAAGGTCAGCTACGGGTGTCAGGTTAATACGTGATAATGTTGAGATATATAAAGGTAAGATATCGTCACTGCGCCGGTTCAAAGATGATGTCCGTGAGGTGCAGATAGGTTATGAGTTCGGTATAGGGATTGAGAATTTCAATGATATAAAGGCAGGAGATATAATAGAGTCATTTTTTATAGAAAAAGTAGCGGGTAAGTTATAACAAACTTTAAATTTCAAGATGTAATTTTGTGTTTTCAATTTTGATTTATTAATTTTGTATTTATGACCGTTGGTCTCTGCACTATAGAACTTTTTATCCCTGAGAGCGGTTCTTTAAAAGGAAAACGGCAGGTCATCAAGAGTATCAAAGACCGGATACGGCAAAAGTTTAATGTCTCAGTTGCGGAGATTGAAGACCATGATCTCTGGCAGAAAGCCGTGTTTGGTATTGCTTGTGTCGGGAATGATAAAAAGTATATTAATAGTGTGCTGGATAAGATAATAGATCTTATTGAGAAAGAACACTCGGTAGAGTTGTTGAAACATAATATAGAGTTTGTTTGATTATTAATTATATGCGATGCAACAGTATAGACGGATAGACAGGCTTGGCGACCAGATCAGGGAAGAAATTGCAGATATAATTGCAAGGAAGTTAAAAGACCCGAGGGTAGGTTTTGTTACCGTCACTGCTGTTTATGTGAGTGAGGATCTGAGGCATGCAAAGGTCTTTGTAAGCATATATGGCGATGAGACTACACAGGCAGAAACAATGAAAGGGCTTAACAGCGCAGCAGGTTTTGTAAAGGGAGAGATAGGCCGCAGGATTAAGATTAAATTTACTCCTGATATAGTATTCAAACAGGATACATCACTTGAAAAGGCTGCCTATGTCCTCGATATACTGGGGCATATAAAGAAAGAAGAAGATGAATGAGTATTGATAAGATCATACAAATAATAAGAGAAAAAGAAAGCTTCATGTTCACCACACACATGAATCCTGAAGGTGATGCAATAGGCTCTACGCTGGCGATGGCGCTTGCTTTGTCATCAATAGGAAAGAATGTGACTATTAACACGGCTGATCCGGTTCCAAGGATTCTGAAGTTCCTCCCTTCAAGTGATAGTGTGCATCAGGTCAAAACAGTTGACAGGAGATTTGATGCTGTAATAGTGCTCGATTGCGGTGACCTTGAGAGGGTTGGATTCTTAAATAAAGATAATATCCCGTCAGATATTCTTATAAATATTGACCACCACAAGACAAATCTGGGTTTCGGGACCGTTAATCATGTAAAAGAGGCAGTTGCCTCAGCAGACATTGTTTATACGATCATTAAGAAGATGGGCATCCCGGTTACACCTGAGATCGCGACCTGTATTTATACCGCCATAATGACTGAGACGGGTTCGTTCAAGTATTCGAATACGACTGCTCATACATTGAAAATAGCAGGAGAGATGATCGGTTACGGTGCCAATCCATGGGGGATTGCCGAGCAGGTATACAACAGAAACAGCATTAACAGGATAAATCTGTTAGGACAGGTATTGGCAACACTTAAGTTAAGCGAAGATGGCAGGATTGCATGGATTACTGTCCTTGAAGAAATGTTTAAAGAGACAGGGACAACAAAAGAAGATACCGAGGATTACATAAACTATCCAAGGTCTATAGAAGGTGTTGAGGTCGCCATATTATTCAGGCAATCCAATAATGATTGGAAGATGAGTTTCCGTTCCAACGGCAGGATTGATGTTGCTGATGTGGCTCTGGAGTTTGGCGGCGGCGGGCATAGCATGGCAGCAGGTTGTTTCTTAAAGGGGTCGTTTGAAGAGGTCAGGGAAAAGGTGATAGG
>Ga0154814_1078_pt3 | contig 7776 bp, 10 predicted proteins | sample Rifle2008BG16ft_FD_105822 | JGI IMG/M metagenome (GOLD analysis project Ga0154814, IMG submission 105822) | Nitrospirae bacterium RBG_16_43_11 | reverse complement strand
CCTGAAAGCTCTGCCGGCATCAGCTCTTCTATCCCCCTGAGGCCGACCATCTCAAGTTTCTTTCCTGCAATCTCACGGATCTTTTCCTTTGAAAAGTCAGTGTGCTGCATAAGCGCAAAACCGACATTCTCCCACACCATAAGAGAATCAAATAGGGCAGCTCCCTGAAACAGCATACCAAATTTTTTTCTCGTATCGTTCAATTCTCCTTCGGATAAACTAAAAATGTCAACTCCGTCCACTTTCACACTACCTTCATCAGGCGTCAGGAGACCAATTATATGCTTTATAAGGACGCTCTTGCCTGAACCGCTTCCTCCAATCACGACCATAGTCTCACCACGTTCTATATGCAGATTAACCCCACGCAGAACCTGTTTTGAGTTGAAGGACTTGTGAAGGTTTATTATATCTATCATTTACCTGAACAACAATGCTGCCATAAAATAATTCGCAACCAGGACAAACATCATGGATAATACTACAGCGCCCGTAGTTGCCCTTCCTACGCCCTCTGCGCCACCCTGAGTATAAAATCCCTTGTAACAACTGACTGTGGAGATAATTACACCAAAAACACACGATTTAATCAATCCGCCGTAAATGTCATTTAATTCTACATATTCCGTAGTCATTCGTATATATATAACAGAGTTGGCGCCCAGAACATATACGGCAATCAGATATCCGCCGACAACTGCAATAATATCTGCAATAATTACAAGCAGAGGCATAACGATAAGGCCCGCAATGAACCTCGGCACTACAAGATATTTAATAGGATTCGTCGCCAGTGTCACAAGTGCGTCTATCTGTTCAGTCACACGCATTGTGCCAAGTTCAGCAGCCATTGCCGCGCCTGCCCGTCCTGATACGATAAGCCCTGTAAGAACAGGACCAAGCTCCCTCGCCACAGAAAGCGCTACAACAGTACCGACAAAATTTTCTGCATTGAATCTCTTAAAGCCGGTATAGGTCTGGATAGCAAGTACCATCCCGGTGAAGAGCGCCATGATCAGGACAACCGGCAGTGAATTAAACCCTATCGCCTCCATCTGCTGAAAGATCATCCGGAAATTATAGGGGCGTCTCAAACACCACGAGACTGTCTGCCAGAACATTATAAAACCACGGCCGATTTCCTCAGTGATCTTTAGTGTGCTTTTGCCTGTGTATTCAAGGAATTTAATAAACATACACCCTCTCAACCCTATCCCCGATCCTGCACAAGACCTCATATGATATTGTCCCGGTCCAGCGTGCAATATCATCAGCAGTTACATATTTGCCGGCTGTCCCGCCTATTAATATGACTTCATCTCCTATCCCTGCGCCAGGTATATCAGTAACATCTACCATAGTCATGTCCATACATACCCTGCCGATTACAGGTGCGCGCATTCCCTTTATAATAACCTGTCCCATATTTGAGAGAGAACGGCTGTATCCGTCAGCATAGCCAATAGGGAGCGTAGCCACAAGGGTTTCGCGTTGTGTAGTAAATGTCCTTCCATAACTTACGCCTGTTTTCGGAGGCACCTTCTTCAGATATATTATCCTGCTCTTTAAGCTCATTACAGGTCTCAGATCAACCTTATCCTGTAGAAACTGAGAGGGGGGATACCCATACAACATGATCCCCGGCCTCACCATATCAAGATGACACTCATTCATATCAATAATTGCCGCACTGTTCGCCGTATGTCTTAAAGGTATCTTAATCCCTTTACGCTCAATAAGTTCGCACGCATTTAAAAACCTGTCAAGCTGTTCACGAACAAATTCCCTGTCTTCAAGGTCTGCCTCTGAAAAATGGGTCATAATTCCCTCGATACCTATTCCCTTAAGATTTGCGATAGATGAAGCAAACTCTGCGGCCTTATCAGAATCTACCCCGATCCTTCTCATGCCAGTATCCACCTTTATATGAACAGGTAATGTTATCCCGGCAAGGAAAGCAGCTTCCGACAATACCTTTACAAGTGGCAGTGCATAGACAACAGGTGTCAAGCGCCATTTAATAATATCCGGAACGCATTCCTCGCTTATTAGCCCAAGGACAACAACGTCCTTACTGATCCCTGCTTCCCTGAGACAGATACCTTCATCAACAGTTGCAACGCCCAGCATATCCACACCTGCATTTTCCAGCTCCCGTGATACCTCTATGCTCCCATGACCATAGGCATTGGCCTTTACAACGGCAAGGATCTTACAGCCCGGCGATATTTTGGAGCGGACCTGGTTCAGGTTATGGATCAGATTTGAAAGATTTATCCCGGCTATTGATAATTTCATCTAACATACCTTTCATTTTATTCTCATTCTCCCTCAGTTCCTTATCATCCTCCGGCGTCATGGCTATCGCCTCAGTCAAGGCATCCATTGCCTCTTTATATTTCCCCATATGATAATAAATATGCGCAAGTGTGTCCAGATAGTATGGACTCTTCTTTAGTCTCAGCGCCTTATCTGCTTCCTTACCCGCATCCTCATATTTCCCTGTGTCAATATAAACCCATGCAAGATTGTTATGAATATCACCACTATCCGGAGCGATCTTCAACGCCTTATTATAGTATTTTTCTGAAAGTTTATAATCTTTTATTTTGTAATATACGTTACCTGCGTAAAAGAAAGGTCTGAAGTCGGCATCTGTCATTTTTATTGCCTTTTTGTATTCCTGAACAGCGAAATCATACTCACCCTTTTGTTCATAACTGAGGCCGAGAGTGATGTGCTCATCAGCAGTCAAAGGGTCATGGAGCACTATTAATTTAGGTATGGATCCGCAGGAAGAAGTACACGCTATTAAAATAATTGCAAAAATAACAATATTTTTCACTCTTTTGCTATTCGTAATGCCCAATAGCCCCCCCTCTCCCACATCCTCATGAACTCTTTATATCCAATAACCTTATCCTTCTCTGCACCTGAATAGACTATAACCCCTCCAATACTGTCATCGTAGCCTACAACCAGCATATAATGCCCTTTTCTTATACTCCATATGCCAAGGTCAACAAAGACTATCAATGGATACCCCATAGACAGATTCTCTCTGAGCAGCATGAGGTCGCCATAAAATTCTGTAACAGTTATGTCCTCAAATCTCCTTGCGAAACTAACCATATCTATATTAAGGGTACCTTTGACCTTCCGCAGATAAATCTCTCTTGAAATGTCTTCAGGTACAATATCGTAACCAAGATTATTTAATACACTGGCAAGAACAGATGGACCGCATTGATAATCCTCCCCGGGATAGAAAGGAACATCCCGTACATAAAAAGGGTGTGAATAAGTAAGTGTTGCAGGGACACTTGTCATACAACACGTAAAACCGGTCAGTATCACCACACAAAAAAGAAAGACCCCAGCGGCACTAAACCGTGGGGTCTTTTCTGGTTTTTTAATTTTGACCATTAATAAATTTATTTAATTATGACTTGACGCCCCATCAATTTTAATACCACTATAACCAGGATGGCTATCACCAGTAAAGTGATGATAACCGAGAGAGCGCTGTCTCCACCGGCATCTACCTGATCAATATGTGTGGCTATCCGGTGTAACTGGTCAGCGGATAGACGATTCAGTCTTGAAGATATCTCTTCTGCAGTCAGTCCGAAATCAGACAGCCTCTGTCTGACAATCTTCGATTCGAGAAATGTATTTACCTTAGCTATGTCAGAAACAGAATCAACAACAGCATCAACAGATGAAACACCAATACTGTCTGATGAGATAAACATGGCAGCCGATTGAGCCGGAATTGATGCAATAACGAACATGGCAACAATCAGGTACACAGTAATTGTACGTCCCAGCAGGATACCGAATTTTTTAACCATAAAGCCTCCTTTTTACCCACTTATTTAACCCAGAGTTGACGCTCAAAAATGCCCAGTTGCAAGGAAGGACGTCTGATTTGAGCCGAGGCGTACTTAGTAGTACGTTGAGGCTCAAATCAGACGTCCTGACGCCGCAAATGGGCGTTTTTCAGCGTCAACTAGACTTCCATTATTTCCTGCTCTTTTTTCTTTAATACATCATCAACCTTATGTATATACTGGTCTGTCAGTTTCTGCAATTCATCCTGAGATTTTCTGATGTCATCTTCTGAGATGCTCGCTTCCTTGCCTGCCCTCTTTATCTCATCATTGGCATCTCTCCGGATATTGCGAATGGCAACTCTCGAATCCTCAGACATCTTCTTTACAATTTTAACAATCTCCCGCCTTCTCTCTTCATTAAGCGGCGGTATAGGAACCCTTATAATCTTTCCATCATTGGAAGGTGTAAGACCCAGGGCTGATGTCATAATGGCCTTTTCAATTTCAGGTATCAATCTCTGTTCCCATGGCTGAATTAAAATCAACCTGCTCTCAGGAACAGTCAGGGCTGCCACCTGTGATATAGGTGTCGGAGTCCCATAATAGTCTACTGATATATTCTCCACTATTGATACGGAAGCCCTGCCTGTACGCACGGCACCCATATCTTTCCGAAAGACATTCAGTGTCTGCTCCATCTTCTCTGTAGCTTTATTTTTAATATTGCCAATCATATACTAATGAATTACCGTACCTATTTCTTCCCCTGTAACAACCCTTTTTACATTCCCTTTCTCCCTCAGATTGAACACGATTATCGGAAGATTGTTGTCTTTACAGAGGGAAATTGCTGTAGCATCCATCACCTTAAGCCCCAACTGAAGGACGTCAAGATAAGTAAGAGATGAGAACCTTTTTGCATCTTTGTTTATTACAGGATCAGAATCATAGACCCCGTCAACCTTTGTCCCTTTCAGAATAACATCTGCCCCTATCTCCATTGCACGAAGTGAAGCAGCGGTATCTGTGCTGAAATATGGATTACCGGTTCCGGCAGCAAATATAACGACCCTCTTCTTTTCAAGGTGCCTGATAGCCCTGCGCCTTATATACGGTTCTGCAAGCGCCCGCATCTCAATCGCGGACTGAACCCTTGTTACAACACCTTTCTTTTCCAGTGCATCCTGCAGTGCAAGGGCATTCAGCACTGTTGCGAGCATTCCCATATAGTCAGCCGATGCCCGTTCCATCCCGGTTGCCGCTGCCCCAAGTCCCCTGAATATATTGCCGCCTCCTATAACAACAGCAATAGCAACCCCTGCATCGGATACACCCTTTATCTCTTCAGCAATAGAGTTAATTACGGCAGGGTCTATACCATAACCTTTTTCGCCCATGAGGGCTTCACCGCTGACTTTCAGAAGTACCCTGTTAAAGCCTTTACGTCTATCCATCCGGAAGCCTATCCCCCAAGCTGGTATCTTGTGAAACGTTTAACCGAAATATTCTCGCCTGTCTTTACTATCTTTTGCTTTATCATTTCATTTATTGAAACAGAGGGATCCTTGATGAACACCTGTTCAAGAAGGCATGCGTCAATGTAGAATTTTTCTACCTTTCCCTCTACAATTTTATCAAGCACATGTTCAGGTTTGCCTGATTCCTTTGCCTGTACCTTGTATATCCCGCGTTCCTTATCGAGTACAGCCGCAGGCACATCCTCACGACAGACATATGAAGGATTGGTCGCAGCTATCTGCATAGCAATATCCTTTACAAGTTCCTGAAACTCTGAGTTCCTTGCCACAAAATCGGTCTCGCAATTAACTTCTACAAGTACACCGATCCTGCCTCCTCCATGGATATAGCTCCCGATTACTCCCTCTTTTGTTTCGCGTGATGCCTTCTTTGCTGCTGCTGAAAGTCCCTTCTGTCTTAGTATATCTATCGCTTTTTCCAGATCACCGCCGGCATCTGCCAATGCCCTTTTGCAATCCATTATTCCGGCGCCTGTCTTTTCCCTGAGATCTTTTACTGTCACACTGCTAATTGTCACCATCACTGATTATGCCTCCGGTCTTTAACTGCCTAACCTTTCCCCTGCTGTAGCTGTATTAACTTTACCTGGTTCTTCGGATATCTTTTCAGCTTCTGCCGGTTGTTCTGCTTCCTTTACCGCTGCTATCTCCTGTTTAACACCACCCCTTGCATCATAGATTGCCCTGCCCTCGATAACAGCATCTGCAACCTTGCTGCAGATAAGCTTAATCGCCTTTATCGCATCATCATTACCAGGTATTACATAATCTATATTGTCCGGGTTACAATTTGTATCAACGACACCTATAACAGGTACACCAAGCCTGTTTGCTTCGTGTACTGCTATAGCCTCTTTTTTCGTATCTATCACAAAGACCACACCAGGCACTACTCCCATGCCCTTAATCCCGCCGAATATCTTATCCATCTGGGCCATCTTCTTTTCGATACCTGCTATCTCTTTCTTCGGTAATTGATCAAGAGTGCCGTTTTCGCGTGCCTTCTCGTATTTTCTATACTGATCAATACTCTTTTTGATTGTCGTAAAGTTAGTGAGCATACCTCCGAGCCACCGATGATTGACAAAGAACATTCCGCATCTCTTTGCCTCTGCCTCGACTATCTCCTGTGCCTGCCTCTTTGTTCCAATAAAGAGTACCGGTTTCCCCTGTGATGCCACTTCTTTTAAATACTCACAGGCTGAGTCAAAATTTGCCATCGTCTTCTGCAGGTCAATTATGTAAATACCATTCCTCTCACCGAATATGTATTTCTTCATCTTCGGATTCCACCGTTTAGTCTGATGTCCGAAATGTACACCTGCTTCAAGTAATTCTTTAATTGCTGCGCCCATAATATACTGCCCTCCAGTTACTATCTAAATAATTTTGTTAGTAAGTCCAGCAGGAAAAGTTATCATAAGTTCGTTAAAATTGCAATAACTAAAACATGGCCGGCAATGCCCTTCTTGCAATCTCATGACCTGTAAGCTACATTAATCTTTACATAATCATAGGATAAATCCGTTGTCCAGACTGATGTCTCAGAACTCCCCACATTTAAATCAATAGTGATTGTATATTCTTTATGCTGCATAACACCAGCCACCTTCTTCTCTACCTCTTTACCAGTTCCAATACCCTTTTTAACCATTTTCACTTTATCAAAAGAAATTGATATATGATCCTCACGGATGTTTGCCCCTGAATAGCCTATGGCAGCCATTATGCGTCCCCAGTTCGGGTCACCGGCAAAAAGGGCTGTCTTAACCAGGCTGGAATTTGCAACTGCGAAACCAACCTTCTCTGCATCCTTATCGCTCTTTGCCCTTCTCACCCGAATCTCAACAAGTTTGGTAGCCCCTTCCCCGTCCTTTACTATCATCTTAGACAGAGTGCGGCAAACATACCAGATCATTTCCTGAAACTGGGGAAGATCCTGATCGTCAAGAGGACTGTTCCCGGCCATACCATTTGCCATACATAGCACCATATCGTTAGTGCTTGTATCACCGTCTACAGTAATCCTATTGAACGACTGGTCTACTGCTTTTTTAAGTACCTTTTTAAGCGTATTCCTGTCTATTGCAACATCTGTAGAAATGAACGCAAGCATTGTAGCCATATTAGGATATATCATCCCGGAACCCTTCGCTATTCCGCCAACTGTAACTGTCTTGCCGCCTATCCTTCCTCTTACAGCAACTGCCTTTGGAAATGTATCAGTAGTCATAATTGCGGAAGCAGCGTCCTTGCCTCCCTCAGGATTTATACTATCAGCCGCTTGCCTTATAGCCGGTCTTATCTTATCCATCGGGAGAGTCTCACCAATGACACCGGTTGAAGAGACGCAAACCAGACTCTTATTAATTAATAGCGCATCCGCTGTAATTTCCACCATC
>Ga0154814_1087_pt1 | contig 8249 bp, 7 predicted proteins | sample Rifle2008BG16ft_FD_105822 | JGI IMG/M metagenome (GOLD analysis project Ga0154814, IMG submission 105822) | Nitrospirae bacterium RBG_16_43_11 | reverse complement strand
AGTTATCATCAAGAACCACCCCGTACATCCAGTAAATACTCTTTACCTCAGATTCTTCAACAGGAAGTATTAACCCGACAGTCTCCTTTAACCTCTCAGTGTAACTATGACCTATCCATCTCTTCTTTTCTATGATTTCTTCAATCCGTTCAAGTTGAGCCAGACCAATAGCAGCCTGAAGATTAGTTAACCTGAAATTATGGCCTAACTCAGTATGATAAAAACGCCGCTCTTTTATAAAGGATAAGTTTCTAAGAGACCTGGCCCTATGTGTGTATTCTTCATTATTTGTAAGTACCATCCCGCCTTCACCGGTAGTAATGATCTTATTAGCATAAAAGCTGAAGCAACTTATATCCCCAAGGCCCCCGCACCTTCTGCCTTTATACTCTGCACCGTGTGCCTCTGCCGCATCTTCAACAATTTTCAGATCATGCCTTTTGGCAAGCTCCCAAATTTTATCCATTCTACATGGATGACCATAAATATGCACGGGCATAATAGCTTTTGTCCTTGATGTAATCTTTTCTTCAATCTTGTCTACATCAATCGTCCATGTTCGGGGCTCTGAATCAACAAGTACAGGCTTCGCGCCATTATATATTACAGCAAGGGCACAGGAAATAATGGTGAAGGTTGGAATAATCACCTCATCTCCTGGTCTTAGATCAAGAGAATTCACGGCAACCTGGAGGGCGACAGTTCCATTGCTTACCGCTATCCCGTATTTCATTCCGCAATAAGATGCCCACTTTTGTTCAAACTCCTCTATAAACCTCCCGGCAGAAGAAATCCAACCTGTCTTTAAACATTCAGTTACATATTCAAACTCTCTCTCGCCGATCAACGGCTCATTTACCGGTATCATGGATTGAACCGTTCTTTCTCTTCTTCCCCTATATATGGACCCTGCTTTACTTCCACCATCACAGTATCTTCCATCATCCTGAACCCATGACCACCACTGACCAATAGAATCATATCACCCTGGGTTAAAACCCTTGTTGCCACCAATCTTTTATCTTTTGAATAAAAGTCTGCTTCAACCTTACCGGATTTAAGTAATAGGACCTCAGATGTGCCGACCAGACTCCTTTTCATAGGGATATGACGATGTGGCACTATAGATTCACCGCACTTGTACACAATAAAACCGATTTGCTGTTTGTAATCTGGAGGTGTTATAAAATCTGTCTTATCAGGATAAAAACCAGCAGGGATAATGACTGCAATGACATCTTTACCATCTTTTATCCATTCAATCGGCATCAATTATCTCCTTTATACTGTTCCATTAATATTTATCGTTTGCTTTTTATTGATTCCCTCATTTTTATTGCATATTTTAGACCAAGTATAGTATATTAGCAATATGTGTAAAAAGGCATTAATAACCGGGATTACAGGGCAGGACGGTTCATACATGGCAGAACTCCTTCTGTCAAAGGGGTATGAGGTGCATGGACTAATCAGAAGGGCCAGCACCTTTAATACGGGACGGATAGAACACATATATGTCGAGCCTCATGATCCCTCTGCAAATATCTTTCTACACTATGGTGACCTGTCAGATGCAAGCCAATTGACTCATATTATCTACGACATTCAACCGGAAGAGATCTATCACTTCGGGGCACAAAGCCATGTCCGATTGAGCTTTGACATGGCTGAATATACAGGAAATGTTACTGGTCTTGGAACAACAAGGATTTTAGAGGCTGTCAGGCGAAGTGGAATCAGCGCCAGGTTTTACCAGGCATCAAGCAGTGAAATGTTCGGAGCAGCACCCCCTCCACAGAATGAAAGCACACCGTTTTATCCACGAAGCCCCTATGCTGCCGCAAAGGTTTATGCCTACTGGATGTCTGTTAATTTCCGGGAGGCCTATAATATGTTTATATCCAATGGAATCCTTTTCAATCATGAATCACCCCGTCGGGGAGAAGTTTTTGTGACAAAAAAAATCACAAGGACTATAGCAAATATTATTGCGGGTAAGGAGAAATATCTCTACCTGGGAAATCTCGAGGCAAAGAGAGATTGGGGGTATACCCCGGAATATGTCATGCTGACATGGATGATGCTGCAGCAGGAGAAACCCGGTGATTATGTTGTTGGAACCGGTGAAACTCACTCTGTCGAAGAATTTGTAAAGGCTGCATTTGAATATGCGGGGTTAGACTGGCAAGAACATGTGAAGATTGATCCCTATTACTTCAGACCTACTGAAGTAGAAGTATTGAAAGCCGGTCCGGATAAGGCCCGTAAGGAATTAAAATGGGACCCCAGGATTACCTTCTCAAAGCTTATCAAGGTCATGGTAGACGCTGATATGCGCCGTATGGGGCTTAAACCTGTTGGAGAAGGCGATAATATATTGAATGAGGCATTTCCGGACAGGTGGTGGAAAGTTGATTAAGGGTTGGTTGACCTCTCTCGCTGGTTTGAACTTGCTATTTTATTATTGAATTAACCTTCTCAAGTTCGTGCTTCAACAGTCCTATCTCCTGTGCAAGCCTCTTGTTTTTTTCAGCAAATCCGGACATGGCTACTGTAAAATGGAGGCTGATTAATATAAGAAAGAGGAAGGCCACCAAAAAGAGCAATGAAGGTGCATAAAATATACCAAACCACTCTGCAATAATATGAAGTAAGCTTCGCCAAAACGACAGTAACAGCATCACACCTATTGAGAATAACCATAATAATGAATATTTCTCCTTAAGCCTTCCTCTCCGGATAAGCTCTATAATTACACCAAGTAAGCCAAGATTAAGCATTATTGCAATTAATTGAACCTTACTCATAACATCTTCTCCTTTCAGTACTCTTTAACAAGTCAACCAGGACGGCTAAGGTAACCTTTACCATGTAATATATGCCTCTGACCGGCGTAATGCTCGATCTTCCAGACATCCGTTTTTCCATTTTTACCGCTACCTCAGTCATGGTAAAACCAGCCCTGTGAAGCAGAACCAAAGCCTCCACTTCAGGGTAATCTTCCGGATAATGACGGCTATAGAATTCAATTACGGCCCGGTTTGCTGCTCTGAAACCAGATGTTGGATCTGTTATCTTCTGCCGCATTATGATAGACATGAGCCTTGCAAACATCACTATTCCAATCGAGCGGGAAAAGGAAGGTACATAACCTGTATCCTCCAGAAATCGCGACCCTATTATCACGTCAACCCTCCCCTCCTGCAGCTGCCTTAAGATATTCCGGATCTGATTTGCCGGATGCTGGCCATCTCCATCAAACTGGACAGACACATCGTATCCTTCGGCGAAACTATACTTATAACCTGTCTGCATTGCAGCCCCAATGCCCATGTTATAAGGCAGATCAATTACTTCTACCTTCTCACGCCTTGCAATAAAGCCTGTGGTATCAGTGGAACCGTCATTAATAACAAGTACATCAGCCTCCGGTATCTCCTTTCGTACTGATGCAATAACATCCGGCAGACTTTCTTTTTCATTATATGCCGGGATTATAATTAATACCTTCTCCATTTATATCACACTCTTCTCTCAAGGAGCTGCGAAATCATGTCAGAGAATATCTTGCTTACATTTTCCCAGTTATATAATGTAAGCACTCTATTCCGCCCCTCTTTACCCATCTTTTTTGCAAGGTCCTTATCCAATAGTATCTTTACAATGGCATCGGCTAACTCAACCCTGTTTCTTGGGTCAACTAAAATGCCTGAGACACCATCTTCGGCCTCCTCATTGCATCCAATACTACGCACTGCAGGAGTCTCACACGCCATCGCTTCTAAAACGGTGAGACTTGCAGTTGATCCGTAGCACTCTGGATGGCCTGTAAAGACTACCACGTCAGCAAGTGAGTAGTATTCCGGTAGTTTACTGTAAGGTACAGTTCCCACAAATTCTATATACTCATCAACCCCAAGCATCCTCGCCCTGTTAACAAGGTTTACCTTTTCTTTTGGATTGCTATGTGTGTGAGTAATAATTAGTTTGACATCCTTGACTTTGTCTTTTATCAGGGGAAGGGCATTGATAAGATATCCTGTCCCTTTCTGCATAGTATAATCAGTACTATGCAAAATAACCGTTCTCTTGTTTCCTATAGAGGATGAAATAGGCAGTGGCCTGAAAAAATCTGTATCTACACCCATATAAGTTCTTACCACTTCTCTTCCGTAAACCTTCTTGATTAAATCCTCTGTAGCCCGATTAAGCGTAGAGATAATATCACTATTCATTGTCCCACTCATATCCTTATGTTTATAAAGGGCTGCAACTATTCGTATAAATAGGGACTGTGGTATTGTAAAACCATTTATGTAATGCTTATCATGAAAAAGGGCATAAGGTTCCCAACAGTTCTGTATGGTCGGTTTATTAAGCTTTGTGGCAATGAAATTCATCGGGAACATGCCAGATATTATCACATCTGCATCATTTGTTTCCTTCTTTATTCGCTTCTCATTCATCCTGAGCATCAAAGGGAAAAACAGCCAATAGATTGGACTTATACTTGTTAAGGATCCTATTTCACTAATATTGATACCACTTTGTTTGAACTCGTTTTTTATCTCAAGAGATGCCTTCTCAATAATAATACTGACATCCCATGATTTTTGTAATCTCTTTGTCACCTCAAGAATAAATCTGTTTCCACCCGTCCTGAAGAGAAGATGTGAGAATAACCATACAACTTTCTTTTTATTGCTACGTCCCATGCTCAGTTTGTCTTATTTTTACTCCCTTCAGTGACTTAATTGCATATTTTAGGCCAAATGCGGCATATTATCAATATGATAGTCTAAATTTATATAATAAAGACTTCTTGACCAGAAACTTGTCATGGGAAAGGAAGTCAAGGATCGAGTCCAGTTTATTTACCTTTGCAACGGCATATCTCCTCGTTAGATAAAAATTGCAGCAATTTCAACTGGTTCACTTTCCAATGCTTTAGAAACAACGAGCATTGACGGAGCAAAGCCTGTCGTGTTATTTTTAGCATTGAAAATGATTTTAACAGTGATATTCTACATCTCCCTCTTTTCTATATTCTGGATATATATCGGGTATCCCATCCTCCTGTATCTTCTCTCATCTATTATCTCCTCAGGGATTGAAAAAGACGATACATATCAGCCATCAGTCTCAATAATGATCATGACCTATAACGAAGAAAAAACGATACGGAGAAAAATTGAAAATACATTGGCGCTCAGGTATCCAATAGAACAGCTTGAAATACTTGTTGTGGACAGCAGTTCCAATGACAGGACGCAGGAAATAGTCCGGGAATATGAGTCAAGGGGGATTAAACTTGTGCTGCAACCAGCTCGCAAGGGAAAGGCATCGGCGATACATTACGGAATACAGCATGCTACAGGAGAAATCATTATATCCACTGACGCCAATGCATATTTCAGTAATGATGTGTTATTGAAAATTATCCCATATTTCAAGGACAAGAAAGTCGGTGGCGCTACAGGCGCTATGATGCAGGTTGATAAATCCGGCACTGCTATCTCAAAAGGAGGAGATTTATACTGGAAGATAGAGAAAATGCTCCGGGACAGGGAATGGCGGCTTCATTCTGTTATATGCATGAGCGGAGAGATATGTGCATTCCGACGCTCTATCTTCCGTGATATTAACTTCTCTGACTGGTATCATATAGGCGAAGGGGACGATTTTTGTCTTACCCTTTTTATTATCAGGAAGGGATACAGGATAGCCTATGCGCCTGATGCATTCGTCTGGGAACCGGCTCCGGATAATATAAAAGAATTGTTCCAGCAAAAGGTCCGGATTATTTCGCAGACAATCCGGACTATGATGCATAAATATAACATGATAGGAGCAGGGCATGGTTTTTATTCGTTGTTCATTCTTCCATCGCGAAAACTTTTACCGATATTCTCTCCTTTATTTCTTGTTACGCTATTTTTCTCGAATCTGATCCTTGTTTACAGTAACTGGTTGTTTTCAATTATTTTCGTATTGCAACTCATCTTCTACTTACTTGCCATAGCAGGGTCAGTAAAACCGGTTCAAAGGAATATGATACCACGGATAGCGAACTTCTTTATCCTCTTAAACTTTACGATAATAATGGGCTGGTTTAATTATATTCGGGGGAAAGATTTTACTATATGGGATAAGATAGAGAGCTCAAGGTAAGAGGTTTGATGTTGAGTCCAGCCGCACCTTGTCTAGCAAGTTGAGATGTTCTTGGGCCTTTGTAATCTGATTCAGGCCAAGATATAGATTGGCAATCTTTATCCTGACCTCGTGGGTCTCAGGGCGGAGTAATAAGGTGTTCTCCCATGCGACTATCGCATCATAATGTTTATCTCTGCGCAACAAAGTTTCTCCTAAGAAATAAAATGCTGCAGCCTTATTGTCTTTAGTCGGCCATGTCGGATTTGCCGTTGCCGCCAACAGGATCTTTTCCGTATATGGATAATTTGTTCCCATACGGAGGCTGTTTTTGGCAAGTAAGAATATCTGCGCTGAAGTAAACGGTGTTATAGGATAATTTGAGAGTCTTCTTTCAATCTCTTTAACAAGTGCTTCCTGTGGTTCTATTTTCATCATATATACTGAAATCATGAATTCATTAATCGGATAAGCTGCCTCTCTGGGATTAAATTCTGCAGCCTTACGGTAAGAAACGATCGCCTTTTGGTACTGTTCAGACCGATATTGCATAAGGCCCAATCCGCTCCATGCCCTTGGAGATTCCGGATTGTTTGCTATCTCTCCCAAGTAGAAATTGTTCCATGATGACCACTGCATCACCCTCCCTTTAAGCTGCCATGAAATAAAAATCAGGATCACGGCCATAATTACAAATTTGATATGACGGTTCATGGAGTTTGGGAAAATTCTCTGGTGATTGAGGTAATAGCCAATTATAAGTAATGGACCATAGCTTGGCAGATAGTTACGGTGCTCAAAAACAATCTGCAGCCGTATAACAGTTGATTCCAACAGATGACCTGCCAAATACCACAGAATCCCAAAACTGAGAATTGGGAATCTGTTTTTCCACACACCATATATCCCTAATAAAAGAAAAAGTAATATTCCAATCACAGAAAATAATGTCGTGTAAGGTGATAAAAGGCTTCGGGATAATTCAAAGTCATCATGATAAAGGCTCATTAATCTGGTATCGGGAAAAAGAATAAGACGCAGATAAGAAAATAAGACCCTGCTTTCTGTAAGGAGCCTTTCCATAATCGTAAAACCCCAGTGGTGGTCATATCTACTGGTAAAACTATAGATCGCCAGGTAGATAAATATTGAAACAGCCGGCACAATTAAGATCCCCGAAACCAGGTATCTAAAATATGACCTGATACCCTCATGAAACTTAAAGCGAAATAATAAGCCCTCAATGACCAGTAGTAAAAGGGGCAAAAGGACGCCATTTTCTTTACTGAATATGGCTAAGGCGCCTCCAAGACCTACTGCCAGAGTAATCCACCAGATACCTGATGTATGCCCCCGAATTAAGTTGTCCCGACCCTTAATATAAGCAATGACTGAATAAATACAGAACAAAGAGGCTAACTCGTTCATCCGCTGCACAGAATAGAGCACGGTTGATACGTGCAGAGGGCGAAGCGCCCATAACGCGGTAATAAACATGGCAACCCATTTCCCATGTCCATTTTCAGATGAGTTATAAGACAGAATTAGAAGAGTCAACAGAAAAATACCTATGGTATTAAAGAGATGTATGAAGATATTTGTTAATTTAATTGAGAATGGATCTGTATTGCCGGCCATGTAATAATTCAAAACAAAACTCGCCATTGACACGGGACGATAAAGAGGTCCAGACTTCGTCGAGAATATAGCTTCATATAGCCCGGATGGATTTAAATCAGTTAAGCTCAGTGTTGCATTACTATAGAGGTTACCAAAATCATCCAGCAAATAAGGGCCCTTCGCACCGGGGTAATACAATACAAAGACAATAACAATAATGGATAGGATGATTGTTAAAAATTTAAAATTATGGTTCTCAATCATATACTGATCTTCCCCCGATCATGTTACATTCCTCTTACGATTTGCTCATCTTAGCGGCAGCCTTTAACCTGAAGTGTTTCAACACGCTTCCTGTTATCCTTGTAAGGCTGAAGCGTATGGGTATCCTCTCAGGTAACATAAAGGGTTTTCCTGTAAAGTTGTTGAGCTGATTACCTATTATTGTAATTTCTCCCATGTTTATTGAGGTGCCATAA
>Ga0154814_1044_pt4 | contig 8333 bp, 12 predicted proteins | sample Rifle2008BG16ft_FD_105822 | JGI IMG/M metagenome (GOLD analysis project Ga0154814, IMG submission 105822) | Nitrospirae bacterium RBG_16_43_11 | reverse complement strand
CCGAACTCTTCTTTGATAAATTCTTTGAATAATGGAAGACTAAAGAACATTTCTGCCATATCCGATAAACAAACTGGAACGTGGAAGACAATCTAAAAAAACTAAGAAAACCAGGAGTAGCAATGTTCAGACAGCTTCTTGAAGATCGAAATATAGATGAGATATTTGTAGCAGATGAACTTTACTGCAACTTCTGCGTGGAGATGCATCAAACGAAAACAATGGGCCAGGAAAAGCTGGTTACTCTCCCGCCATGTAACAAGTGCACCGGACTTATATATGCAATGAAGTCTAAGGTGTATTTCGTAGTCAATTAAATATTCTCTATTTCATTAAGGATTTTTTTAGCCGCCTCAACAGGATCTTTTGCATCTCTGATAGGCCTTCCTACAACAATATAATCAGCACCCAGTTTAGCTGCATCACCGGGAGTCACAATCCTCTTTTGATCATCTCCGGGAATAATAGACCATACCGGCCTGATACCAGGAGTCACTATAATAAACTCTTTTCCTGAATGTTCTCTTATATCTGCTATCTCATGCCCTGAACATACTACCCCTGCACAACCTGATGCCTTCGCCATCGCTGCCCTGTGAATAACAAGGTCTGTCAATGAAATATCATCTCTGAGCAGCAGGATTTTCTTTAGTTCTTCTTCACTCTGACTTGTAAGAACTGTTACAGCTAAGATTTTTGTCTTGTTTGAAACACTTTTTACTGCGGCAGTTAAAATATCCGGACCATCGGCGCTGTGGACAGTAATGAACTCAACCTTTTCAATGAATGGTGTATTAAGCGCTCTTCGGACAGTTTCAGGGATATCATGGAATTTCAGGTCTAAGAAGATACCCCTGCCGCCTGAGTCAAGCACACATTTTATGGCATCAGGTCCTGCACTCACAAACAACTCAAGTCCGATCTTGAATACGGGAATTTCATCTTTTAACAGGTCTACGTATTTCAGTGCCTGCTTAAGATCGGCAAAATCAAGTGGGAAAATCAGTTGAGTCGGCATAAATTTTACTATAACATAATTTTATTTGTACGGTGAACTCATAAATTTGTTCTTGTAGGGTGGGCATTGCCCACCTTACCTTATTAATATATAATAAGCGTCATGTCAGAAGAGATCAAAAAGGCTGCGTACCATATATATATAGTTTCCGATGCAACAGGTGAAACAGCGGAGACTGTTATGCTTGCCGCATTGTCACAATTTAAAAAGAAGGACATGATCATAACACGTATCAGCAATGTCAGGACTGAAGAACACATACAGAGTATTGTCAAAGATGCTGTTGAGTTAAAAGGGCTGATCGTACATACCTTAGTCTCAGAACGGTTACGGAGGGTACTCAGAGAAGAGGCATATAAATATGACGTCCTGACAATAGACATCATTGGCCCCATATTGGATACCCTGACCTCATATCTCGGTAAATCCCCTCAGGCCAAACCAGGACTTATCCACAAAACAGATGAATTATATTTTAAGAGGATAGAAGCAATCGAATTTACCGTAAAACATGATGACGGACAGAATCTCCGGACTATTGGAGAAGCTGACATAGTATTGGTAGGTGTTTCAAGGAGTACCAAAACCCCTTTGAGTGTATACCTTGCTAAAGAGGGATGGAAGATAGCAAATATACCGATAGTTATGGACATCCCATTGCCGCATGAATTATTTTTCATAACTCAGCAAAAGATAGTAGGTCTCATTGTAGATCCTGAAAAACTCTCCACTATCCGCAAGGCCCGACTCAGGCATTTAGGACAGGAACAATCAAACTATGCTGACATAGACCATGTTTCACAGGAAGTAATTTACGGCAAAGACATCTGCCGTAGAAACAAGTGGCCTCTCATAAATGTCACCAACAGGGCAGTGGAAGAAGTGGCAAGTGAGATTTTAACTCTGATTATAGGGAAAGACAGGAGGGTGGAATAATCCTGCAACCCTGAAGTCACAAATGTTCCAGTAGATTCTTAAAAAATACCGACGTCTTCACATCTCCCCTGATCGTCAGCTTTCTTGAGAAAAAGAGGCTGTCTGCATCCGCCTTATGCCGTAGAAGCTTAAGAAAGGTATCAAAGTCACCCTGCAGCACAACATCAGGTTTCCTGTTGCCGTCAAACTCTACTGATATCCTTCCATCATCCACGTAAAACAAATAACTCCTGTCAATATCACTTGCATGCAGCCGGAAGACCTTTCCCCTTATATCTTTAAGTCTCTGACAGACACCGGGGTTATTATTGATTGTCCTGTCAATTATTATCTTAAAAACATGGTTGTGAAGTTTGCCTGGCATAAGCCTCAGCAGATTCTTTACCCACATATTCCCAACCCGGTTGTCCGTAGAACCAGCCATTACTAATTCCCTCCGGTGCAAATTTTCTTAAGGCTTCAACCGCCTTCGAAGGAGGAATGATACCTTCGATGACACTGTTATATATGCCAATGATTTCTGATGTAGCCGTTGCATGCGGTATTATTCGCAGTAACCCTATGCCCATGTCCCTCAATAATTCCATCTCCTCAATCATGCATACCTTTTGCGCACTGACAATCTGGGTGCCGTTAATGTTGTAGACAGGCATCCTGTCCATAGTCTCAAGCGGCATTCCCTCAGGATATTTAATACAGGAAATTGCACAATTTGACTTTGACATCCCGAGTGCACGTGCTGTATAGCATCTCCATGAGAAGGCCAAAGGCAGATTACCAAATGCTATGATCTCTTTCTCAACAGCCGGCACAGCAGATGAAATAGATCTTATGGCATCCCTGCTCAATTCCGGCATGAATACAATCCGTTTCACACCAATGGAAGAGAAGAATTTCGCTGTCGGCGCATTATAAATAGCAAGATGCGGACCGGCTATGGTCTCTTTCCCTGCACAAAAATTCAGGATACCAATATTGTTTATCTCTACCAACGCTGAAATTTTGCAGAGAGCCTCTGTAAACTCAAGTTCCTCATGATTCGTCATAAGGCCGAATGTGGATATTACCACTTCTTTACCTGCATCCGTCAGCATTTCACAGATCGTCTTCAGCATGTCAATGCCGAGGATGGCGCGCTTACTGCAGACTACTTCGCCGATATAGACTACAGAGACTGCTGTCCCTGCAATCTCTTTGTAGAAGGAGCTTATTCTGTTTTTCTCCCATAGAAATGGGATGGGACCAAGAGATAATTTCATTTTCCCTTGTAACATCCTACACTCGGTGCAAGGCCCTCGAATAACGACTGCAAATCCCGCCCTGCGTTTGAATCAGTCCCGCAATACCCGCCATCATAATACTTATCAACCGCTTCCCTGAATGTCCTGACCACCTTCTCCACATATGTCCTGCTTCTCTGACGCCCCTCAATCTTGATAGAATCTATCCCTGTCCGTATAATTTCCGGGAGGATCTCAAGCACATTGAGTGATTCCGGGTCCTGAATAGAGTAGTTTAACTCCCCTGTTGCAGTGTTATAATAACGCCCCTTACATGGAGTAGGATAGGCCACCTCCTCCATAGAAGAACACTTATTCAAGAGCACACTCCCTGATAATATTTTCATCACCCCATCATCTTCATCCTCCTCAAAGTTGATGAATTTAGGATGAGAACATGCACCATAAGTATTTATTGACTCACTGGTTAGATATGAAGAGAGGAAACACTGTCCCTCGCTGTTTATGCAGAGAAGCCCCATGGCAAATATCTCAAGCTCCACACTTGTCTGACTCCTTAATGCCGCTATTTCATCTACAGTCAGAACCCTCGGCAACACCACCCTTTTTATCCCGAAGTGTTTCCTGTAGAACTCTATTGCCTGTACATTGGAGGCACTCGCCTGCACAGAGAGGTGCACCCTCTTCTCCGGATACTTTTCTTTGACATAAGAAAGTACGGCTATATCAGAAGCAATTACAGCATCTGCCCCAAATTCATATGCCCTGTCTACTACATTATATGCAAGGGGGAGTTCCTTTTCCTGAGGATAGGCATTTACTGTAATGTAAACCTTACGTTTCCTGCTGTGAGCATATTGAATGGCCTTATAGACCTCGTCTTCCGTAAAGTTGAGGGCCGGGAAATTTCTGAGATTCGTATCCCCTGAAAATCCCATGTAAACAGCATCAGCGCCATTATCTACGGCTGCCTTGAGTGAAGGGAGGTTGCCTGCAGGTGCACAGATTTCGATTTTTTTCATGTTATTTCGTCTGTTTATACAGTAAGCACTTTTAAAAATACAAGGACTACTATTATAACAATCAATACTATAAAAACAATAGAAACAATTACGCGGTGTTCAAGCTCCTTCTGATATGATAATACATCCTGCATAATTTCTCTTGTAATATTTACAGCATCATCTGTCTCCCTGGATACACCTGCCAGATTGTGGGTATAGATCATGTTATTGATAGTCTCAAGCCTCGTCCACCCCTGAGCATACTTGACTTCCAGCGCATCAACATTAAATCCGCTCTTTTTAATCTCATCTATACCCTTTCTTGCCTCGCCAAGCTTTTCATGTGCAGTCTTTATTGACACCTCTATATCCTTTGGCAGGTCTGTACTCTTCAGACTTATCATATATACCGCCAATGCCTCCGCCTCCCTCTCCAGGAGGTCAACCTTTGGCATCATAGAACCAGGCACAACCGATGAGGGGTCTTTAAAATGGTCCTTATGCCATTGTATGTTATGAGGGAGTATATTCCCTTCATTTGTAAGATCAGGACCAAGGTCTCCACCGGCACCGGCTATCTTATGGCAACCTGCACAACCTTTTCTGTCATACACCTCTTTCCCAATAGATACAAGCTCATCTGTATTCATTCCCTGTAATTCCGCATAAGTGGTGTTCTTAAAGATAATAACTGTAGAAATGACAATGAATAGAATAAGGAGCTTCCTCATGAAATATGTCCCCAGACAGTAAACAGGGCAAATATCAGCACGAATAATAGTCCAAGCGCTATGGCGACAGGCCGTTTCCTGTATGCCCTCTCCGGGTTCTTGTCAATAAAAGGGACTGCATATAATAAGATCACAAAGGCGATCTCAAACACCACACCTATTGCCTTGGGTGCCCAATCGCCTAAGAATCTTAAAATATCCGCTACTTTTAAAATCTGGTAGGCAGCCAGGAAGAACCATTCCGGCTTAATATGTTCAGGAGTAGCAAGAGGGTCGGCCTTTGGAAGCATCGGCGCAGGTGATAACAAAGTAAGTGTCGCAAGTAAGCCTATCATAAGAAATGCACCGCCAATCTCTTTAAGTGCATGATTAGGCCAGAACGGAATACTGCCGCCCTCTTCTTCATATACAGGTTCTAAAATGTCCCGTGCGGATATAACGCCAACTGGCGTGCCATCTTCGATAACCACCAGATGCCTGATATTAAATTGAGTCATCATCTCATTTGCCCTCGCAACAGAGGCATATGAGTCAATGGTATAGAATGGTGAGCTCATTACACTTTCTGCAGGGGTTGTGTTAGGATCAAGATTAGCCGCCAGCACCTTCCTGGTCATGTCCACGTCTGTTACAATTCCGACCAGCTCATTATTCCTTCTGACAAGGACACTGCCGGTCTTCAGCTCGCGCATGATCTTTGTTGCAGCAATTATGGGCTCGTGCGCCTCTACAGCCACGATCTCCCTGCTCATTATCTTTTTTACCGTGATAAGTGGAATCATATTTCTTAAATTGATCTAAGGGGATCCGGAAAGAAAGGAGCTATGCAGATCTTACACTTTGCTCATTTGAATAAATAAGGATAGGTTTAGACCGCCCTGAGATTACATCCTCATTTACAATACACTCTTTGATGTCCTGCTGCGATGGTATATCATACATAAGCTCGAGCATCACCTCTTCCAGAATTGCCCTTAATCCCCGCGCCCCTGTCTTGCGGGCAACGGCCCTTTTCGCAATGGCATTAACAGCGCTGTCTGTAAACCGCAGAGTCACCTTCTCAAGGGCGAATAATTTCTGATACTGCCTGACAATGGCATTCCTGGGTTCTGTCATGACTCTGATTAAAGCGGCATGATCAAGATCTTCAAGTGTCGCTATTATCGGAAGACGGCCTATGAATTCCGGTATCAGACCAATTTTCAATAAATCCTCTGTTTGAACGTGAGTAAGTATCTCGCCGGTCCTCATATCCTTCTTGCTTTTCACATCAGCGCCAAATCCCATAGAAGAGTGCCCAAGCCTGTTCTGTATTACTTTCTCAAGCCCGATAAATGCGCCGCCGCAGATAAATAGAATATTTGAAGTATCAACCTGAACAAACTCCTGATGCGGATGTTTACGTCCTCCCTGAGGAGGTACACTCGCTACAGTACCCTCAATAATCTTGAGCAGCGCCTGCTGAACACCTTCACCTGACACATCTCTCGTGATAGACGGATTCTCACTCTTTCTGCTGATCTTGTCTATCTCATCTATATAGACTATTCCCCGTTGTGCCCTTTCTACATCATAGTCAGCCGCCTGTAGTAACCGTAATATAATATTCTCTACATCCTCTCCCACATAACCTGCCTCTGTAAGTGTAGTAGCATCAGCTATGGTAAACGGCACATCAAGTATCCGAGCAAGCGTCTGAGCCAGTAATGTCTTACCGGTACCGGATGGCCCTATGAGGAGGATATTCCCCTTTTGAAGCTCAACATCGGTCATTATACGTACATCAGCGAAAAGTCTCTTATAGTGATTATGTACAGCTACAGAAAGGATTTTTTTTGCCCGGTCCTGACCTACCACATAATTGTCGAGTATATCTTTAATCTCTGATGGCTTGTGTAATTTGAGAGGTCCCTGCCCCTTATCTTCTTCCCACTCCTCAGTAATGATATCATTGCACAAGTCCACACACTCATTGCATATATATACAGTTGGACCTGCTATAAGTTTTTTTACCTCGTTCCTTCCCTTTCCACAGAAGGAACACCGCACATCACCATCTTTTCCATCTTTAACTTTATTCTGACTCATATTAAATTTAACTCCTTTTGGGAACTCTTTCTTTTATAACCTCGTCAATTATACCATACTTCTTTGCTTCTTCACCAGACATAAAAAAATCCCTCTCTGTATCCTGCCGTATGCGCTCAATAGGCTGACCACTATGAAATGCGAGGATATTATTAAGTGATTCTTTCATCCTTAATATCTCTTTTGCATGGATCTCTATGTCGGTTGCCTGCCCCTGAAACCCGCCCAACGGCTGGTGTATCATAATCCTTGCATTCGGCAGTGTAAATCTTTTCCCATTGTGCCCTGCTGACAGGAGAAGGGCTCCCATGCTTGATGCCTGTCCTATACAGATCGTTGAAACATCCGGCTTTATATATTGCATTGTGTCATATATTGCGAGACCTGCTGTAACAACACCGCCCGGACTGTTGATATAAAGATGAATATCCTTATCAGGGTCATCTGCCTCTAAAAATAAGAGCTGGGCAATTATGATATTTGATACAGTATCATCAATCGCCGACCCGACAAAGATTATCCTATCCTTCAGAAGCCGTGAATATATATCATATGCCCGTTCACCCCTGCTCGTCTGCTCTACCACTATTGGTACTAACATATAGTTCTACCCTCCGTTCAAACCCATTTAATGTTTTCAAGAATCAGGGCGATTACCTTGTCCTCTCTTATCTTATCCCTGAGATTGTCAATGCCGCCTTCCACAGATGCAATATAACGTCTGATTAATGCCACATCCTGCTGACTTTTATTTGCCATCCTCTCTATCTCTTTTTCCACATCATCATCCGTCGCATTTATGCCGTCAATATCTGCTATCGCAGTAAGCAGTAAGTCACTCTTGACCTGCTCCTCTGCATGCGACATGTATTTCACTCTGAGCGCCTTTTCTTCTTCGGGGTCAAAATCATCTTTCTTACCCATAAACTTCTTTGTCCTGGCCATAAAATTCCGCATCTCTTTCTCTATAAGGGAGGCTGGTGATTCCACAGGATTCAATTCGATCAGCTTTTTTATAATAGTACTCTTCTGATTAGCACGCAGGTCCTCTTCCTTTCTGTCCTTCACCCGCGCTTTCACTTTTTCTTTTAACTCAGCAAGCGTCTCACCCTCTCCGGTATCCTTTGCAAGATCATCATTAATCTCCGGCAATATCTTCTTCTTGACCTCTGTGATCTTAACTCTGAATACAACATCTCCTTCTGATGCCCTTATATCCCTCTCTTCTCCCTTTAGTGCACCCAACAGGCCATTGTCTATCTCCGGGGCCACCATTTCTGCTCCGGTTTGAAACTCTACACCTTCTTTCCTGAGC
>Ga0154814_1112_pt7 | contig 8403 bp, 8 predicted proteins | sample Rifle2008BG16ft_FD_105822 | JGI IMG/M metagenome (GOLD analysis project Ga0154814, IMG submission 105822) | Nitrospirae bacterium RBG_16_43_11 | reverse complement strand
GCTAGTACACCCACTATCCTCGGGTGGTTTGCCCGTCCGAGTATTACGAACATCATCCCGAGAAGGCCAAGTGTGGTCAGGATAATTATAAGCAATATGGAAAGAAATGCATAAAGTGACAGGGTTTTCCATAGATAGATTCCAGATATAAGTGCGCTAAAGAAAAGTACGAGGGTTGAAATAACCGTAGTGTTAATAACACCGCTCGTAACAAGACCTATGACAATATCCCGTTTTGTAAGTGGTGTCAGAAGATAGCTTTCCTCAATGCCGAGGAATTTATCCATTACCGTGTTGAAAGCCCCTGTTGTAATTGTACCAAGAAAAATAGCCATTATTACAACACCGGGGATAAGACTCTGGTCATAGTCAACTTTTTTGTATAACTCGATATTTCTTACAATTACCTGCTCGCCCTTTTCTCTTACCGGTATGAACTTGACGTCAATACTGGTCATGGCAGAAGCGATTGCAGACCTTATAGTTTCAGCCGCAATGGTTTCTGTATTATCGAGGAATAGACCGACCCCGCCTTCTTTTCTTTTAATGATATTCCTGCTGAAATCGGGAGGTAGTATAAGAGCGCCCTTATACTTCCCCTCTTTAATACCATCCAATGCCCTGCCCTGATCAACTTCCTCTGACACCCGTATTCTGCGGGGACCGGATTCAATGGCCTGAAGGAGCCTGATTACACGTGCTGCATAAGGGCCGTTATCCATATTTACTACAGCGAGCGGCAGGTTTTTTAACTCACCCTGGAAGGAGTTGCCGAGGATTACAAGGTAGAGAATCGGCATCAGGATGCTTGAAAGCACAACTATGGGATTGCGGATAAATCTTCGCAAATCTCTTTCTACCACTGCAAGTAAACGAATCATAACGTCAGCTCTATCTGCCCCATTTCTGCGGCACCCCTGCGCCGATCAAAAAGCTTACTTTCTTTGCCTCTTCTTCCCGTATGGGCCTTCCTGTGTAATGGATAAATACATCTTCTAATGTCTGCTGTTTAAGCAGCACGGATATAACTCTGCCGCCTGTATCTTCTATCCTGCCTACAAGCAGGGGAATCGCCTGAGCCCCATTGTCCACTGATATTCGCAAAGTACCTTCAGCATAAATTATCGAATGTACGAACGTGAGTGTCTTTACTTCTTCTATAACCTTTGTTGCATTAATGCCTCCAACAGTTATCTCAACGATATCCTTATCAGGTAATTGTCTTTTAAGGCCCTCTAAAGTATCAATGGCTACAATCTTTCCATAGTCTATGATCGCAATCCGTTCACAAAGCAGCTCTGCCTCTTCCATGTAGTGAGTGGTAAGAAGGATAGTCAGGCCATCTTCATCAAGGGAATTTTTAAGAAGTTCCCAGACCACATGCCTGCTCTGCGGGTCCAGGCCTATGGTTGGTTCATCAAGTATCAGTATGGAAGGCTTGTGAACAAGTCCTTTTGCGATTTCAAGTCTTCTTCTCATTCCGCCGGAGTATGTTGCCACAAGGTCATTGCTTCTTTCTTTTAAGCCAACCATTCCAAGGAGATACTCTATCCTGCCTTCTCTTTCTTTTCGCGGCATATCATAGAATCTTGCATATATGTCCATGTTCTCAAGGCCCGTAAGGTCTAAATCACTTGTCATGGCCTGGGGCACAACTCCTATCAACTTTCTAACAGCAGCCTTTTCTTTTTCAACGTTTATACCCATCACGTGAGCTTTACCTGCAGTCGGCCGCATGAGCGTGGTAAGTATCCTTATGAGTGTTGTCTTTCCTGCTCCGTTTGGCCCGAGGAGCCCGAAGACCTCACCTTCTTCTATGGAAAAGGAGACGCCGTTTAAGGCGGTGATAGTACCGAAATTTTTTACGAGGTCAGTTACTTCTATTGCTTTCATCATACTTTATGGCATGAACTTCACAGCTACCGTCATTCCGGGTTTCAAAAGGCCGTCAGGTTTCTTTACTCCAACTTTCACCCTGAATGTCCTTATATCCTGTCTCCCCCTTGAAACATCGCGTTGTGTAGCGAAATCAGCCTCTCTTCCGATCTCTCTTACCTCACCATCAAATATTTTATCAGGTAATGAGGCCGGCATGACGACAGCCTTGCCGTTAAGTTTTATCCTGCCTATATCTGTTTCCTCTACATCAACCCTTGCCCAGACCCTCTGCATGTCATGTATGGTGTAAATAGTCTTTCCGACTATGGCTGTTTCTCCTGTTTCAAACGCCTTGTATGTTATCACTCCATTAAGAGGTGAGGAGATGACAGAATCCTTGATCTGTGTTTCTGTCAGCAGGAGCCGGGCCCTGGCCTCCTCTATCGCCGCCCTGGCTGAAGAGAGTTGTGCCACGGCGCTTTTAACCCCTGCTATGGCAGTTGACAGTGCCGCCTCTTCACTTATCTTCTTTGACATAGCAGAGCTCATCTGTGCGCTTGTCGCTTCAGATACCGTCCTTACTGCATCCATCTCTTTTTTTGTTGCATACCCGTCACGGAACAGTTCAGAGATACGATTCAGGTTTTCTCTGGCTTCTTCATGCAGGGCCCTTATTCTATCAATCTCAGCCTGAGCCGTCTGAATGCCCGCCTTTGCATTCTCAACCCTTGCCTTGGAATTTTCTACATTGGCGCCGGCTTCTTCATGTCTTGCCTCAGCCCCTCTCAGCATGGCCTTTCCTTCACTGACCTTTGCCGCAAGCTTGCGGTCATATAGTCTAATTAATACATCTCCCTTCTTTACTGCATCTCCCTCTTCACAACATAGCCATTCGATCTTTTCCGGTATCTCCGGAGTGACATCAACCTCCGCAGCCTCAATAATGCCAATGGCTTCAACTGATACGTCCGAACTATTCATGCCTTTATACCAGTTGTATAGCAGGACAACTATTATTGCGGCTATAATAAATAATGGAATGGTTAATTTCTTTTTCATTTTTGCATGAATGGCAAATTGGCAGGCATTATAAACTACCTTATCTGATGTATCATCAGCATGTTGGTAGAGCCTGCAACACCCCATGGAACGCCGAGGGTAATGATTACAGTGTCCCCCTGTTTTGCCAGCCCTTTGTCTAACAGGGTTTTTTCGACGCCGTCAATCATTGCATCTGTGTTTTCTCTGAGCTCTACAAGGACTCCTTTGACACCCCAGTAGAGAGAAAGTCGTTTAAGAATGGATGGTGTGTGCGTTACCCCAAGTATGGGTATGTTGGGTTTGTATTTTGATATGATACGGGCTGTTCCTCCGGATCTTGTAAATGCGACAATTGCAGTGGCCTTTATGTCTAAAGCTGTATAATACACTGCATGGGCGATGGCGTGTTCAGGGTCTCCCCATACCTTTATCTTTTCAGTCTCAGGCCTCATAGTCTTAAAAAGCCTGTTTTCTGTGACAGAGGCTATCCTGTTCATCATTGCGACCGCTTCGACAGGGTATTTGCCTACTGCTGTTTCTCCTGACAGCATAATGGCATCAGTCCCGTCTAATATTGCATTTGCTACATCTGAAGCCTCTGCGCGGGTGGGTCTTGGGTGATGTATCATGGACTCAAGCATCTGCGTTGCTGTGATTACAGGAATACCTTCTTCATTACATCTCCGTATAATTTCCTTCTGGATAATAGGCACTTCTTCAGGAGAGATCTCAACTCCGAGGTCGCCGCGTGCCACCATGATTCCGTCTGCAACCTTTATTATCTCATCCAGGTTATCTACAGCCTCCGGTTTTTCAATCTTTGCTATTACAGGAATAGATGCCCCTTCCCGCTTCAGAATATTTTTCACAGATGCTACATCGTCTGCATTCCTGACAAATGAGATAGCAACATAATCAACTCCCTCTCTTATCCCTGTTAAGAGGTCTTCCCTGTCTTTGTCTGTCAGACTCGGCACAGAAAGCCGTGCTCCGGGGACGTTGATCCCCTTTTTTTCTGTTAACTGGCCGCCCCGTATTACCCTGCAGTTAATGTCTGTTGCAGTTGTCTTTAAGACCTCAAGTTCCAGGAGTCCGTCATCCAGCAGGATGTGGGCGCCTTCGGCTATTTCCTGAGGGAGAGGTGTGTAATTTGTGGAGACTTCCCTGTCATTTCCTGCGATATCTCTCGTGGTAATGACGAATGGCGTTCCTTCCTCCAGATGTATGACCGCTTTTTCCAGTTTCCCTATACGTATCTTGGGGCCTTGTAAGTCCAGGAGTATACCGACGTCTTTTCCTGTCTGATGAGAAGCGGCGCGCACATTGTGAATAAGTCTGCGGTGATCGTCTGTTGTCCCATGAGAAAAATTAAGACGCGCAATGTCTATGCCTGCGTTGATGAGTTGTTCTATTATCTCAGGTGTATTACTTGCCGGTCCGAGTGTTGCGACTATTTTTGTTCTGCAGTCCATGTCTTTAACCTCAAATCCTTTCTTCCGTCGGCATCAGCTCTATCTTCCTTCTCGGATTACCTATCAATCCCTGCGGCCTGAAGATCATCATTAGCGCCATGGCGCCTCCAAAGGCGAGCATACGGTAATCCTGAAATCCCCTGAATACCTCAGGCAATATAATGAGCAATGCAACACCTATTATAACACCGGTAATACTTCCCATGCCACCAAGAACAACCATTGACAGTACGAGTACGGTCTCAAAAAATGTAAAACTCTCTGGTGAGATGAAGGCATATCTGCCGGCAAAGAAGACACCTGCCAGGCCTGCCCAGGATGCTCCGAGTGCAAAGGCAAGGATCTTCATGTTCGTTACATTTATCCCCATCGCGGATGCTGCTGTCTCATCCTCCCTGAGGGCAATCCAGGCCCGGCCTATCCTTGAATTGTTGATCCGGTTTATAACGAAGATGGCTATTATGGCAAGCACAAGGATCAGATAATAGAAGTGTATGGGGCTGGTTAAGGTAAAGCCTCCGATCGCCGGCGGATCAATGCCCAGTATTCCATTGGGGCCATGCGTCAGCTCATCCCAGTTGTTGAGTATCAGGTGAACAATCATAAGAAATCCGAGAGTCACTATAGCAAGATAATCTCCCCTTAGACGGAGTGTGATTATCCCGAGCATTGTTCCGCATAATGCTGACAGCAGTGCGCCAATTATTAAAGCCGGCCAGAATGCGATACCAAATTCCGTATTGAGGATGCCATAGGAGTATGCGCCGACAGCATAAAAGGCTATATAACCGAGGTCCAGAAGTCCGGCAAGCCCTACGACTATATTAAGGCCAAGGGCAAGTACAACATATATGCCGGCAATCGTAAGTACGTCTATATGGTAGTTATTAAGGAGCAGTGGAATTACAATCAGTAATAACAGAAGAAATGACAGAAGTCTCTTTTTTATTTGTGGTCCTTCTATAAAAGAATGGAGGTTGTTTATCCGGCTTTGAATGCCGGCTGAGGTCTTTCTTCCGCCTTCCGATTTTGTGAAGTTGTTAATCGCCGAGAACAGGATAAAGCCTGTAAGTATAATGCCTCCGCCAATTGCCGCTTTTTTTATTCCCATGAACGGCAGAAGCAGGAAAGCTGACCATCCAGGAATAATGAGCATCTTTAAATTTTGATTTGCAATTTTGTTTTTTAAATTTTGCATCTTGAATTTACGTGTTACACCTTTTCCGGAACACCTTCTCCCAACAATCCTGTGGGTTTTAAAATAAGTATCAGGATAAGGACAATAAATGCAAAGGCATCCTTATATTCGCTCGATATGTAAGCCGCCCCAAGGCTCTCTAATATGCCGAGCAGAAAACCTCCCATTACAGCTCCCTGTATGTTTCCTATGCCGCCGAGGACTGCTGCTGTAAATGCCTTGATGCCGGCCACGTATCCCATGTAAAAGTTTATAAGTCCGTAGTACATGGCAACCATGATGCCTGCTGCTGCAGCCAGTACCGAGCCTGTTATAAAAGTGACAACGATTACAGTATTTATGTCTATTCCTACGAGAGATGCCATCTTCTTATCCTGTGCTGTTGCACGCATTGCCTTTCCGAGTCGTGTCTTTTTTGTAAAAGCCTGCAGGGCAATCATCAGTATTACGGATGTCACGATGATGAAACCCTGAAGATATGTAAGAGTTGCGTTGCCCATTGTTATGTTCCCTGCCGGGAAGATGTGAGGGAATATCTTGTCTGCAGAGCCCTGAGTCAGCATCACATAATTCTGAAGGAAGATTGACATCCCTATTGCAGAAATTAACGGAGACAGTCTTGGTGCATGTCTCAGTGGACGATAGGCAACCTTTTCCAGAGTAAGACCATACGCACCGCAATATATCATTGATACTATGCCGGCGATTAACATGGAAAGAAGAAGGCTTTTTGCCGTCAGTCCTGAAAAGGTGAGAAATGACAGGGTTACTATTGCCACATAGGCCCCAAGCATATATATCTCGCCGTGTGCAAAGTTTATAAGCTCAAGTATCCCATATACCATTGTGTAGCCGAGGGCAATCAGGGCATAGACAGCGCCGAGGGTGATGCCGTTGATTAGTTGCTGCAGGAGCATTTGTTACTGTGCGGCCTCCGATGGTTTCCAGTACTCTTCAAATTTCCCATTCTTTGTAACCCACACAATATACGGAGATCTCAGGACATCACCCTTTACATCCCACTGAAGCTCGCCGAGCGCCCCTGAATGTTTCATGTTGTGAATTGTCTTACTTATCTTTTCACCGTCAGTGCTTTGAGTGTCTGCAATTGCCTGCAGCATTATATTTGCGGCATCATAGGCATAGATAGAATATGGGCCTGCTTCACCATAGATTGACTTGTATGAATTAAGGAAGTCCTTTGCACTGGGAATATTGGCAGGATCAGGACTGAATGTAAGATAACTTCCTTCAGAGGCCGGTCCTGCAATCTCAATGAATTTCTGGTCTATTACGCCGTCTCCGCTCATAAATGGGATATTAATGCCAAGCTCCCTTGCCTGTTTTATCAGAAGACCCCCTTCGGGATATATCCCACCGAAATAGAGTAACTCCGGCTTCTTTCCCTTTATTGCGGTCAGAACAGACCTGAAGTCCTTATCCCCCTGGATGACACCGCTGTAATATACGACCGCAACTTTATCGCCGAGTGCCTTTTTGAACTCATCTGCGAGGCCCTGACCATATGTGGTCTTGTCATGTATTACTGCAACCTTCTTAAGCTTAAGGACATCTGAAACAAATATAGCTGCCACAAGGCCCTGCTGGTCATCCCTGCCGCAGACGCGGAATACATACTCAAAGCCCTGCTCAGTGAGCTGGGGGTTAGTTGATGCAGGTGTTATCATGGGGACTTTTGACCTGTTATATACTGCGGATGCCGGTATTGATGCGCTGCTGTTAAAATGACCTATGATGCCTGCTGCACCGGCATTTACAAGCTTGTTGGCAACTGCGACCGCCTGTTTTGGGTCATGCTGGTCATCCTCAACCAGGAGTTCGATCTTTTTGCCAAGCACACCACCTTTCCGGTTCCACTCTTTTACTGCAAGTTCAGTCCCGTTTTTAACATCCAGGCCCATCTTGCTCTGGTCACCGGTCATGGGACCCACAACACCTATCCTGATTGTCGTTTCTTTTTTTGCACAACTATTAAGTGCAAGGAGCGATAGTAACGAGAAAGCAATCAAGATACTAAATACTGTGTATCTGTTTTTCATGCAATTCTCCTGTGAATATGAGTTACCATACTGATTTTCTAACTTACACATATCATGCTTTATTGTCAATACGATTAAAGGATTATCTTCTTTACACGCGCGGAATTTTGTAATACAACTATGGCCTGATGCAGTCTTTGAAGACGCATATTTCTGTTACGGATTGCTGTCTGATCATGAGATGGGAACTTATCAGTACGAATCGCGGTCTGAAGCTTGCGCATCTGATTGTGTAAGTCCTTATAAATATCAGTAGGGAAGTCTTTGATGACGAGTGGATTCAGATACACAAACCCATCTGCAATGTCAGAAGCAACAGCAGCCAGGCTCTTTCCTCTTACAACGTTCTCTGCCATGTGCTTGTAAGTTAGCACGGGGAATAATTGCAGTCAAGACAGACTATAGATGGAGTCATACTCCATGTTTGAAATCCGTTGGTCTTCCCAGCAGGCGTGCCAGCTCTTCGGCAGCAGCGTCATCTACCAGTGCCAGTACTTCATCTTGTGCTTGCAGCACCGTATCACCACGCGGTAAGATCATCTCACCACGCCGCAGTATTCCGGAGAGGGTACAATTTGGTGGTAGTTTTAAATCCTTGATAGCGACTCCTACCGCTTTAGCACCATGGAAGATTTTTTCTTCCACCAGCGAATATTTACCTCTATGTAACTTGAGCAGGGTCATCATATCGCCAAGGGACATCTCCTCTTCTATCATCCTGGCCATAAGGTCAGCCTGGTTAAGGGCAACGTCC
>Ga0154814_1095_pt1 | contig 9656 bp, 5 predicted proteins | sample Rifle2008BG16ft_FD_105822 | JGI IMG/M metagenome (GOLD analysis project Ga0154814, IMG submission 105822) | Nitrospirae bacterium RBG_16_43_11 | reverse complement strand
CAGTCTTAACAGTCCCTGTGCGAGATTTATCTCTTCCGTATCGTATTGATAACCACCTTCTTCAGAAGACTCATATCCCTTCAGCCTTACTTCCCGCAGCCCCCTAAGGTTCTTTTTAATATCGCCGGGCAGTCCCCTGAGATCCTCCTCTTTCAACATGGTTAATTGTGCGTACACGAATGCATACATCAGGTGACCTCCCACAAGGACGTAGTCCACAAGCCGCTCACCTATCTGCAGGTTAAGCTCAGGATTGAACATATTGCTCCAGTGAGTTGTCTTTTCTGCCCTGACTATTGCCCTCATAAGCTGAAGGCTGTCTTCCACCTTGTCACCTCCTACTATAACTACATAGGGGGAGCCGGGCCTCTTGGTTTTGGCATGTGATTCAATCTCATCTACGAGCAGACTCCCTGCTAAGCCGGGTATAAACTCATGTATCCTGTTTGAGGTAGTCTCTTTTCTATGGGCTGTTCCGAAAGAGTTCTGGATACTTACATCTACTACTGAAACTAATGCTTTTGCAAGGACATCACGGTTTTTTGTCTCGTCTGTATGAAACCTGATATTATCGAGCATGGATACAACCCCATCTTTAAATAGACCTCTGATATAATCCGGATTAAATTGTTTTGAATTAAACATCTGTTGTTCAGGGTCGAATCTTATAATCTCCACGCTTTTTCCTATAGCCGCTGAGATCTGTCCTGATATAGGGTCTAATGTCAGTGATGGGTTATACCCTTTTGGCCTGTCCAGATGTGTTACTAAAAGGGGGACAACGCCTGCATTTATCAGCCCCTTGATAAATGGCGCTGCCTGAAGAATCCTGAAGGGGTCTGCAACCTTCGGAGTGTGGCTGTCACCGCTTATAAGCGGGACATTAAAGTCAGATTTTACAAGTGCAATCTTACCTTCAAGCTCCGGTAAATAGTCAGCAGCATTTAAGTAACCTAAGATTCCATCCATAACACTTATTTACCTGGGTCCAGTTTAGTTACACTGCTGAGATTACAACACTGATGTCAGTTTCTCGAGGTAGCAGTGCAGTATCAGCGGGTCAATCTCGTATATCATGCCGAATAACAGGGGAAACAGGAAGGTCAAACCAGAAATCATTCCGATCTCTGAGGGTATCAAACTAAACCTTACATTTCCAGGTGTTATCTTTGAGTCGTAAATAGCTATTAACCGTTCAACCCTTCTTGTCATGGAATTAGTCTTAACTGACGTGATAAATCCTGTTGCAAATTTATCAACATTCCAGCTTACGTTAGTGCCTGACTCCATTTGCATTTTAAGTAAAGCAGAGGCCACATCCATCGGTTTTCCTGTTCTTAATACAGCGGCCTCGTCTCCTATCAACTCTATCTCTTCTCTCCACCATCTAAATAGTATATGAACATGAGGGAACACAAACAACATGTTTCGGCAAAGTAATAGCAAGCCTTTAAGAATATTATCCTTCCTTCTGTAATGGGATGACTCATGCGCAAAGACGCATTTTAACTCACCAAGAGAAAGGGACTTTAAAGCACCTGTTGATATAACAATGATGCCTGTCAGGTATCCCAAGACGAAACTGAACATGAGTGGTGTATCTATGATCTTTATCTGCAATCTTTGCGCTCCCAACACCCTTCCCTTCAAGGGGATGGACATGAACAATCCCCCTATATCCCCCTTTTTCAAAGGGGGACTTATATTCCACCCTTTAGAAAAGGGGGGGAAGGGGGGATTTGAAAGGTTATTTTCTGTTGAAAGTTCGGGAAGTTCGCTTATTACACGACGCATCCTGAAGTAACCCCCCAAAGATACCATTGAATAGAGAGCTGACATCAGAACAAGTATCACTGCGGCTATCAGCGCCAATTTGAATAATGGAAATTCAGGGATGAAGGAGAATATATAACAGTAGGGTTCATTCAGACAAGGCATAGGTCCGTCATGGAGCTTAACAAAGACAGGGGGTATAAAAGAGGTAATAATGGTAAATGAAGCAAACAGAGGAGGCGCCACAAGTGATGCGAAAAATAACCTGCTCTTAATGTACATGGATGAAACGACTTTTGTTGTGACATAAGAAATTAAAAAGAACAGCAGGGAAACTAAAACGTTCAGGATAGTGAAGTTAAGGAACAACAATCCAATTTGATGTAGTTTATCCATCTTATTCCCCGGGATACTTAATTAGGATACCATATGAGGCCCACCTTGACAATCTAAGGTTGGATACTATTAAATAGGGACAGCGCCCATTTAATAATTGGGCGCTGTCCCTATTTATAATGGAAAAGTTTGATGTAATAGTAGTGGGTACAGGGCCGGCAGGGATTTTTTCTGCATGGGAACTGGTATCCTCAAACAGGGACATTAAAGTCCTCATGCTTGATAAGGGGGCAAGTCTTGAAGATCGTGTCAGGATGACAATGGCAGGCGTGCATATGGCAAAGAGCAACAGGCCTGATGTCCTGTCCTGCGGCTGGGGAGGCGCCGGTGCCTTCAGCGACGGTAAGCTGAACCTCTCACCGGAGGTTGGAGGGTTTTTAAAGGATTACCTGCAGGTGGAAGAACTTAAATCATTCATAGAATATGTGGATGGTATCTACTTGAAATTTGGCGCCCCTGAGGAATTGCACGGGACAGAGACAGAGAAGATTAAAGACCTCGGGGATACTGCAGCAATTCATGGGCTCAGATTTATCCCCTTTCCTATACGCCACCTTGGCACTGACAAATGTGCTGAGGTACTTGGAGGATTTCTATCCGGGATGGAGAGTAGGGTTACGCTGAAGTTTAATACAGCGGTTACTGAAGTCCTATACGAAAACGGTCATGTTACAGGTGTAAGGACGGATGCCGGCGAAGATATCATGGGAGATTTTGTTATATTGGCCCCGGGCAGGAGTGGTGCACAGTGGCTTGAAAAGGAGGCAGGCCGGATTGGTCTCGAGACCTTGACGAATCCTGTGGATATAGGGGTAAGGGTAGAAACAGCAGCCCCCATAATGAAATCGCTGACAGATTTTGCATATGAGGCAAAATTGGTATTTTACTCCAGGCAATTTGATGATCAGGTCAGGACCTTTTGTATGAACCCATATGGTGAAGTTGTGCGTGAATATCATGGAGATCTCTGCCTTGTTAACGGGCATAGCTATTCAGTGAAACGGTCAAATAATACAAACTTTGCCATACTTGTCAGCACTTTGTTTACTGAACCTTTTAAGGAACCTATTGCCTACGGGCAATATATAGCAAGGCTTGCAAATATTCTTGGCGGAGAAATTATTGTTCAGAGACTTGGTGACCTGTTGCAGGGGAGACGCTCTACCCGTGAGAGGATAAGCAGGGGGACCGTAAGTCCTACACTGGATGCAACTCCAGGTGACCTGAGTTTTGTTATCCCCTACAGGTATTTTTGCGACATTTTAGAGATGCTTGAGGCTATGGACAGGCTTACGCCGGGTCTTTATTCAAGAGATACGCTGCTTTATGGCGTGGAGGCCAAGTTCTATTCAGTAAGGATAAAACTGACCGATAACTTTGAAACAAAGATCAGCAACCTCTTTGCTATTGGTGATGGGGCAGGTTTAACCCGCGGGCTTATACAGGCATCTGTATCCGGTGTCGTCGCTGCCAGGGAAGTCCTGCACAGGAGATGAATAGGGTGGGATTTCCGAGTGGACAATGATAAAGCCGGCAATTGTATTGCCTCCGACAAACAGGCTGAATTTATTCAGCTCTACAACTCTGAACCACGCCTGTGTCTCCCTGCATTGGTGCCTGGCAGTGACTCCCTCCACCTTTTTACCGAAGGTGATGTACTCTATGAAGCGATGCTTGGTTCAATCTCAAATGCGAGGAACAATATACTCCTTGAAAGCTATATATTTGGTAATGATGAAGTGGGTTGGACATTTGCAGAGGCTTTGGCAGAGAAGGCCCGTGCCGGGCTTGAAGTCCTCCTCCACCTTGATGCAGCGGGTACTCTTCTCAGAGGAGGGCTAAAGTTAGGGAAATATTTAAGGGAGCACAATGTTCATGTAAAGTGGTTTAATCGCTGGTCCTGGTTCGACCCCCTCAGATATAATCGCCGTCATCACCGCAAATTACTTGTTGTGGATAAATCAGATGCATACTTAGGCGGGTTCAATATTCACCGCCAGAGTTCACATTCAATCTTTGGCAGGGAGCGATGGAGGGATGCACATGTCCGTTTTGGAAATACCCTTGCCCAGCAGGCTGCAGAGATGTTTTACGCATTCTGGGATGGCAGGGTCCACTGGGCTATGCCTGAGAACGGAGGTACAACAAGTGTACTGGTGCCTAACAATTCTGCTGAATGCAGGTATCTTTTGAATTGTTTTATCACTGCCATGCTTGCCTGTGCCAAGCACTTTATTTACCTGACTACCCCCTACTTTGTCCCAGATAACAGGACGATGAAGGCGCTGAATGATTCAGCCGGCCGTGGAGTGGATGTGCGTATCCTTGTCCCGGCAAAGTCCAATATCCCATTGGCACACTGGGCAGGGCGTCATCTATATTCAACTGTCTTGAAAGCAGGGGTTCGCATTTACGAATACAAGCCAGGGCTTATGCATGCAAAGACTATTGTCGTGGATAATTCGTGGGGTACAGTAGGTTCCTCCAATTTCGACTACCGCAGCTTCTTTCTTAACTATGAACTGAATATGATAACAAGGGACAGCTTATTATGCCGTAAGCTCCGGAATCAATTTCTTGAGGATTTAACCCAGGCGGATGAGGTGACCGATTGGCGCTGGTCTGCAAGGGGGTTTACTTCACATTTCTGTGAATCAGCAGGGTGGCTTCTCCGCCGCTGGCTCTAAAAAACATCCTGATAAAACCTGATTCCCGATTAAACACTTCGGGAATGACAAAAAAAAATTAACTATATTATTTGCAGGGACTTACCCACCTTCCTGAATTTATCCAGTGCAAAATACAGGTTATCTCTGGTATGAGCGGCAGAGATCTGCACCCTTATTCGTGCCTGTCCCTTTGGTACCACAGGATAACTGAATCCGACCACGTATATGCCTTCTTCAAACAGGGAGGACGCCATGCCTGTTGCCATCTTTGCATCTCCAGGCATGACAGGTATAATTGGATGCACCCCGTCTCTAACATTGAATCCCATACTCATTAAGCCTTTCCTGAAGTACTCTGTGTTATCCATCAGTTTATGACGAATCTCTGCGCCCTCCGCTATTATGTTAAGCGCCTCTAATGTCCCTGCGACCACCATAGGTGCAAGGGCATTGGAAAACAGATAAGGTCTTGATCTCTGGCGCAGGAAGCTGACGATCTCCTTCTTACTGCTCGTAAACCCGCCGCTTGCGCCGCCCATAGCCTTGCCAAGTGTGCTTGTTATAATATCCACCTTACCCTCAACACCACAATATTCTATTGAACCCTTACCATTAGGACCTAAAAAGCCTGTTGCATGAGAATCATCCACCATTACAATGGCATCATATCTTTCTGCCAGGACACAAATGTCACTCAAAGACGCTACATCTCCGTCCATAGAAAAGACGCCGTCCGTTGCAATCATTCGGAATCTGGAATCATCTGCCTCTTTTAATTTAAGTTCAAGATCATTCATATCCATGTGCTTGAACCGAAGCCGCTTTGCCTTGCACAATCTGATGCCGTCTATAATAGATGCGTGATTTAATTCATCGCTTATTACTGCATCCCGCTCGTCAAGAAGTGTTTCAAATAAGCCTGTATTAGCATCAAAACAGGATGTGTAGAGGATTGTATCCTCCATTTTGAGAAATGAAGAGAGCCTATGCTCAAGTTCCCTGTGAATATCCTGCGTCCCGCAGATGAAACGGACTGACGACATTCCATAACCCCATCTGTCAAGAGCGGCTTTACCAGCGGCAACTATTGCAGGATGGTTTGAGAGGCCAAGATAGTTATTTGCGCACATATTAAGAACGCGTTTACCTTTGACCTCTATGAAGATACCCTGAGGGGATGAAATGATGCGTTCTTCCTTATAGAGCCCCGCCTCTTTTATAGAATCAAGTTCATGTTGAAGATGTTGTTTGATAAGCGAATACATTAGTTTTTTATTCTACATCATCAGCACTACCTTCACCGCCTTTTTCGGTCTTTCCATCAGCAGCTCAAATGCCTTTTCATAGTCATCAAAAGCCAGCCTGTGAGTAATCACCGGAGATATATCAAGCCTGCCTGACTTTAACAGATTGTGCATACGCTCCCATGTATCAAATATAATACGGCCATTTATCCCATACATGGTAATCCCTTTGAATATTATCTGGTTTGTAAGGTTAATCTGTACTGGCGCCGGAAAAAGCCCAAATAAAGATATCCTCCCCCCTTTTCTCAAAAGCATCAGACCCTGTTTCAGTCCCTTTTCACTCCCGGACATTTCGAGTACGACATCTATACCATTTCCATCGGTAATATCCATAATCCTCTGCTCTATGTCATCGTCATCACCATGGAACAGAGAATCAGCCCCCATCTTTTTTGCTACATCCATCCGTGATGGGTGGTGGCCGATTAGCCCGACCCAGCTTGCACCTGAAACCCGCGCAACGCCTGCAGAGAAAAGCCCTATTGGACCGTCGCCAACTATTAATACGGATTTTCCTGCTACCGGTTCAACAAGCGTACAATATACGGCATTACCCAGGGGGTCCTGCACTGAGGCATATTCGGTTGGTACACCAGGATCGTTTTTCCATACCCCTCTTGCAGGTATGGCCACGTACTCCGCAAAACAGCCATCCCTGTCCACACCAAGTATCTCAAGATTATTGCATATATGCTGTTGTCCTATCCTGCACTGGAGGCATCTGCCGCACACGACATGACTGTCTGCCGATACATAATCACCAGCAGAAATATGCTTAACTGACCTTCCAACCTCTGCTACCTCACCGGCAAACTCATGTCCCAGGATAAGCGGGAGTCTCTTTATACGCATCTGTGCCCAGTCGTTCCATTTATAGATATGGAGGTCAGTTCCGCAGACAGACACTGCCTTTGTCTTTATAAGTACCTCATCATCGTGAACAGAGGGGATACTTACAGGCGCCAGCTCAAGTCCGGGATGAGGTCCAACCTTGAGTATGGCCTTCATTGTCTCAGGCAACCCCGCCTCCGTCATAATCACATGCAAAGAAATCTGAAACAAGTTTTTTTATGTCAGTTGGGGTAAAAGGTTTTGCGAGGAATTTACATTTATATTCATCAAAGAACTTTTTAGTATCCGGATTTACCAAATCTCCAGTGATAAAAATTATCCTGTCTAACATTTCGGGTTTACTCTTTTGCAATACCCGGAACAGACCCTTACCGTCCATGTCAGGCATTCTCATGTCACTTATAATAAGGTCATAATCTTTGTGGTGTAATTTGTCAATAGCTGATAATGCATTCTCTTCTGTATCAGCCTCAAAACCGATACCCTCTAAAACTGTCTTTACGATGTCAGCGATAGTAGACTCATCCTCTACTACCAGTATGGCCTTCTTTTTTGTCTGAAACAGCGCCGGGTCATTGTTGTGTCCGGTTATTTCTGCTGACGGAGACACATTAATTGCTTGTTGAGGACCAATGGGGAGTTCGATAAAAAAGGATGTACCTGAATCTGGTTTGCTTGCAGCATAAATCTTTCCGTTGTGTTCTTGAATGATTCCGTATGAGATACTCAACCCAAGCCCTGTACCTTTTCCAACCTCCCTGGTGGAAAAGAACGGATTAAAGATTTTAGAGAGGTTCTCTTCGCTGATGCCAACCCCTGTATCAGAAAATATAATCCTTATAATCCCATTTACATGTTCGGATTTAATGGAAAGAATCCCATGCCTTTTCGAATCTGCCATGGCAATATGGGCGTTATTAATCAGATTAAGGAAGACCTGCTGCATAGAGTACGCATCTGCCATTGTGAATGGCAGATGGGGGTAAAGATCCGTAAAGACCTCTATGTTATCCATTCGCAGTTGATATGCCTTCAGTTCCAGTGTCCGTTTAATAATATCGTTTAAATCGCACTGGGTTTTTTCAATCTTGCGCTGTCTGGCAAAGCTCAGGAGGTTTTCAATGATCTTTTTACACCTGACAGCCGCATCATTAATCTTTTCGAGCTGCTCTTTTATGCTCTTATCCTGCGACGTCTCCTGCAGGAGTTCACAGTATCCGAGTACCCCAGTCAGCGGGTTATTCAGTTCGTGAGCTATTCCTGACAATATTTCGCCGAGTGATGAGAGTTTTTCGGCCTGGGCAAGCTGTTCCCGCAGGGTTATTTCCTCCGTAATGTCTCTTACATACTCAATCCTGTTGACCAGATAACCTCTGCTGTCATGTATGGGGAAGACGTATCTCTCTACAATCCTCTTGTCCTTTGTGGAGGTGCGGTGCCTGTATGGTGTTTCAATGTTGGCGCCCTTGGATACATCACACTCGTTTTCAATATCACTGCATCCATAAATAAGGTTGTAGCACTTTTTACCAATTACTTCCCGTTCTTTGTATCCGTATTTGTCAAGAAATGCCTTGTTGACCTCTACAATAGTACAATCAGGTTCAAGGAGAAATATATAATCATTTATTCCATCATAAATGAGTTGTAGTTTATCCTTGGCCAGCTTTAATTTCTCTTCATCCTGCGTGATTTTCATATTGGCGTCAAACAGGTCATTCGACTTCTTTTCAAGCTCTTCATTTAATATGATAAGCTCCTCATTCGCAGACTCAAGCTCTTCCTGCTGGGACTGGGCCTCTTCCAGAGAAACTTCAAGCTCCTGGTTAGTTGCAAGGAGCTTCTCATTGACAGTAGAAATCACCAATGACTTTTTCTGTAGTTCTGAGAGATGCATTTCACGGTCCCTGCTCCGCTCCTTCAAACCAGTCAGCATGTATTTAAATGACCTTGCAAGTATTGATACCTCATCATCTGTTTTTTCGTCAGTTTGAAAGGATATCTCTATATCCAGGTTTCCTGAGCCAATCTCGGAGGCCTTTTGAACCAGCGTATTAAGGGGGCGGACAAGAAGTGCACTTCCTATGATCGCAGATCCACCGGCAAATAGTATACCGGCTGCAAGAGCCCATAAAATGTTATACAGGTTTTCCCTGTGGAGATCTGTAAACTTGGATTCAGGCACCCCGATAAACAGAGAACCAATGGTATTGCCCTTGATATCTTTTATAGGGTCAAAGGCGGTTATGAAGTTTTTCCCATCTATCAGGGCATCGCCCCTGAAACTTTTGCCTTGATTCAGATATGACATTATCCTGGAAGAAAGTAATGTCCCAATTGCCTTCCCGTTACTCACAGCCATTACGGTTGTAGCTATTCTGACTCCATTTTGGGTTATTGTAACCACTGAATCACGGATCTTTGAAGAGATTGTATCGGGAATGAAGTTGTCATTGTTCATTATGTCGCCAGTAATTATTGCCCCGACAACATTATGATCAGCCATTACAGGCACTACTACTGTAAGCATCAGTGCATCATTTACCATCTCTCGTCCAGGTTCATAATTATCTGCCCCGGTCTTCCTGACAGTTATAGCTGTCGCTCTTGCCAGGTATTCATTTTCTAACAGTAGTAATTCCTCCGGCATGACCTCGGT
>Ga0154814_1030_pt1 | contig 9875 bp, 14 predicted proteins | sample Rifle2008BG16ft_FD_105822 | JGI IMG/M metagenome (GOLD analysis project Ga0154814, IMG submission 105822) | Nitrospirae bacterium RBG_16_43_11 | reverse complement strand
ATCGTGAAAGTACACATTCAGACAAGGAAATTGAAGCTAAGAGGCGGTTAAGGCTTCGTGAAGGACAGGTTGCAGAAAACAGGTTCCCGGGCTTAAAGGTTGAGCGCATAAGGTTTGATGAGCTTGCAGGGGACATGATCAGCGACTATAAGGTCAATGGTATGAAGTCCATTGAGAGATTAGAGCGTAGTATAAAACATCTAAAGTCCTTCTTTGAAGGGATGAAAGCAATTGACATTACTACTGACAGGATCAGGTCTTATATCCTTCTCCGTCAGGAAGATGAGGCAGAGAATGGGACTATTAACCGGGAGCTTGCGGCATTGAAACGGATGTTCAATCTGGCAAAGACCATGACCCCACCAAAGGTGACAAGTGTTCCTTATATCCCTCATCTTGAGGAACATAACGCAAGGCAGGGGTACTTTGAACACAAAGACTACCTGTCCCTCCTGACAGCATTGCCGGATTACCTGAAGACTGTAATTACAATGGCGTACCACACAGGGATGAGAAAACAGGAAATCTTAAGTCTTAGATGGCCACAAATAGACATGATCGAGAACAAGATAACCCTGAATCACAAGGACACTAAGAATAAAGAGGGGAGGGTTATCTACATGGAGGGTGATCTACTGGAGACGATACACCTTCAGAAGGCGCTCAGAGATCTCAAGCATCCTCGGTGTCCCTGGGTGTTCTTTGGTGAAAGTGGAGAGCAGATTAGGGACTTTAGAAGTGCGTGGGGCACTGCCTGTAAGAAGGCAGGTCTTGAAGGACGTATCTTCCATGACTTCAGGAGGACTGCAGTAAGAAATATGGTTAGGGCCGGAGTGCCTGAGAGAGTTGCCATGATGGTATCAGGTCATAAGACGAGGAGCGTGTTTGAAAGATACAACATCGTCAATGAGGATGACTTAAAGAAGGCTTCCAGGAAGGTTGTAAGGTATCACGAAAGTAGGCTTGAAATAGAAAATAGGCACAATTTGGACACAGTCCAGGCACAAGAGGCTCAGATTGCGTTGGAAGAAAGACCGTTTGTGCATTGAAATTTGAGGACTTGAGAGATGTTAGGGCTTGAAAGGCTTGAAATTACTATCCCAGAAGTAACCTACTATTATGAAACCCGCATCATTCTGTGGTGCCGGGAGGGGGAATCGAACCCCCATGGGGTTGCCCCCGCGGGATTTTGAGTCCCGTGCGTCTACCTGTTTCACCATCCCGGCAAGTTAATTTAATCAATTAGTTACGTAGTCCTTCAAGTTAACAACATTTGTCTGCGTGTCCGCCACGTGCCCATTTTTAAACAGGCCATCCAGTGCCTTGATAGCGTTTCTCTGGTGTTCTGGTGACAAGTGCGCATATCGCTGAATCATCTTTATTTCCTTCCAGCGTCCTAACTTCTGTATTGTGTACAAGTCCACCCCCATTAAAGCCAGGTGACTTGCGAATGTATGCCGGAGATCATGGAACCTGAAATTAGTAATCTCTGCCTTCTTGAGTGCTGCCTGAAAAGACCCTCTAATGTCTTTCCTGTGCTTACCATCTTTATCAGGGAAGACATACACCCCTTTATGACCGTCAAGATAGCCTTGCAGGGTGTCATGGAGATAGTCGTTAATAGGAACCTTGCCATTATCCCCGTTCTTTGAATCCCTGATATTAATAATTGAGTTCTTGAAGTCTATATCCTTTATCTTTAGTTTAAGTATTTCCCTCAACCTCATTCCAGTATTAAGAGCCGTTATTGTAATCGTTTTTACAGGCTCATTGCAAGCCTCTATGAGTCTGTTTATTTCGTCCTGCTCAAGATATCTTTCAATAGACTTTGCCTTAAACTTCTTTATCCCCTTGACCGGATTATGTTCAATCTTTCCCCACTCTATAGCCTTAGTAAATAAGTTTGACAGCATTGCAAGCTCAAGGGTAATGCTTGCAAAGGAAATGTCTCTCTCTGTCTTATGGGGATGCTTTGCCTTTATCTCCTCTTTGCGCTTGATCTTATACTTCTCAATCATCCAGGGTGTGACCTCGTTTATCCTCTTGTTACCAAAGAAGGGTAGAAGATGCTTTGAGGATGTTAGATCCCTCTCTGCTGATTTCTTATTCGCCTGTGAGTATTCAAGGTACTGATCTATGAGCTTACTGACCAGGGCATACTTCTTTACCTGTGCTATATCAAACTTTCCCTGGACAACAGACCCCGTCCTTGATTGCAGTGCCTCTTTCGCCTGTCTCTCTGTTACTCCGTCCTTCTGTCTGCCTACCTTCTCCCTTACTCGCTGACCGTTGACATAATAGGAGATATACCAGGTTGTCCCATCCTTAAAATTTCTCTTATAAATAGCTCCCATAATTACACCCCCTTTTTACTGTCTTTCAAGTAGGCGTCTATGGCCCGCCGGATAAGTTCGGCAACGGATAACCCTGTTTTGTTTGCAAGTTTCCTGAGGTTTTTCATCTGTACGTCTGATAAGTGGTGATTTACTCTCTGCATGGTGTGTATATTATACCTATGATATATAAATGTCAAACAGTTTCTTATGTCATGTATCACGCTTCTTGCACTCAGGAAACATGAGAATAGAAGGGGTATATGAGGACTGACGCTCTGCCGCCCGTTAAGGCATAGGGTAAGGGTAATGCTTGCCGCCTTCAGTACACCCTGCAATACCTGATTTATAACCCTGCTCGCTATAACAGGCCGTCCCTTTCCCTTTACTTCTGCCACCTTCACAGCTATAGCCTCGCTATGTTCAGCCGCCCTCTGCAATCGGCTTGCATCCTTGTAGTCTATGCCAAGGTCTGCATATGTGGGTGGATTGTATTCTACAGGCCCTTCCGTTTTGGTAGTGCCTGACAAATGTTCCTGTATCTTCCCTTTACTTCCCTCGTTCTTATCCATATCCTTCAGCAACGTCCCCAGCTTCAGTTGAGCGTCTATACAGAACTCATTGGCGTAGTCCTGGATTAAGGATATACCCTATAGGTGTGCTAATGAGGGTTTATGCTTTAGTAATGAGGTATAGCAGGCCGCTAATGAGGGAAGGACGCTTGCAGAATAGCCTCAAACAGCCGTTCTATTGGGAAGGGGAAGGTATAGCCTTAATCTCCGGGGGATCGTGCAGTTTGCCGCAATTAACGCACCTGTATTGATAGAAGATGAAACACCCGTCCTGACACTGCTCAGGGAGACAGAGGCCATTACATTTTAAGCACTTCATCCTTCAACCTCTTTAAATGCTTGCGAAGATCAGGCGTATCTAAGAAATAAAAAGTATGCTCGTTGTTGCGTGACGTAGCGCTCAAGTAACGTGCGCCCTTCTGTTTGAGGTAGACTGCAACAACAAGATTTTTGGTAGTAAAGTAAGGTTCAGGTTCCATTTTTACCGCCAAACTTCCCCAGCCGGGCGTCTTTCATGATTGCATTGTTGCAACGCTTGCAGGCTTTTATATAATGCAAAAGTTTCGTAGCAAAGCTGAGTGACCAACTTGCAATCTCTTTCGTAGACGGTGGCCTCTCATATTCCCCAGGTGTTCTGCTGTCAATGTTATCATGACGCCAGGTTTCGACATCATCAGGATCAAAGATATAACGCCCCTTTTCATCCATGTCATAAGGACATCCAAGACTGACCCACCTGGAAATAGTGTTCACTGATACGTCCACATGATCTGCAATTGCTCGCTTGTTCAATTATTTGTCCTCCGATGTTCCATTATGCAACATCAATATGTTTTTTTACCCTGCCACTAATCGAGAACAGCGGTCTGAGCCACCCTCAAACGTTTCATAGAGCCAGTACCTTTTTATTTATTGTTATCAATGAGTTACGCAATTGTTAAAGTTCTTGTTGCCTCATCACCTTAGAGGCGTAGCACCAGTTACTACGCCCCTGTGGTGACCTGGCAGGATTTGGCGGACGCCTCTGACAAATCCCCTGTTTCTTGTGACATTGCAACCGGAGGAGTGGCCGGATGTCGGGTTGTCACATCAACAAGACGCCTTGCTGATAACCGATGTCGTAAGTGGTATGAGGCCAGAAGAGAAGAGATGCCTGGCAATCCTTACGACTTGTCTGACTGCCCCCAGACTTACTCTATGATTATAGCTTTTCCTAATACCTGCAACGACACTGCGTCACAGTATGGCATTGATAAAATTGAATCAACCTCAACTCTCTCGCCCTTTATGCAGAACGTGGGCTTCAACACCCGAACCTTTACAGGTTTCATTAACGAAGGTGGATTAACCGGCAATGGAGCAGTCTTTAAAAAGTTAATGCGATCCTGCTCAATAGTCCAAGCTGTCTGTGTTCTTTCCCATTGCCTCATCTTTGCGGATGTTTTCATTGTCGTATCTCCTGTACTAAGTTATAGATGTTGCAACGGAAAAGCTCTCAGCATGTCTTATTGCAACATCAACTGACCACATTGCCCTGACGCCGATTATGCCAGCCTTAAAATCGGTAAACGGATTTATCTCGATTGCCAGGTTGCCCCATTCTGCCACAACAACCTGTGACCAGTCACCATATATCATGACGGCAGCAGGCACTTGCTTTGTGCTATATGCAGGGACACCTTCGATTTCGCCCGTATGCAGTGATCCCCTCCACAATGGAGAGTCTGACCCTGTAAACCTCTGACGACCCTTAAGTAATCCTGCCACCGATGGCGTTGTAATGTATCCTAATGTGTCCGGGTTTAATACTGCGTTCGCATCTGATATGTCCTGCTGAAATTCGACAAGGCCAGCATAAGCAAGTGATGGGCCGGATACTGTTCCGATGCCCGATGTATTTAAAACACCAAGAGGCTGACCGGATGCACCTGTGCCATTAATGACGCCATCTGTAACCGCAACACCTAAGACGGACGCAACGTCGCTCATCACAATGCTCTCGGCTGCCGGGTTAGACTGTAATAGTAACTGCCGTGACACCTCAGTGTATGCACCAACTGTTTTCGGCGTAAGTGCTACCTGTGCGAATACAGGTTGTGATTCCGTAATATCAGTCGCTTCGGTGTTAAGCCAATAATGAGTAGCCGCACCTGACTGTTTCGGTATAGTGATTTGTTGCACCTGTCCGGGCATTCGCTGGACACCAAGTTTAAAGACTACTGTACGGTTGCGTAGAACATCAATGAAACTGACATTTTTGAGACCCACCAATGCACCACCAGCACCGAGTATGCCGACAGTTAGATCACGGTATAGAATTTCTGACGGGATATATATTGTGCCTGAGCTAACTGGTTCACCGAGCTTAGCAGCAAGAGCCCTATGCGCCTCAGCCTCAACTCCATCAAAGGTCGTGTGTCGAATAATAGAATTATGTTTTTTCCCGATAGCGGTTAAAAATGAGTAACTGCGAATTTCCCTCTCGCTCAATCCAATGCCATTATCAATCTTCTGTTCCTGTCTGGACGCTGAGTTGAGTAACTCGCCCGCCTTTTTGATTTGTGCTTGTTGTAGAAAATCCATTTAGTACCTCCGTATAATTAAATTTTCTCAACTATAGCAAAAATGCGCATATATGCTTCATTTCATCGGGAAGGTTATCAATGTCAACCTGTTCGTTTGTAAGGTTCCTGTAGTACCTTTGGTATACCAGCACAAGAAGGGAAGCTGCATCCCGCTCGCTGATATTGACGCTGATATGAATCTCATCCCTGCGTATCGTGTCCAATAAGGCTATAGCCAGCCGCGCAAGTAGCTCGTCATCGTTGGCCGTAACAGCACCACCGCCACGCCAGCGTTGAATATCCGCTATATTTACAAGGGAACCGTTGTCCCGGCCAACTGAACCAAGCCTGACAGTTGGCGCACCCTGCTGTATCCACCTCCTGACTGTTGAAGGTGACCTGTTGAGTGCCTTTGCAGCTTTATTTATTCTCATGACTTGTGACATTCAGCCCGTCCGACTGCTGCCTCTTTTTCACTGGAAGCAATATAATAATCCCCGCCGGTTAGGTGGTCGCATGGAACCCGACAAAGCAATCCGGCCTTCCTAAATTTGGACAACGGCATGAGGAGAACATCCTCAAGCCGGGTGGGTGGGTCTGTGTGTGATACTTTTTGGAGAAGGTCTTTCAGATTCATTTTATCCTCTCTAACTGCACGGCTAATTCAAAGTGTGCGGTGTGTGCGGTGTGCGGTATAGCTTTCCGCCAAAGGATGGGGGAACCGCACGGAACAACCGCACGGAACCCCCCCTTATAAGGGGGGTGCGTGCGGTGTGCGGTTACCTCATGGCCCATGAAATTTAACGTCACTGTTTTGCCCCTTCGTTAAAAGCGTGCGGTTCGTGCGGTGTGTATGTCCAGGCTTGCGCAACTTTTACCCTGTTGACAATCTTTAGGTCAAAAAGCACTTCAAGGTGTTCCTGCGCCGTCGTTTTACCGCATCCAACCGCTTCAGCAACGTCCTTGATTTTCAGGCCGTGATCTGAGTTCAAAACAACGTCTTTAATCTTCTCACGGAGATCCACTGACGCCTGACGTTCTGGCGGTGTTCCTAAATATTCAAAACATGTTCCCATGCCGTCCGGTGTGTCGGTGAGTTTTATCTGAAATTCAGACTCAAAAGAGCCGTCTTCCGGTTCGTCTTTCAAGATAACAGTCGCCCGGATAACGCCCTTCTCTTTTGTGGGTTTCAGAAAAATTGTTGCTTCAGAAAAGCCACCAAGAACACGGCTGCCCATAATTTCGTTGTGCTTATCGCCGCCGCCGTCCATCTTCCGGGTGTGATGTATAATGACAAATGTGCAACTGTGTTCCCTGGATAACTGATCCAGAAAAAGGATTATGCCTGACATTTCTTCGGCGGAATTTATATCTTTAGAGTGAAGACGGTTCCAAACGTCAAGATAAACAAACTCCGGCCTGAAATTCTGTATCTCCCATTCAAGAACCTCTCTCCACTTGTTATCATCGAGCCGCAAACCTTTTTTGACGGATATTCTGAAATACTCATCAGACGGCCTTACACCGCCGTGAGCCCTGATAATACGCTCAAGGCGTCTTTTAACACGCCTCGAATGATCCTCTTCCTCAATTAATAAGACTTTCCGCCGGGACGGTACTTTGAAATAATTAAATAAGTCCTGTCCCGTACTCATCGAATAGGCTTCTTCCAGCATCAGCCAAGATTTCCCAGTTTTTGGGTCTGCTATACGAAAGCCGTTAGCGCCAACAGGCTGAAGGCCTTTAATCCCCCATGCAAGAGGGGGTTCCGGGCCTTCCAGAAATTCAGATATACCAATTGTAAAGGGCGGAATATCCGTTTGTGGCAGCTCAAAAACGTCCAGTGCGTGGAATGCCTCAATGCCGCAAGCGGCGACAAAATCATCAAATCCCTGCTTGCTTCCATCGGCTGCCGGTGGTAAATTAATTGCCCAGACCATTACACGGCCCCCCTTCGATAAAGTTCTTTGCCAAACTCGTGTCTTGCCTTCGATACCTGCGGATTTGTTGCAACATCGCTATCAAAAACAATAATAACCTGTCGCCCCTTCCACGCTATCAACTCAAAGTCTGCAATCGGTTGACTTTGGCCATCAGGCCCCTTGCCCTTCCAGCCGAAGACACCAATAAGGCCAACGGCAAAAAGTCCAGCCTGATAAGCTGCCAACGCTTTAAACTCGCCCTCGACAATAAATATCGGGACAGAAATATCCTGAAGTTTATCGCTACACCCAGGGGGGAAATATATTAAATTCCCTGCGCCCTTCCGTGAAATATATTTGGCAGGCTTGCCGCCGATTTCCGCCGGATAATCTAACCTAAACCTCGTGTCCCGTAATTTTGTGGGATTTATTGGGTCAATGAAAGGGATTGCAATACCAGGTGAACCAACAAGGCCTCGGCGTCTGGCTTCTTCCCCTGCCGCCGGACTGAAACCCACAACCCCCGAGATTTGCTCGTGCGTAACACTTTTAAACATGGCGGTAATTATTGTTTCACGTGTAAAACCACGCTTCATAAGGTTTTCGACATGCCATGCAGAAAGGCCGGGAAGGTCTTCAACATTTGTATTATCTATCATCGAGATCCTCAGCTTTCTTCCCCGGCAGTGTATCAATCCACTTGTCAAGCTGTCTGACATCAAACCTGAAAACAGGTTTTTTGCCTTTGCTGATATTTATGTATGGGAAGGTTCCGGCTGCAATTCGATCTCTAATGTCGTTAGGGGACAGGCAAACATACTGACTGGTCGTTGAAATGTCGAGAATACGTTGTAGATTAAAGCTGTCCGATAGATTCGCCCGGCGTTTCATTCGGATGTCCCGTCAACATCTTCTATTTTATTGGGAATGATGAGATAGCCCTTACCTTGACAGGCATGACAGTTTTGTTTGCCAAAGCGTAAAGTTCCAAAGCCATTACAGACTGGACATTTTTCACAATGGCAATTAATGGGGGTTGATTCGTCTGGTGTTTTAGAGGTATGATAATCCATCTCTCAGTCTCTCCTATCTATCTTACGAGACTGAGTTTACATTACATGTTTAACCGTATCAATTGAGTGGTATGGACATAACTGACTTTAGTTGTCTATATTTCTTGAGAGGGTTTTCAGTGAAATGTTTAGGGATTCTTCTATCAGTTGATTAGCGAATGAGAGGGGTTTCAATACAAGTGTGCTTAATGATTCTTTTGGGAGGGACGACAGCCGATATTCGACGGCTTTTTCAATCCATTTATTCAATACATCGTAGCTGACTGATTTAACATAACCAAGGCCATTACACTTACGACAGGTCTGCTTATTAAATGATACGGTCTTAGACCCCTTCCCATTACAAACATCGCATGTCTCGTCTGTGAACTTCCAATCATCCTTACTAATATAGACTTTATTATCAGTTAATACCTTCCTGCATTTTTCTGAAAGGTGTTGAGACAGTTTTTTTACTAACTTAACAGCAAGGTTAAAATTAATATTTGGAAGTGGCCTCTTTCCCCCGCCATGTTTGGGCAGAAAATACGCATCAAGATAATGCTTAGCCATATCAGATTTACTTTTATCTAAATTCCACCTGGCTGTAGTAACTATCTCAATGAACCTTTTAAGTATGTCCTTATCATATAAGAGGTATGGGACATCTTTGATCGTTGATAATAATTTCTTGTCAGATTTCCTCATGGTTGGGGGATCATATAAGCTGAACATCTTTTCATAATGTATTTTGACATCCTCTGTCATTCTTGTTTTTAATTCTTTGGCCGACGCTGAATACTCATTATATTGAAGAGAATGAGGCTGTGAAAGTAAAACATCTTCTCCTTTGCACCCCCTCAGTATATCATCAAAGCTTGCATGTTTATGAAATATGTCCCAGGGGTCTACCTGAAAACAAGCAAGCAATATACTTTCACCATTTGTATCATCAGCAATGGGTCGGACGGTGAGTGTCTCTTCACCTAAATAAGTCGCTTCGTACCTAAAGGAATAATCTTTTAATGATGTGTCATTATCTACATAGTCTCTGATAGGATCAGAAATTGTAAGTTTTGATGAGAAGGAAAATTCGAAATACTCAAGTGGTTCTCTCTCTGTCTCTCTCTCTATCATATGGCCTCAAAAAACACGTCATGGTCACGTGTTGGGCACGCAACCTTCACGCATGGGACTTTCTGTCCCGTGATTTTCACGTGTCCGCCACGTGTCCAAAATCGGGTTAAAACTGGTGATAATTCGTTACAACTCGTTACATGTCAAACACCTTTAATCCTTTGTAATATCAAGGGATTCTGTTACTTTTCAGACACTTGCAAAAAGTGGCTTTTTCGTATTTTGAGTCCCGTGCGTCTACCTGTTTCACCATCCCGGCTTTACATATCATCTACAGTGAAAATCCGCATTACAT
>Ga0154814_1075_pt2 | contig 13574 bp, 10 predicted proteins | sample Rifle2008BG16ft_FD_105822 | JGI IMG/M metagenome (GOLD analysis project Ga0154814, IMG submission 105822) | Nitrospirae bacterium RBG_16_43_11 | reverse complement strand
TTGAAGTACTAAAGGATACTTTGATTCTTCATGAACTACCGCCATGGAAAAAGTCTATAAAGCGAAAGCCCCTTTCTTCTTCTAAATATTATTTCTTTGATGCAGGGGTAGTGGCAGCGCTGCAAGGAAGGCGGCACATAGAAAAAGGGACATCTGAATTTGGAGATGCCTTTGAGACCTATATATTTCATGAGCTGATGTGTTACCGTGACTATATATCAGAAGTCCCATTGTCCTATTGGCGTTCAACTTCAGGTTATGAAGTTGATTTTATTATTGACGATCATACGGCTGTAGAGGTTAAAGCTAAAGAAAATGTTTCAACACAGGATTTGAAATCACTTCGCGCCCTTGCAGAAGAGAAGAAACTTAAACGCTACTTATGTGTAAGCCTCGAGGCCCGTACACGTGAGGTGGAAGGCATTACTGTTTTACCAGTGAAAGAATTCTTAAAATCACTTTGGGAAGGACAATATCAGTGAATATGTATACACTTCTAAAGGAAAGCGTATTTTTGCTCCGTAATTCGTTGAACTGTGAAACAGATTTTGATATGATTTGAACATTAAAGGGAGTGATTGCGGCTTTGTATAAAAGAAAATTATCAGATATGGATAAAAAGGAATTTATAAATACTATATCAGATATCATCTGTTTGAAGAAAGATATGATGTTTGCATATATATTTGGTTCTTTCATTTCTAAGGATGAGTTTAACGATATTGATATTGGAGTCTATATTAATGACATAGAAGAGGGCACGATATTGAAGTATGAACTAGAACTTGAATGTGAATTAGAAGCAATTATCAGGATTCCAGTAGACGTTAGAATTATCAATAATGCCCCCATATCATTTGTTTATAATATTCTGAGAAATAAGGTTCTAATTTTAGACAATGATAAGGATTTACGGTCCGATTTTGAAGGGTTAATTTATAAGAAATACTTTGACATTCAGTATTTAAGAAATGAATATCTGAGGGAGATTGTTAATGCCGCAATATAATCCTGATAAGTTAACAAAATTAATTTCTGAAATGCGAAAAGCTATAGTACGTCTGAAAGCTCTCAGGAGTGTCGAAAAAGACATTTTCCTTAAGGATCTGGACAAGCTCGGCAGCGCTAAGTATTATTTTGTCGTGGCAATAGAATCTGCCATTGATATTGCTAATCATATTATATCACAGAATGCTTATCGGGCTCCAGAGGATTATGCGGATACTTTTCAGGTATTATGTGAGCGTGGCGCTGTTGACAATGAATTTGTTATGTCTCTGAAGAAGATGGCAAAATTCAGAAACAGATTAATTCATTTGTATTGGGAAGTAGATGATGGGCAGGTATACGATATTTTGCAGACTCGCGTTGATGATTTTAATACGTTTCTGAAGAGCATTTCAATTTTTCTTAATTTCAAGGATTTGAAGTAAAATAGACAGGGACACAACCGTTAGCGATAGATTTCAGACACTAATTGAATTGACCACAGATGTCCTTTCATAAACTCATTTCTAAAATAGGAAGTGCAATTTTGTCGCCTGGTTCTAAAAAAAGTCCGTATGACATATGGATGATGAGAAATGAACCGGATAGGTCTCAGTTTAAGGCCATGGGGAGTGATTCTCAGTCATGGGCATATCGGCCATTGGTCAGCATAGTTACGCCGGTTTATAATCCAGTCAAATATGATATAACCAGGTGCATTCAATCAGTTATTGATCAGGTCTATGAAAAGTGGGAATTATGCATTGTTGATGGGGGATCAGACAAGTCTTATGTTAAGAGGATAATAGAAAGATATGCGAAGAAGGATAAGAGGATAAAGTTTGTATCCCTGTCCCAAAATAAGGGCATTGCCGGAAATTCCAATGAGGCTCTGAAGCTTGCGACTGGCGAGTACATAGGATTCCTTGACCATGATGATATGCTTGCACCATTTGCCTTATATGAAGTGGTTAAGCTTCTTAATCAGAGCCCTGAATTGGATTTTATCTATTCAGATGAAGATAAAATACCTGCTAAGGGTAAAAATATTTATTTGCAACCTGGATGGTTCCGTGAAGTATTTTTATCCTATAATTATCTCTGTCATTTTGCAGGAAAGCGATATGAACCATTTTTTAAACCTGAGTGGTCCCCTGATACTATCTTATCCTATAATTATGCTTGTCATTTTCTTGTTGTCAGGAAAAGGATTCTTGATGAAATTGGTGGCTTTCGTGAAGGATACGAGGGCGCTCAGGACTACGACTTAATTCTACGTGTCGTCAATAAGACTAATAATATAAAACGAATCCCTAAGATTCTTTATCACTGGAGGGCAACGCTGGAGTCCACAGCCTCAAAAACCACTATTAAGCCCCTTGCCTCTGCTGCTGGGAAAAAGGCGATTATGGAATATATTAAATGCAAGGGGCTTGAGGCTGAGGTCCTGGACGGGCCATGCCCTACCTGGTACAGGGTAAAATATTCAGTAAGTTCATTACAGAAAGTAAATATCATTATTCCTACAAGGGATAAAGTCGATCTGCTAAAACGTTGTGTCTCCTCTATCCTTAACAAAACAGATTATAAAAACTATGAGATTATGATAGTGGATAATCAGAGTATAGAGAAGGAGACTATCGCTTATTTTAACACTCTTAATAATGAGAAGAGGATAAGGGTATTACAATACGATAAGCCGTATAATTATTCTGCAATAAATAATTATGCTGCAAAGTCTACAGATGCGCAATTTCTCTTATTTCTTAACAACGATACTGAAGTTATCAGCAGTGAATGGCTTACAGCTATGCTCGAATTTGCCCAGAGAGAAGATGTAGGTGCTGTAGGGGCTAAGCTTTATTACCAGGATGATACCATTCAGCATGCGGGTGTAATCATTGGACTGATGGGATTAGCAGCCCATCCATATCAGAGATTACCGCGTTCAGATTTTGGGTATATGGGCAGAACTAATATTGTGCAGAATTTAAGCGCAGTAACAGCAGCCTGCATGATGGTTAGAAAAGATGTGTTCGATGAGGTGGGAGGGTTTGATGAGGGATTGGAGGTTGCATTTAATGATGTGGATCTTTGTTTGAAGATAAGAGAGAAGGGGTATCTTATTGTATTTACACCATATGCGGAACTCTATCATCATGAATTAGCAAGCAGAGGGCGTGATGATACAGAGGAGAAGCGGACAAGGTCACTTCAAGAGACCACGACCGTTGGGAATAGATGGAAAAAAACAGTTACAGACGGAGATCCTTATTACAATCCAAACCTTTCACTTGATAAAACAGACTTCAGTATCAAACTATGAGGGCATAATACCATTCTTCTGAGGACTTCAAAAAGATTATTCGGAAATAGCCACTCAGTCGTGATTGTAATGCAAAGATTGGATGGCTTTTATCACCAGATATTTTCCGTGATTAAAAATCCTTCTGTACTTATAGATATGGTTCACCTGAAGTTTGCCTCACTGAAACCTGTTGAACGATATCAGGCATGGCAGGATGTGAATCTATGGAACAACCGTTTGGCAGTCTCTCTCAAAGAGAGAATCCATAGCAGGAATGAGCAGTTACCACTGATTTCAGTAATAATGCCGGTTTATAATCCACCTGTTTCATTCCTGGATAAAGCAATTAGCTCTGTTATAAATCAGGTCTACGATAATTGGGAATTATGTATTGTGGATGATTGCAGTACTACATCTGATGTGAAGTTAACAATAGAGAAATGGGCACGTCTCGACAAGAGAATTAAGTTTAAGTTATTAGATAAGAACGTCAATATAAGTATGGCTACAAATTATGGGGCCGGGATGGCCGGCGGGGAGCATCTGATTTTATTAGATCATGATGACGAACTTACACCGGATGCACTGGCAGAGGTTGTCCTTTATCTGCGGGATCATCCTGAGACGGATGTGTTATACTCCGATGATGATAAAATTACACCTGACGGGAAACGATATGGTCCGCAATTCAAACCTGACTGGTCTCCGGAATTATTATTATCTTATATGTATTTCAGTCACATCTTTGTAGTCAGGAGATCTCTTTATCAATCTGCAGGTGGCATGAGAACCGGATTTGAGGGGTCACAGGATTATGATCTGGCGCTGCGTGTTACAGAAAAGGCACGGGATGTGGGACATATCCCAAAGGTCCTGTATCATTGGCGCTCCCTGCCATCCTCTACTGCATCGTCCGGGTCAGCAAAGCCGGAAAGTTTTGAAGCTGGACGCCGTGCTGTTCAAGAGACCTTAGATCGTCGTGGTATAAATGCGAAAGCCTATCGGCCGGATTTTGCTGTTAATGGGGGCTTGGGGCTATTTGCACACGAATTTCAGGATAATGGCCCGGATGTGACGATATTGATTCCGACGAGAAATAATTTAGCAACCCTGAGAAATTGTCTTGAATCGCTGACGAAGACTACATACAGGAACTATGAAGTTATAGTTATTGATAATGAGAGTGATGATCCTGAGACGATAGCGTATTTAAATACTTTACCTCATAAGGTCATTCGTATTTCGAATCCATACGATACCTTTAATTTTGCGGCTATAAATAATCGTGCCGCAAATATGGTAACCTCTCCTTATATCATGTTCCTCAATGATGATACAGAAATTAAGTCCCCACGTTGGCTTAGCCAGATGATGGGATATGCTCAGATATCAGGGGTTGGCACCGTCGGGGCAAAACTCCTCTTTCCGGATGGCCGTATACAGCATGCTGGTATTATTCATGGACTTTATCATGGACTGGCAGGGCCTGCATTCAAGGGTACTTCGGGGCTGGACCATGGTTATCTATCCTATGCCTCAGTAGTAAGAAATTATTCCGCTGTCACAGCGGCATGTATGCTGACATCGCGAGAATTATTTTTGAAACTGGGTGGTTTTGATGAAAAGCTATATGGTGTTGCCTATAATGATGTTGATTACTGCTATCGTTTAATTGCCGGCGGGTACAGGTGCGTCTATTGTCCCGATGCAGTATTGACACATCATGAAGGTTATTCCCGTGGATTTAAAGACAATCCCACGGAGATAGCAAACTTCAGAAAGGCATACAGGGAATTTAAGGACCCCTATTACAGTCCTTATCTCTCACTTTCAAATGAGCGATTTGAGATTATCCCGAGGCGCCTGTCCAGGGGACAGATTAATAAAATCCCTGCCTTGATGGTTTCCCATAATTTAAAATGGGAAGGCGCCCCTTACAGTCAATATCAACTGACACTGGCATTAAAGAAGAAGGGGATTATTGATCCAATAGTATTTTGCCAGGAGGATGGTCCATTACGGAAGGCATATGAAGATAACGGTATTCATGTAGATATTGATATTAATCTTGCTTTTGGGGCTATTTCAATAAAAGAGTATAACAGCAGGCTAAATCACTTATCTCAAAAAATTGCTCAATGGGGGATAAGGCTTGTTTACGCTAATACATTACTGACCTTTTATGCTATTGATGCTGCAAGACAGGTTGGCCTTCCTTCAATATGGAATCCCAGAGAAAGCGAACCATGGCAGCATCATTTCAATAACTTTGGGGCACAAATTGCGAAAAGGGCAGTGGAATGTTTTCAGTATCCATACCGTATCATATTTGTTTCTGATGCGACCAGGGATGTGTACAAAGCCCTGAACAATCATCATAACTTCACAGTAATTCCAAATGGTCTTGATATGAGTGATATAGAGCAGACATATTCTGATTGGCCAAGAGACAGTGCCAGAACCTATCTTAATATAGACAAAGATGATGTTGTAATCTTTCTTTTGGGTACAGTCACTCCAAGAAAAGGACAGCATGACTTACCATTAGCATTATCAAGACTTCCTGTAAGCTGCAGTAAAAAGATTCGATGTTTTATTGTTGGTGATCGTCCATGTGAATACAGTCAGAAATTGGCAAGAATCGTTGGGAAACTACCAGAAGAGTTACAAGACAGGGTAAGTATAATTCCAGAGACATCTGAGGTGGCACATTATTATAGGGCTGCTGATATTTTTGTTTGTACCTCCAGAATCGAAAGCTATCCCAGGGTTATTTTAGAGGCTATGGCCTATGGCTTGCCTATAATTACTACACCGGCATTCGGAATACGGGAACAGGTACGAGAAGGTGTTAATGCCTTGTTTTATACACCTGGGAACATAACGGAGTTAGCGGAAAAGATGGAGCTTTTGATTACAAATCGTGAATTAAGAGACAGCCTGGCAGCAAATAGCCGTCATGTGCTTGGTGGGCTGCCTGACTATGAGGATATGGTAAAGGCTTATGCTGAAATATTTTCTGAAGCCTGGCGTTCTGGCAAATAAGATCAGAAAGTTTACTGGCAAATTATTATTTGGTAAGAAGAATAAAGGGTATGACCATACTGATAATATTGCCCGGAAATTTTGGGAGGTTAATCCAAATGCTGCTTATCAAAACCAATGGATAGAAAATCCTATAATTGCCAGCCAGGTTTATTATCGAATGTCTGGTGGTCACTCACATAAATACTGGCTTTCGTGGTTGCTCGAGGATTATTTTGCTGGGAAAAGGTTTAAAAGAATGTTATCACCAGGTTGTGGGGTAGGAGATCATGAGATAATTGTTGCAAAATCAGGGGTGGTTGATGAGATTGACGCGTTTGATTTCTCAGACTCCTCTATTGGTATAGCAAAGGATAAAGCAGAGAAACTTGGTTTGCAGATAAATTTCTATAACGATAACCTTGACACATTTGTAATTCCTGACGGTAGACGTTATGATTTAGTATTATGCACAGGTTCTGTTCATCATGTTAAGGAATTAGAACGGTTTTTTGCAATGATCCATAATGTACTCGATTCTGACGGTTATTTTGTCATCAATGAATATGTTGGGGAATGTTACAACATATACAGTAAAAAGCAGGTAGATATAATCAATCGCATGTTATCCTGCTTTCCTCAGGAGATGAGGTCATCAGACAAAGATAAATTTCAGAATGATACATTATCAAATAGAATAGCTATAGACCCATCTGAATCGGTCAGGTCTAAATTTATTCTTCCTTTACTAAAAAATTACTTTGATATTGAAGTAAAACATCCATTTGGTGGTTGTATTTTACATCCCCTTTATCCATATCTAAAGGCAGACAAATTCATGAATGGAGAGGTAGAAACATCTGTACTTCTGAAGTTGCTATTAGAGTTTGAAGCTATTTTAATGGATTATCAGTTTCTTGAATCAGATTTCGTATTATGTATATCTCGCCCCAAAAGATACGAAGTGTAGTTCCATAAGCAAAAAGCAGTTAGAGGCTTTTTCAGGTGAAATACGATGTGCGCTATTCTGGGACTAATAGACAAGAAAACATTTAAAGATCCAGGGGGAATATTGGACTCTCTACTGGACACCATGATTTTTCGTGGTCCGGATGGAGAGGGACGCTATATAGAAGGAAATGTCATAATGGGGATGCGCAGGCTTTCCGTCATTGACCTTGAGCATGGCTGGCAGCCGCTTAAAAGTAGAAATGATGAGATTGTAGCATTTCAGAATGGTGAGATATACAATTATAAAGAACTCAGAAAAGAACTGGAGCAACAAAACCATATATTCCATACTAACAGTGATACTGAAGTTCTGGCCCATGGATATGCCTTATGGGGTATAGAAGGACTTCTGCAACGGATTGATGGCATGTATGCCATTGCCATCCTGGACCGGACGAGGCGGGAACTCCATCTGGCCAGAGACCGCTTTGGTGAGAAACCGCTATTCTACTGTTTTAATGGTGACCGTTTTGCGTACGCATCTAATCTTATACCTCTTGCTGCACTGCCGTGGGTTAATATTGATATCTCCCCATGCAGCCTTGACAGGTATCTTGCACTGCACTATGTGCCGGGTGATAAAACAATATTCAAAAATATTTATCGTGTCCTTCCTGGAGAGCGTTTACTGATCCCCATAGACAAACCTCTGCCAGTCAGGTATCGCTATTACAGGATCAATTTGCAGGAAGACGACGGTATGGTAACTGATGATGAGTTGGCAGGGTGCCTTGAGAATGCGGTCAAGTCAAGACTGATTGCTGATGTTCCTGCAGGTGTCTTTCTTTCCGGCGGACTGGATAGTTCGATTATTGCGGCAATTGCTGCCCGTCATGTTCCGGCCATTGATACCTTTTCAATGGGATTTCAGTCAAGAGAACATGATGAGAGTGATCATGCAAGGCATTTAGCCAGATCAATCGGGAGTAATCACCATCATTTCATATTCAATGAAGAAGATTTTCTGACCTTCCTTCCTATGGTGGCATCTGCACTTGATGAGCCTGTAGGTGATCAGGCTATGCTGCCTCTTTATTGGCTCTGCAGGGAAGCAAGACGATATGTAACTGTAGTCCTTTCCGGCGAAGGTGCAGATGAAGTGTTTTCAGGATATGATTACTACGCACGCTTTATTGCAAAGAATGATAAATGGATTGGCGTCAGGCAATTATTGACACGCCTTGCGGCAAAGTCCACACAATATAATCACCTTATTCAAAACCATGATCCTATTACCCCTTCTGGATTTCCATTATTAACTGACCGGGCAGAAAGACAGAGACTCATAAATTATTCCTTTGTTGAGAGCGATGATTGGGAGATGGACTTTATCTCTTGGCTTTCAGAAGCCAAATCTCCATTACAAAGGGCAAGTGCAGCAGATATGGCAACCTGGCTTCCGGATGATCTCCTTATAAAATATGACCGAATGGCCATGGCTCATAGTCTGGAAGGTCGTGCCCCGTATTTGATGCCGCAACTGGTAGAAATGGGACTTAATTTGCCGGCTGATGAGCGAATGATACATGGAGTGAGCAAGAAAGCCCTGCGTCGGGTTGCCAGCCGATGGGTACCAAACGAGATATTGCAGCGGCGAAAGCAGGGTTTTGTGCTTCCTATGAGAAAATGGTTGAATAGCTGGTTTGTGAAATATGGTGATGTGGAATCCTATTTTATATCAAATGAATTTCCACTGATTAACAGCAAAGAATTGATAAAAATGGTAAGTCTTGATTTAAATCAAGGTGTGAATCGGGAACGTTTGCTATTTGCGTTGCTTCTTCTTGTGGAATGGTATAACTCTTTTTCCTTCCGAGTTACGGAGCTTCGTAACAGTTTATCAGACTATATTGAGTAGAAGACTATTGAAGGACTATATGAGTAAAAGGCCATTTAGCGTTGTTATACCTAACTATAACGGTCATGATCTCCTCGATGAATACCTTCCATCTGTATTTGATGCTGCACGGTCTTATTCGGATCAGTATGATGTTATTATCGTGGATGATGGGAGTAAAGATCAGAGTGTTGATCTTATCAGGAGGAAATATCCGGAGGCGCGTATCATTGTAAATGAAAAGAATGTTGGTTTTGGAGAGGCCGTAAATCGTGGTGTAAAAGCCTGTAAACATAGCATCATTGTATTGCTTAATAACGATGTACGGGTTGAGAAAGATTTCTTTGAACCGTTGCTGAGTCATTTTGATCAGGAGCGGGTTTTTGCTGTTGTAGCTAAGGGATTGATTGAACAGGATGGGGTCGAAAAGAATGAGAGCGTGACGAGATATGAGTTTAAAGATGGCGTCCTTAATTTGATTCAGCCAGGCTTATTAAACCCCGGGGCAAAATTTGAAGAAGTTTGTACAGTTTCCCATGCCTGCGGGGGATTTTCTGCATTTGACAGAGATAAGTTTCTTTCGCTTGGCGGGTTCGACACTCTTTATTACCCTTTTTACTGGGAGGATGTGGATATCTGCTACAGGGCTTGGAAACGGGGGTGGTGGTCACTCTATGAGCCTCGGAGTGTTGCACATCACAGGTGTCATGCCACTATTGATAATATCAATAAACGGGATTATGTATGGAGGATTCATACTCGCAACGGACTCTTGTTTACCTGGAAGAATGTGACGGATAATAGGATGCTTATGGAGCATGCAAAAACACTATTACGGCGTCTCCTCAGAGTGGAGCCTGGCTTTGGATTGGTTTTTTATGAGGCCATAAAAAAGTTTGCCGTCGTCTATCGGAGCCGGATGAGTTCGATGAATGGGAATAGATATTCTGACAGTGATATTATAACCCTGTCAGCTAATAATCCTGTTCCTGAAAAGACGAATGCAAAATTAACAAAAATAGGTAAAGAATACTAAATGAACATCGCAATTGACGGACGACCTATTTTAAATCATCTCACCGGAGTAGGGCGATATACCAGTGAATTGGTCAATGCTCTTTATTCAGAAAATAATGAACATAGCATATATCTTTACGCCTATCGTGGTTTCAAGCTATTTACTCCTATTACTCCTGATATGGATAGAGCAAAACTTAAAGAGGTCTTGGGACGTTCATCGGGATTTTGTGCACCATATCCTTTCAGGAAGATTAACAGGCTCTCTGCTGCATGGGTTGCAAACCGCAGGAAGAGACCCCCTATCCATGTTTTCCTCTGGACAAGCTATATGGGAGACTTTTCACATGAATATAAGTCTATTATCACTATACATGATATGGCACATCATTACTTTCCTGAGTATACACTCCCGGGATATGATGTTGATCTTCCCAGATATCTTAAGGATTATGCACACAGGGCTGACCTGATTCTTTGTGTTTCAGAGAATACAAAAAAAGACGTGGTTGAGATTTTAAAGGTGCCGGAAGAAAAGGTATGGGTTACATATAATGGGGTCAGCAGGGTATTCTGCTCACAGAGAGATGAAAACAAGCTTAACGACCTTCGTAAGAGATATGGACTTCCAGATAGATTCATCCTTTTTGTCGGTACAATAGAGCCGAGAAAGAATCTGATGAAATTAGTGGAGGCATGTCATCTGCTTTATTCTCGCGGCCAGATAAAGGAGCCTCTTGTAATCGTTGGAGGCAAAGGGTGGAAGAATGAGTCGTTCTACGAGCTTATTCGGAAGTTAAATATCGAAGACCGGATTATCTTCACAGGTCATGTCTCTGATGCGGATCTTCCACTGTTTTACAATGCGGCGACTGTATTTGTATACCCAAGTTTGTACGAGGGATTCGGGATGCCTGTGATTGAGGCAATGGCATGCGGTGTGCCTGTGGTTACATCTAATGTTTCCTCTCTTCCGGAAGTTGCCGGAGATGCCGCTATCCTGGTAAATCCTGAAGATCCGGAGGCGATTGCATCCGGGATATACAAAGTAATGACAGATGAAGAACTTTACAAAAATCTTCAGGAAAAGGGATTCAAACAAGCGGGTAAATTTACGTGGGAGTCCTGTGCGAAGAAGACACTGGAGGCTATAAACTATGTGGCCGGGAGTCATGAATGACTAATAAGAAGCTTAAGATTGCGGTCTGGCATAATCTGCCCAGCGGTGGAGGGAAAAGGCAATTATATAATCATGTGAGGGGACTTGTTGAAAGAGGACATTATCTGGAATCGTGGTGTCCTGATACGGCGGACCAGAAATATCTTCCTTTAAGCAATATTATAAAAGAAAACATCATCCCACTGAATAAGAAAAACAGACTATTTAACTATCCTTCTAAACCATTAAGGGTAGTGAAGGAGCTGCTTGCTGTCATTGAACAGCATTGTAAGATATGTGCTGAAGAGATTAACAACAGGGATTTCGACATTCTTTTTGCCAACGCATGTGTGTATCTGCGAACTACCCCGATTGCAGAATATACCAGGTTGCCTTCAGCAATTTATTTAGGTGAACCATACAGGTATTTTTACGAAGCCCTTCCCGAACTTCCATGGATAGCGCCTCAGAGCACTTACAGGATGAATTTATCATTAGGGTCTTTAAAGCATTATATCATCAGGCGGGCGGCAATTAATGGAATCAGACTGCAGGCCAGGGCTGAGCTTGAATATGCGAAACGATTTGACCTTATCCTCGCAAACTCCATTTTCAGTCGTGAGAGTATATTGAGAACATACAATCTTGAATCAACTGTATGCTACCTTGGTATTGATACGGATTATTTCAGGCCGGCAGGTGAAAAAAAGGAAAATTATGTCGTTGGGCTCGGTACGATTTATCTGGCAAAGGGTATTGACAGGGCAATCAGTGCAATCTCCACTATAAGAAAGGAAAAACGTCCGGATTTGATATGGATAGGAAATGGTGCCTACAAGCATGATCTGAAGAAATTCAAAAATATGGCAAATGAACTTGGTGTTAATTTCATTCCGAGGATGAACATTCCTGACACCGAAGTAATCGCTCTGCTTGGTAAAGCAGCGGTTATGATTTACACTTCCAGACTGGAACCGTTCGGTCTTGCGCCATTAGAGGCCAATGCGTGCGGGACTGCAGTGGTGGGCATAGCAGAGGGTGGAGTTAGAGAAACTGTAAGGGATGGGATAAATGGTTTTCTGGCAAGGGATGCAAATCCACATGTGCTGGGAGAACTACTCTTTAGATTTATTGATAATCCAAAGTTAGCGCTCGAACTGGGAGTAAAATCTACTGAATATGTTACTAAATACTGGAATATGGATTCATGCACGGATAATATTGAATCTGTTTTAATGCAGCTGCATTCAAGGGGGCGGGGTCATGGAGAAAAATAATAAAAGCCGACGCGCCAGATTAATCGCCTTTTACCTCCCTCAATTCCACCCAATCCCCGAAAATGATGAGTGGTGGGGGAAGGGGTTCACAGAATGGAGAAATGTCACAAATGCAAGGCCGTTTTTCAAGGGACATCACCAGCCTAAGTTGCCGGCTGATCTTGGATTTTATGATTTACGGCTTCCTGAAGTTCGTTCTCAGCAGGCAGAGCTGGCGCGGAGTCATGGTATTGAAGGGTTCTGCTACTGGCATTACTGGTTTAATGGAAAGATGTTGCTGGAGAGGCCTGTTAACGAGATTATTTCATCGGGTCAACCTGATTTTCCTTTTTGTCTTGCCTGGGCGAATGAGCCGTGGAGCAGAAGGTGGGATGGGATGCCGCAATCTGTCCTGCAGGAGCAGACATACGGGGGGGATGAAGATGACAGGCGTCACTTTGACTGGCTGTTGCCGGCACTGACTGATCCCCGTGCAATAAAGATAGATGGCAGGCCCGTATTCATTGTATACAAGGCGAAAAGCCTCCCTGATTGTAGGCGTACAACTGATCTCTGGAGGGAGCTGGCTGTCAAGAACGGGCTTGAAGGACTCTATCTTCTGTCCATAGAGACAGCAGGGACATTTGGGTGGGACCCGCGTGAAGGTGGCTTTGATGCGGCAGTTGAGTTTCAACCTCACTGGGACAGGGTGATTGAGTTTATAAAGTATAAATCTATCCTGAGACATATGGCTAATATCGTTAGACACCGGAGTAAAGATTTATGGATCGTGGATTACAAGGCCCTCTGGCCTAACCTCGTTTCTTCTCCAAAGGTGGATTATCCTCTGTATCGTGGTGTCTGTCCGCAATGGGATAATACTCCCAGAAAGGGGAAGAGAGGAGTGATTTTCCTGAATGCTACCCCTAAGGAGTACGGACGCTGGTTGAAACACACAGTTGATCTTATCAGGAA
>Ga0154814_1065_pt7 | contig 13989 bp, 17 predicted proteins | sample Rifle2008BG16ft_FD_105822 | JGI IMG/M metagenome (GOLD analysis project Ga0154814, IMG submission 105822) | Nitrospirae bacterium RBG_16_43_11 | reverse complement strand
CTTCACACCGCTTGTCAGAACGGCCGAGGGTATATTAAACTCGTCAAGATAGGTCTTAATATTACGATAGTGCTGTTCAGCTAATATCTCGGTCGGCGCCATCAGGACAGACTGGTATCCGTTTTCAATAGCAGTCAGCATGGCAGTCAGAGCAACCACTGTCTTCCCGCATCCGACATCTCCCTGCAGCAGTCTGTTCATGGGATAAGGGACTGCCATATCTCCCTTTATTTCATTAATCACCCTCTGCTGGGCTGATGTCAACTTATATGGTAAGAGTGATGAAAGCTTACCTGACATATTGCCATTAATATTAAATGCAATACCGGCCTCTTTAGTTACAGAAGTCTTCTTCATAGCCAACCCTATTTCAAGCAGAAAAAACTCCTCAAATGCCAATCTCCTGTGAGCTGCAGTCTCACCGTTATTCAGTGTATCAACACCTGTACCCTCAGCCGGGAAATGGATACCGTTAATTGAGTCGCTAAGTGCAGGCAGGTTATACTTGTCCAGAATATCACCTGAGATGATTTCAGGTATGCTGCTGCTATCGAGAACTCCCTTCACTATACTCCTTATAACCTTCTGCGAAAGCCCGTTTGTTATATGATATACAGGGACAATCCTTCCTGTATGAATGAGATCATTATCTCCAGATCCGATAATCTCAAATTCAGGCCCCTCCATAAAGACACCATACCCGCTATAATCAGGCTTCACATGACCGCTTAATACTACTGTACTCCCCTTCATCAGGACATCTTTTAGAAACGGCTGATTAAACCACTTTGCTGTAATGTAACCTGAACCATCTCCCACCGTAACCTCGAATATCTTTCTTCTCTGCCTTGGCGTAATTACAACCCTCGTAGATACTATTTCACCCTGAACCGTCAGGAATCCAACACCACCGGACTTATATATCTCTTTTATAGGTTTAAGGTTACTCCTGTCCTCATACCTGAAGGGGATATAGTAAAGAAGGTCTTCTACCGTAAATATTCCTAATCTATTGAGGAGTCTTGCCCTCGCCGGGCCTACTCCTTTCACATATTGTATATCTTTTTGGAGGTCCATGGAATGACGATAATCAAATTTAAAACTTGCACTCTTATTGTTTCTTATGATAATATTACAAGGTTTTTTATACAAGTATATAATCGTCAGGAGGGGGTAAACGTGGCAAGAGAATGTACAATATGTGGTAAAATCAGACGTTCCGGTAATAACGTAAGTCATGCAAACAATAGGACAAAGAGGGTATTCCGTCCTAATCTTCAGAGGGTACGGGTAATAATAAACACCGCTGCAAAATATATCATGGTATGCACCCGCTGCTTACGTTCTAATCGTGTGCAAAAGGCAGTGTAGTTAAATAGTCGCTGTCCCTATTTAACGGCAGGCTATGGCTTCTATCTCAATATCAGCATCTTTGGGAAGTCTTGAAACCTCGACAGTAGATCTCGCCGGCGGATTGCTTTTAAAATAACTCTTGTAAACATTGTTAACCCTGTCATAGTCTTCAAGTTTTCTGAGGAAGATGGTCGTTTTAACTACATCCTGCAATCCCATTTCTGCAGATTCAAGAATAGCATTCAGATTAGTCATTATCTGTACTGTCTGATCTTCTATATCACCCTTTATCGTCTCACCTGTTTCCGGATTAACCGGTATCTGACCTGAGATGAAAAGGAGATTACCAAACCCTATAGCCTGAGAATAAGGTCCTATCGCGGCAGGCGCCTTTTGGGTGGAGATTACCTTCTTTACATACTCACTCATTTTCTTCACTGACAGTGTGTAATTCAACACCCTTTTCCAACGCCCTGTCCCTCAGGAGGTCCCGTTGTCTTTTAAATATGTATCTTATGAGCTTCTCGCGGTCATCTTCTCTGATGTCAAGGAAGTTTATCGCTGTTTTATAATTCTTATCTTCTATAACCTCACCTATGACATAGATATTCGCAGGTGGAATAAAAGGGAGCACAATGCATAACGCAATCCTCTGACCTGGTAAAGAAGATCTGTCAAGGTTAATTCTGATACCGGAGGCACTGATGCATACATCCCTTTCTTTTGGCACTTCAACAAGCAACCTTTTCTCCGGAGCAACGGTCTCTATCAGAATGTCCATCTTCCAGTGGAGTTCAATAATATGATGGAGTACTTTGGTGTTGGATTCTTCAACTTCTTCAATTGGGAATGATTGAGGATATTTATTCCATATAAAAGGAAAAAATCTTTCAGGTCTGTCGTGTTCTACAATATCTTCTGTCCCGACAAAGCGGTATGCAACCTGAATTCTGTCCTTTACCCTGACATTCTCTCTTCGGTCTATTGGCAGCATAATAATTCAATAGTGTAGTTCACAACTTCACTGCATGCTTTTTAAATTTTAGAATACAAGCGGCCCCAAATAAGCGTTGTCCTGAATAAAGATATCTTTATTCACCTCTATCCTGTTTCTGCCATATTTCTTTGCATCATACAGGGCCTTATCCGCGACTGCGATCATATCCTCAACTGATCTCATCTTGGGATCAGGGCAACTTGCTATTCCGAGGCTTGCCGTTACATTAATATTATTTTCTTTAAACTTTACCGGCTGAGCTTCAATAAGCGTTTTAATCCTTTTTGCTACAAAAAATGCCGGTTCTATAAGTGTCTCAGGAAGTATAATTGCAATCTCATCTCCGCCATAGCGAGCCGGCACATCAATCTCTCTGAGGCTCCTTGTGAGTCTGTTTGAAATTTCCCGCAATACTGTATCACCAGCCTGATGCCCATACTGATCATTAATTTGCTTGAAATTGTCCAAGTCAATCATTATAAGTGATACCGGGTTCTGATACCTCATTGTGCTTTTAAATTCTCTTGTAAGAATCTCATGAAAATACCGGTTATTGAAAAGCCCTGTAAGGCTGTCAATTGTTGCAAGCTCCTGTACCTCACGGTGAATCTCAGAATTTCTCAGGGCCAGTGTCAGAGTACTCACTATCATCGCTGCAAGTTTCTGCTCATGTTCGGAGAATGGTTCATCGGGTTTTCGAATCAGATGCAGTGCCCCTATCCTCATGTCCCCAATCTCCATTGGAAAGATCAACCGGTTAGAGATCCGGGAATTGAAGACTGAAGTTTCAGCTTCCACATCGTTCAGGCACTTAACCTCTATCTTATAATTATTCTCATCTTCAGCATCAGCAACCTTCTTGATTGTATTAAGTGCAAATTTCTTTATATCTTCAGTATCATCAACATATAATTTCATAGGTGAAAGAACCCACAATTTCTTCTGTTTGAACAAAACAACACTAGACACATCGTGCGGTACGATCTCCTGCATCTTAGTAAAAGCAGTGATGACTATCTTGTCAGTATCCAGTGTCCCCACAATGGCCTTACTGAGTTCATTAAGGCGGCTCAGATCATTGCCCCACTTCTTAAGTGCAGTCCTCTCTTCCAGAAGTTTATTCTTCTCAACCCTTAATACACTGTTAACCTTCTTCAGTTTCTTATAGAGTTCCTGATTTACTTTCTTTTCCATGATAGTTTACGAATTATGCACTAACTGTGCCATAAGGAAGACGTCATTTTTCAGGCATAGTTAAAAACATATCTACTTGAATTTATTAGACTATTGTTTTCACTCCTATAATATTAGCTCACAGACCATGTCAATATCTGCCTCATATCGTCATGCATTTGACAGCATGTACGGCAATATTTTCTATAAACCAATGCATTTTCTGCCTTGTTTCTAATTACCTTTAATCTGCTTCCCGATCAAGAGTGCTGTAATATTCCCGATCTTTATCCTGCTCTCAATTTTTACCGGCATTCTTGCCTCATCATCCGTAAACCATATGAAGACATCTCCCTTATTAACAAACAGCCCCTCATATTTAATCAACGCCTTTACTTTTATAGTATTGAATGTACCGGCCGGCGTCCGCACCTTTTCCTTTTTTACCCCCTGAACAACGAGAGTCCAGCTTTTATTGCCATCGTGAACTTCTATATCTGCTGACTGACCAGCCTGAAGAGGAATGGTGCGGAAAAAGTAGACTACAGAAAGCGGGTCGTGAGTCCCTTCCTTTATTTCCATAACGCGATGCTTGCCGCCGGCCTTATGGTTAATGTATGTTGCAATGTTCATTTCTCTGTCAAAGATGATCTCCTTATCACTTCTGTATGAACCTTCCTGCAGTCTTGAGCGGTAGTGATAAGGTTGTAAACTATTTATGTCAACATATGACTCGATGACCTCATTAACAGGATAAAACATTGAAATAAAGGAGTTTGATTTAACAGTAGAACTTATTTTAAAAACTGAATTATTGTCGTCAACAGCATTTGTCACTTCCAATACTAAAGTGCCGCCGTTGACACCATACCACGATACATCAAATTCGAGGCGTTCTCCCGGAAAGAATGAACCGGCTGAGGATAAAGAAAATAAGAACAGAATAATCAGTAAGATAACGAGGTAAGTCGTTACAGATTTGATTTTGCGACCCCTATCTTTGTCTTAAAATATTCTATGGTCCTTTTCAGTCCGTCGGTTAAACTAACCTGCGGTTTCCACCTTAAGATATTATTTGCCCTTGTAATATCGGGTTGTCTGACCTTGGGGTCATCTTCAGGAAGAGGATTGTTTACAATTTCACTTCTGCTGCCGGTAAGTGAAATTATCTCTCTTGCAAGACCGATCACTGTCATCTCATGAGGGTTGCCAATATTAACAGGCATATTGTAATCTGACTTTAAAAGCCTGTATATACCTTCTACCATATCTTCTATATAGCAGAAACTCCGTGTCTGCATCCCGTCTCCAAATACTGTGACATCTTCATCACTCAATGCCTGTGCAATGAAGTTAGGTATTGCCCTGCCATCCTTTATCCTCATCCGTGGACCATAGGTATTAAAAATCCGGACTATCCTTGTATCTACTTTGTGGTATCTATGGTATGCCATTGTCATAGCCTCGGCAAACCTCTTGGCTTCATCATAGACTCCGCGTGGTCCTACAGGATTTACGTTACCCCAGTAATCCTCATTCTGAGGATGTACAAGCGGATCACCATATGTCTCAGACGTGGAGGCGAGGAGGAACCTTGCCCCTTTTTCCCTGGCGAGACCGAGAACCTTATGAGTGCCAAGGGAACCAACCTTCAGCGTCTGAATCGGATACTCCATGTAGTCAAGAGGACTCGCCGGACTCGCAAAGTGGAGTATATAGTCAACTTGTCCCTTTATATAAATATAGTTGGTTACATCATAATTTATAAATGAAAACCTGCTGTCCTGAAGATGACTTATATTGTCTACTGAACCTGTTATCAGGTTATCCATGCACGTAACATCATCCCCCTCAGCAAGGAACCTGTCACATAGATAAGACCCTATAAAACCTGCACCACCTGTTATCAGCACCCTTGCCATTTACTTGCCTCCTTTAACCTGCTTACCACCATCCTGAACCTGCCCCACAGGCAATATCGGAGAGTCTCCCTTAACCTTGCTTAAACGGGATTTTGCCTCCTGACTCCACGATGATGCCGGATATGTCTTTGTTAAATATTCGTATCGCTCTATTGCGTTAACTGAGTCACCTGAAGCCTCATAAGCCTTAGCCATCTCATATACTGCCCTGTCAGAGACTAATGAATCTTTTAATGACAGTACATTCTTAAATGCTGAAACCGCACTATTGTAATCCTTTTTATTCATGTATACAGACCCCAGATTAAGATATACGAGAGGGAGTATAGTCTGATGGTCTGAATATTTATTTATAAATTCATTATAAGTCCTGACAGCATCATCATATTGCCCTAATCCTGAGAAACTATTACCTATATAATAGAGTGCAACAGGTGCACTCTTACTCCCTGAATAATTATCAGCTATTTCCTGAAAAGAAGACAGCGCCTTAGAGTAATTGCCTTCCAGGAAATAATTGTATGCCTTGTATTCTAATACTGACGCCGCCTTGTTCCAGTGAGACGATAGAAGTCTGTATGACCCTGCCCCTATAATCAGAATACCTATTAGAACAATAATTACTATTAAAGGAACACGGTATTTATCAAAAGCACCCGTAGACTTAGACTGGATATTCTGCAGTATAACCTGCAAATCTTCAGTCTCATTAGCTGCTTCTTTCTTTTTGGGTATTCGTTTCTTTATTTTCACAAGTTCACCCCTTTATATAAATATTAAAACCTCATCCTAAACTTAGAAATACTAAGTAATTAACCTTCCCTTGTCAAGTAGCTAATTATATGATACTTTGAATACGTGAATGATTACCTGAAGGATCTTAAGGTCATAGAAAAAAAGAGATGGGAATTATTAAGTCTCGAAATCATAGTCCTTTCTTTCCTGACCATTGCTGTCATCGTATTGTCGCTGCTTGAACAAAAGTATTTAACACTTTTTTTCCTGATAATACTTACCACTTTATTTTCCGCATATATAATAAACAAGCAAAGAGAGTTAAAGAAACTTAATACTCATCTTACAGAGGAACAACTCAAAAATATTGAAGAGAAGATGAGGGCAGCCTCTCTTCAGGAGAGATTAAAGGAAGTAACTCTTCTGTACAGGGTAGGCCGTATTACCGTATCGTCTTTGACTTTGCAGAAAAAACTCGATAAGATTTTACGCCTTGCCTACAATTTGGTAAAAGCAGACAGGGCGTCTATTATGCTGATCAATGAAAGAATGGGAACATTTGTAGTGGCAAGTTCTATAGGTATTGACATGGAGCTGCTAAGGTCCCGTCCGCAGAAGGTTGATGAGGGAGTAGCCGGATGGGTCTGTGAACACAGGACTCCTCAAATCCTGTCAGGGAAAGTCAATGACGGCAGATTCATAAATTTCAGAGAAAAACCTGAAGATATAAATTCAGCCATATGCCTCCCTGTAAAATTAAAAGGAAAGGTTATAGGTGTTCTGAATTTAAGTTACCTTCATGGTCCGGAAAGGGTATTTACCGAACATGATCTCAGATTGCTATCCATATTCTCAAGGTACATATCAATTGCAATAGAACATACTCAGCTTTCTTTAAAGAAGCAGATGATTCCCACTTAGCGCTTTCTTTCCTTTAACATCTTTGCAAAAGATCTTAGCCCCAATAATACCAAGTTCATATAAGGCTATTAGCGGAACCGCCATAAGTAACTGATTAAATAAATCAGGGGTCGGAGTCAGTATAGCTGCCACAATAAAGTTCACAAGAATAGCGTACTTACGGTTCCTCGTTAAGAACTCAGTAGTCAAAATACCTAACTTTGTCAGGAAAACAATGACTATAGGAAGCTCAAAAATAAGGCCAAATGCAAGCATAAATTTCATAACGAAATCCAGGTATAACCCTATAGATATCATAGGAGTCAGGTTCGCTGTTTTATATGTAAACAGGAAATCAAGAGCATATCTCATAACAACAAAATAACAGAAAAGAATACCTAACACGAATGATATAATGCTAATAAGAAGAAACGGGAGGCCATATCTCCGCTCATTGTCATGAAACCCCGGAGATATAAACCGCCATACCTGATACAAAATTACAGGCAGAGCAATAAAAATACCGGCAAAGAGGGCTACCTTGAAATTACTCCATAGTGCCTCGGCAGGAGATAAGAATACAAAAACGTGCTTTTGCTCAGTAATTATAAGATCTGTAAGAATTTTGAGCAGATCTTCAGAGAAATAAAAGGCAATGATGAATCCTATCCCTATTGCAATAACAGAGACCATCAGGCAGGTCCTAAGTTCTGCCAGGTGTTCTGTCAGAGACATCTTTTTTTCTGATATCGTCTCATTTGAATTATCGTCGTTCATGCATTCTTTCTTCTTACTTCTTAGCCTTAACCTTATTTTCTGCTTCCCTTAATATTTTTATCACCATATCCTTAGCAAGAAGTTTCTCCTTCTGAAGATTTTTCCTTAAAACCTCATCTTCCGGTGTAAGGACATGCTTCCTGTTAAGGCTACGTATCTCCCGTTCAAGTTTATCATGCTTCTCTTCCCAGATCAGATACTCATCATTTTCACGGCGCAGCCTTTCTACTAACGCAATATGCTTTTCTTTCATAAATACCCCCCCGTAATTAAATTCTAATATCTAATATCTAAATCCTAAATAGACACACTTATAGTTCAAGGGCCATTACTAATGCATCTTCTACAGGATTCTTGTAGTACCGCGGTCTGACCACGATAACATTAAAACCATATTTTTCATACAACTCCTGAGCGGCCTTGTTTGAGCGTCTTACTTCTAATAAGACAGTCTTTATCCCTTCCCTTTTGCAGTAGTCTATAGATGTCAGTAAGATTTTTGAACCTATACCTTTTCTCCTGAAAGACTGATGCACAGCCAGATTCAGCACATGTGCCTCATCGACTACACGCCAGAAACTGATGTATCCAATTAATCTTCCGGATATATCCTTTACCCCCCAAAAAAGAGAAATTGGATTGAATAATTCAGAATAAAACATATCAATAGTCCATGGATCAGAAAACGCCTCTTTTTCTATCTCTACAACATCCGGGAGATCATCTTCCTTAATATCTTCTATGATGATGTTTTCTTCTTTTATCAATACCATCACCTGTTGTTTTTTGCTTCTAACTTAACCTCTGCTTCTGACTTTCTGATATAAACCGGCACCATATTGGCTGAACCTACTATACCCTTCTTCAGATTCTGCAGCCCCATCCTTGCGACGGAAATACCGGAAGGTAATACAGTATTAACCGGGGCAAAATGTGCGTACTCACTTAAATGTCTCATTATCATGTCCCGGCAGACATACACTCCATCCCCCATAAACACCACAGGTTCATTAATCCGGTCCATGAGGATTTCCGGAGATACCACCATATCATCTGTCAACCTGATAATACTACCATCATCAGAATATTTAAAGAGGGCAGTATAAACCTCTTTTTTCCTTGCATCCAGAATAGGGCAGATTAGATACCGGCAAAATGGGATATTGACGGCAAGTGCCTCCAGAGTTGATACGGGGACCATAGACTTTCCAGTAGCCATACTGAGCCCCTTTACAGCGCCAAGCCCTATCCTGAGCCCTGTAAAAGAACCAGGCCCGATTGATATCGCATAACCATCAATTGCATCCAAATTCACTCTAACACCTTCTATCAGCGTAACAACGGCTTCCATCAGCCTCTCAGAATGAGTAGTCTCTATGTTAAGGCTAAACTGCCCAAGAGGCATGTCATCGTCAATAAGTCCTACACTCCCCATCATTGTAGATGTGTCTATGCCGAGTATCTTCATAATACATTCCCTGCCCTAATCCTTCTCATTGCTCTTTATTCCTGACTCTCGTATTTTAAATTACTGCCTGCTGACTGTATTATACTCTATCTTATTAAACCTTATTTTCCCTATCTTATCTCCATTACTGTCATTAATAATAACCTCAAAAGATGTCCGTATACCATCCGCATCTTTAAAGTTTCTATATACGGCCTCAAATATTTTAACACCCTGTTTATCCGGAAGGTCCGAGAATAATTCTTTTCTTACTATTATCATATCCCGTCTGTCAATCCACCACCGTCTCATAGGATAAGAAATGCCATTTGCACTCCTTAACTGGTTTATCACATAATAATGTTTCATCTCCTCAATAAAATATGTAACGTCCTGAGAAGTGTCATATCCATAAAAATCCATGACTTCCCTGAATATTTCCGGAGATAACATGTCATTCCCATGCAAGAGGGAATCGAGCCCATTGATACTTATATGTTCCTGGATGGATGGCGTCTGGATTCCTGCTTCCGCAGGAATGACATTGTTTTGATTCTCATCTATTTTGACTTCAAATATTGTAAATCCGTTTGGAGAGAGTCCGACAAGCCTGAATGTGTGGTTTTTCTCATAATCCAGATATGCATCAATTGCAGGAATAATAATATCTGCCGGTTTTATACTCAGGCTTGCCTTTAAATTGTTTATGCTATCCGTCCTGTTTTGTAAAAATTCAAGAGCTCTTCTATCAGAGGTTACTGAAAGATCAACGGCTGACCTCAATCCGGAACATGACTGAAGAAAAAATACGGTAAGTAAGATGATAAGGCAGGAAGCATTTTTCATCAGTGAAACATTATATCAATAGCATTCTTCACAGTTGACACCCCGATCACTTCTACTGTATTTACTGAAATCTGGTTAGCATTGCGTTCAGGGATGATGCAGCGTTTAAACCCTAACTTGGCTGCCTCCTTAACCCTGACTTCCGCCGAGGTTACACCGCGCACCTCTCCGGCCAATCCTACTTCACCAAAAACCACTGTAGACGAATCAATGGGTATTTCCCTGAAACTTGATGTTAAGGCAGCAATAATGCTCAGGTCAATAGCCGGTTCGCTTAACTCAAGACCTCCCACAACATTGACAAAGATATCCTGCCCTTGTATATGTATCCCTACCCTCTTATCAAGGACTCCAACGAGGAGCAAGAGCCTGTTGTAATCCACCCCGATTGCCCCTCTCTTTGGTATGCCAAATGGAGATGAACTTACCAGCGCCTGGATCTCAGTAAGAATTGGCCTGCTGCCCTCAAGGCTTGTCACCACTACTGAACCGGCTGAACCGGCTGTCCTTTCAGACAGAAAGAGACTTGATGGGTTTACCACCTCCTCAAGCCCACCTTCCCTCATCTCAAAGACACCTATTTCATGTGTTGAACCAAAACGATTTTTTACTGATCTCAATATCCTGTAAGGATGACCTCTGTCACCCTCAAAATATAAAACTGTATCAACAATGTGCTCTAAAACTCTTGGCCCTGCAATTGTCCCATCTTTTGTAACATGTCCGACTATAAAAACAGGTATACTGTTTTTTTTCGCATACTTCATCAGGATAGAGGCTGTTTCACGCACCTGGCTGACACTTCCCGGGGCAGAAGAAATGCCCGATGTGAACATGGTCTGGATGGAATCCACGATCAGGGCGCCGTACATTGTCTTTTGCAAGTGCTCAAGAATATCATCAATGGATGTCTCTGACAGGATATAGATAGGTTTTGCCGAAACATTTAACCTCCCGGATCGTATCTTAATCTGGGATGGAGATTCTTCACCGGATATATAAAGCACATTTCTCGAACCGCTTGTTATCCTTTCCGCCACTTGCAGGAGAAGCGTGGATTTTCCGATACCAGGGTCTCCACCTATTAAAACTACGGAACCCGGGACAACCCCGCCACCAAGCACCCTGTCAAACTCCCCAATACCGGTCAGGAACCTTTCACCCTTTTCATATTCAATCTCATCGAGCATCAAGGGTATTATTTCTGAATCACTGATTCTGGTATGAGGTGACGCAGTGACAGTCTCTTCAGCCAGTGTGTTCCATCCATTACAATCAGGACATCGCCCCATCCATTTAGGGGCGCTATAACCACAGGCTTGACAAATAAACAGGCTTTTAAGTTTCATCTCTTGTTTCTTGCTTATGAATCCTACAACCCTCCCTCGCCCTTGCCGCCAAGTGTCCTTGCAACAAGATCACTGATCTTTTTCTTGTCTTTTAGCGTAATATTCGTAAACTTTACACCCATGCCCGGAGAAATGTCCCCTTCATACTCTCTCCTGTTCCAGACGATCATTCCCTCTATAACAGTCTTCCCGACGTCACCTGGCAGGAACAATTCCATCGTTATAACATCGTTCACAGGTAATGGATGAAAAGTCTCGATAAAGAGTCCGCCTCCCCCCATAATACCTGTAAACGCCTCTTCAATCACAATACTTTCCGGATTGTGATACTTTATAGTTAGTGAAAGAGGTGCTCGTAAAAATCGCCGCCGTTCTTTATTCATATGATTTAACAAAGATATGCTATTAATAAAAGGTTAACCACAGGTTGACACTACTTTACATCAAACAGACCAAGCTGATTAATTTCATCATCGCTAAAGGGAATAGGATATTCTCCATTAAAACATGCAACACAATATTTTTCAGGTGGATTACTTACAGCTTTCAACATTCCCTCAATACTCAGATATGCCAAGGTATCAGATGTTAATTGTTTACCTATATCCTCAACATTCATCCTCGATGCAATAAGCTCTCTCCTGGTAGGGGTATCTATACCATAAAAACAGGAATATTTTACAGGTGGTGATGCTATGCGCATATGTACCTCACTCGCCCCTGCCTCCCGTATCATTGTCACTATCTTCTTACTCGTAGTACCCCTTACTATAGAATCATCTACAACCACAACTCGTTTCCCCTTCAACACTTCCTTAACAGGATTTAATTTAAGTCTCACACCAAAGTTCCTTGTTGATTGCTTTGGCACTATAAATGTCCTGCCTACATAATGACTCCTTATCAGTCCATTGTCGAAAGGTATTCCGCTGCCTTCAGCAAACCCCATGGCCGCAGGAGTGCCGGAGTCAGGGACAGGAATTACAATGTCTGCATCAACACTTGATTCCTTTGCTAACTCCACTCCCATCTTTTTCCGTATAATATTCACACTTTCACCGAAAATGTAACTGTCAGGTCTGGCAAAGTAGATATGCTCGAATATGCAGAATGCCTCACTTGTTTTATCAAAGGGCATATATGATGTGAGTCCGTTCTCATTTATTACGACAACTTCACCTGGAGCTATGTCTCTTATAAACCGAGCTCCTATCAACTCAAATGCGCTTGTTTCAGATGACAAAACATAAGAACCATCAATTTCTCCAAGAGAAAGTGGACGAAAACCATAAGCATCTCTGACCCCTATCATCTCTTTTTCAGTAAGTATCAGGAGTGAGTATGCCCCCTTTAACTTTTTAAGGGCTTCTATCAGTCTGTCCATTATTGTCCGTTCTTTGGAAATAGCAATAAGGTGGACTATAACTTCGCTATCAATTGTAGATTGAAAGATAGAACCATAAGCCTCCAGTTCGCTTCTGAGAAAAGATGCATTCACTAAATTACCGTTATGCGCCAAAGCGAGCGAGCCCATGGCAAAGTTTACAACTACAGGTTGTACATTTTCTATTATACTCTCACCATAAGTTGAGTATCTGTTATGCCCTATAGCACTGTTCCCCTTCAGTCGCGAAAAATTATCATCTTTGAATATCTCAGAAACAAGCCCCATCCCCTTTTTGGAGTATAATTTGCTGCCGTCAGTAGATACTATCCCTGAACCTTCCTGGCCTCTGTGCTGCAGACCATGAAGTCCAAGATATACGAGACTTGCTGCCTCAGGATGATTGTATATGCCAAATATGCCGCACATTTTAAACCTCACAGTCCGGATTATTCATTCTGTTTCCCCAAGATATCCGGGTATCGCCTTTCGCCATACATTAGCCATATCATATACTGCCAAATCAATAACTGTAGTCGATTTATGTCTTATCACAAGCCTTTCTCCCCCCACCTTTCCAATCACTTTCACAGGTGTATTCATCGTCTTTGCGGCATCTTCCAATGCCTTCACGTTCTCAGGAGTAACTGTAATAATGATCCTTGACTGTGTCTCTCCAAATAGAAGGGCATCCGGCCTTATATCATCGGATAAATCAATTGAAGCTCCAACATTCCCCTTGTCCTCAGACCTCATACAACACTCTGCAAGCGCTATAGTGAGCCCGCCTTCTGAAGTGTCATGTGCTGATTTTATTATACCCTGTTTTATTCCATAAAGACAAAGATCCTGCACCTTCTTTTCCAGAACAAGGTCAAGATGCGGAGGAACACCCCTTATTTTATAATGAATCTCCCTGAGGTATTCACTCTGCCCAATCTCCTCGCTGTTGTTACCCAACAGTATTAAAACATCCCCATCATTCTTGAAATATTGCGTCATACACTTTGATATGTCCTCAATTATACCCGCCATCCCAATTATTGGCGTTGGGTAGATTGATAAATCGTTTGTCTCGTTATAGAAGCTGACATTACCGCTTATAA
>Ga0154814_1021_pt3 | contig 15533 bp, 7 predicted proteins | sample Rifle2008BG16ft_FD_105822 | JGI IMG/M metagenome (GOLD analysis project Ga0154814, IMG submission 105822) | Nitrospirae bacterium RBG_16_43_11 | reverse complement strand
TCAGGTCTCCTTTATTATCCACCGTGTAACGGATCGCACGTCCTGTTGGGTCTGTAATGGAGGATAAAAATCCGGAACTGTTATAGCTAAAGCTATATGTTCGGCCCACAGGGTCTATGACCGTTGTGATCTGTCTGCTGGCGTTACGATTGATAGTCAATCTATTTCCGTTCCGGTCCTCCAGCGAAGCCAACCGGCCGGAAGAAGAAAAATGATACCTGACCTGGTTTTTGGTAAGGAGCTCATAAACCCCGCTGATGAAGGAGAGTGTTGTGTAGTTCCCCGGCTGATGGATATAGCCTCCAGAACCATCGGACTGGTAGCGCTCTTCATGTCCATCGCCGTACTTCACAATAACCATGTCTTCCCATTGGTATATCCGAACATCCAGGTTGTGACTCCAGCCAAATCCGAGAGAGCTGTAAGTTAAGTCCTGGGCATTATAGTAGCGTGTAAATTCAAAGGGGAGACCAGGGGCAGGCACCTTTAAATCCGTACGGTTAAAGAAGTAATTCCCTGTTGCTGTATTGACAGGCTCTGCAAACATTCCTTGATTCTTCTGTACCCCAAAGGGCTGCTCTACTTTCACTAAGGTAAATGAGCGTTGGGTAACAGGGGCAGCGACATTAACATCCACTTCTACCTGCTGATACCCGCCTGTTGCTATCCTGAACCGGCGTGTCCCTTCCGGGACTGTCAGGCTATACGAGCCGTCAAAGGAAGAGTATGTCTCTGTTCCATCATCCGGACTATAGATCCAGACACCGTTTAATGGCAATCCTGTTCCATCCTCTTTTATGTATCCAGTCATAACTGCTTTAGTGGGCTGAACTGTGAAGTTTGTACACATTGGATACTCGGGGGGTGAGGGTATGCTGCTCCACTGATCCGTGCTATTCTTGATAGTCTTTGCCCTCGCACAAAGGGTATGCGACCCTTGGGCGAGTGTCCCTGTATGGAATGATGCAGTTACCAGCTCAGACCCTTCATCAAATGTCCCGTCATAGGGAGGCATGGATATGCTGTTTCCTGCTCCGGGGTCAGTATCAACAAAGAACTCCGCTCCAGTCAGGGTGTATGCCGTCTGTATGACTTCTATATTGATCTGGCGGGTTGGTCCCCATATCCCCTCGCTGTCCTGGGCACGTATAAAGAGTTTGTGGGTTCCTGGAGATAATTTGTCTATGGATACGCCGGATAAATCTACTGCAGCAGTGGTACCTATCCCTCCGTAAGACCGCAATGGGAGCTGGAGGGCAAATCCTTCCCCAGGGTCTGTGTCAAAAAAATACTCTACCCTCACAATCCATTTGTCACTGACCACAGTAACATTCGGGGCAGGATCACTAAAGACCGGCCGTGCCGGCCCCCAGACCTCCTGGCCCAGGTTGTTTCGCGCCCGGGCCCTGACATAGACGGTATGCCCGCCCCTCGTCCAGCCCATCGTATTCAGGGATAACTGCAGGGACTCCTGGCGTCCACCATAATTCCCATCCACGGGGGACATTGGAATTCCATTTCCCTGACCCGGATCCTGATCCACAAAGACTTCCGCCGAATCTATAGTCGACACAGGGGCAGTAATATTAATGGCGTACTGCCTTGCCGGTCCCCAATTTGGGTTGTCACATTTATCCTCTATCGAGCCTTCGCTGCAACGGAAGCGGATATAAAGTAAATGGGAACCGACCGAAAACCCGCTGGTAGAGATTGAAAACCCTTCCTGGAGCGGGTTGTCAGGCCCGCCGCCGGGAATAATAGTCAGAGGCTTCCCTGAACCCTCCCCTGGATCCGTACAAACCCCTGGATCCGTACAAAAGAAATACTCCGCCTGGTCGATGATCACAGCGCCGGCGGGGATGGCGATGATCATAGACATCAGAAAAAATAAAGACAATGCCGCTATTATTAAACAACTTTTGTGTATTTCTTGTTTAACCGGTTGCACCATCACCCTAAAACTCCTTCTTCCATAGCCTTTCACCAATAGGCGGGACATTTTTCGCTTCGCTTAACGCAGGCGCTGCCCTATCCCGTCTATTTTTCACCCTCTACCTGATTTCAACCGTTGCCTTGATGGATATGTTCCCCCCTTCCGGGACATAGGGAGGGTCTACTGTAAGGTTTGTGATCACAGGCCCACCATTTCCATAGGGCCAAAATAGGGCAGCGCCGGGTCCACCGAAGGAACCCATGTCGGACGAGTACCATCGGCATCAAGGTATCCGGTATTACCGGTATTCTTACAAGGGGATGTGTTTTGTAAACGAAAGTCAGGTGGATTAGCAGACTCGTTTACGAACAGACAATCCTGCTGGATATTGCCAATTCCAAGAGCAATAGATGCATTATATTTGTTTTTATAAGTGGAATTATAAGCATAATTATCAACACCACTACTTAAAGCGTAGTTTCCGTTTTCTGTAATAATATTACTGTGTGCAAATTGTCCAGTACCGATAGTGCTGCAGTAAATTCCATCCAATGTATTGCCTTTAATAATGTTATTAAAAACAATACCAGCGTCGCCGAGATTGCCGGCAGTATAAATTCCATTCGCCTTATTGTAATTGATATGATTGTTATGGATTGAGGCTGATACGGAATTGATATAAATTCCATTCCCACTCCCTGTAATGGTTAACCCTGCAATCTCCACCGAAGAGGCGGAGACGGTGAATACATTCACAGAAGCTAACGCAGGTGTATGGATCACCTTTGTGTTAGAAGGATTATCTCCCATGATCCTCAACCCAGTTTTATTAACATTGATAGTTACTGATTCCTCACATGTGGAACCGGCATGAACCCGAATGATATCATTTGCAGCCGCCGCTGACACTGCAGTACTGATAGTGCTATAAAATCCGTTGGAACCATCAGGAGTACCGCTTTGGCAATTCACATGAAAAGTAGCCGCCTGCGAATATGGTATCCCAACCGCCCCTATCCATAAGAAAACTCCCAATGCTAATAACATCTTCCATTGCTTCAATGCCATCTCCCTGAAGAGATTGGAATCAAATGAAAACCTTGACTTATAATGCCCGTTCTTCATAACGACCTCCTGATATTAAAAAAGTTGGTAAACATGACAGGTACATTTTCCCCCTTGAACCAAGCTAAAGCCATAGATATGTTGCTTATCGCTTTGCCGACAATTACCATCATTTGAGTGAAGTATTGCCATTATATGGCATCAACTATAACACGCTCAAAGTCACAGATTAGTCACAGATTCGAAATTTTTATCAAACTTTTACAGTTGGATTATAACAGTAACAGATATCAGAGAAGAGTGTTATTATTCCTACGGATTTATCATCCAAACAGTTTGACTTTAACATCCTCTATGATAATTTCTAGCCATCAATAATCTGCCAATAATTATTGAAGCTACCGCAAAGGTGATATTCAGAATCAACCATCTTGGCCTTGATGCTGTCTTTGCCTTTGATGAACACTTCAGATACCATCCATATTCGCATCCTGTCCAGTTCTGGGGGTAAAACCTATAAGTTGGAAAATAAATCTCTTACAATGTCTTACGGCATATCGCCCATATTATTCCAACGACTAACGATACTAACGCAAATCCCAGAAACAGATCAATAGCGTAGCTATGAGTAATGCATTTATCTTGCAGTTCGTTTAACCTCGAAAATAAACCACTCCCTGCTGGTAGCCCATCCTCGCAATTTTTTCCACTCTTTTGACAGGCACGGTACAAATCACGATTTCGGTATTCCAAAACCCAGAACAATAACGTTACGGCAAATCCCGCCGCGAAAACAATCCATAGTAACGCAGGAGCCTCTTTATAAAGCCAACTGAATGCGACTGATAACACTGCGATAATCACAAGGTATCCCGCCAGTAGGCCATGGCGCCATGTCAGAAAGAATCGGTAGTTTGTACCAATCTCGTCATAGGCGTCTTTGAGATTCAAACCGGGTTTCTCAGATGTCATTGAAAATCGAACCTCCATTTGGCGCGATGTTTTCTCATTACTTTCTCATAAGATACTGTTTCTAATTTTACGGCCTTATACATTCGCCATCTCTTTCGCGCTTCTTCACCCCAAATACGGTCTATTTCCAGATCAGGCCTGTCCATTTGTGAAAGGATAGAGTCAACAAGTTCTAGTTTTTCGGTATCCGATAAGGATCTGACTTTTTTTTAAGAGCTTTGTTGGTTATTGCCATATTACTTTTCCTTTCTATTACATTACACACTATGAATTTGATTTTCTGAGTTAAAGTAGCAAGATGAGATTTTGTTGTCAACAGGCTGATGTCTCGTGGGAATACGAAATTTGCAACCGCCATTTTTTGTTTTACTGGAATTTTCATAACAACGGTACTCCTATGCTGAGTCTGTTTGAGAATGCTCTTGTTTTTACTATGATTCAGGAAGAAAGCAGCAGCCCATACCATCGAATCGCAATTGATCCCAGTCTTACAGTTCAGGAGAGAAGTCATACTCACAAGGGGGTCAGTTTAAAATGACGATGGGGGGTTAACTCTATTTTACGATCTACACTGCTACTTTATCCTCGGAAAGGCAAATTTCTAATCGATAATCTACTGTCCGGAACGAACTGGCCATACATTGTTGTTGTCGGACTTAGCACTGTAGTACATCCAGTAACTCATACTGCCGAACCACGCATAGTACGGGTAGTTGGCGTTGGAAGTAGACGACCAGTATACACCCCAACTTACATTATAAAAGCTCTGTGTGTTAAGCCAAGGGGCTGTATTAGACTGCTCTGCATGTACCAGGCTATTACGCTCATTTATATTGGGCAGGCGCCAGTCCGTATAACCGAGATAACTGTTGGTATTCAAACAGGTCACATAATCCAGCGCAGCCTGCCATGTTTTTGTACTGCCAGGAGAGCATGCGGCAGGGCCCGGGGCGTTGCCATCCTTTGTCCAGACCAGACCCGTAAGGTTGTCTGTCATTGTGTCGTCTCCATTGTCTGTAAACCTAGGGTTGGGCCAGGCTACACCGGACTGGATATCCCCGTCCTGTCCTGTACCTGCACAGGTGATTACATTTCCTCCACTATCATAGCAAGTCGTTTGGCCTGTTTTGGGTATGGAAATAATCGAATCTCCCAATAACCGGGACAGTTCTGAACGAACTGGCCATACATAATAGTTGCCGAGGAACTTCGCAGGGTTGCCCACGCTACCATTCCACATATAGACGATCCACGCCCTCGTCGGGTCGTCGGCACAGGAAGTAGACGGCCAATAGGAGTCCTTTATATTATTAAAGCCCTGTGTATTAAGCCAAGTGGCTGAATCAGACTGTCCGGCATGTACAAGGCTTCTAAGCTCATTGACATTGGGAAGACGCCAGTCCGTATAACCGAGGTAACTGTTCGCATTAAGACAGGCCACATAATCCAGTGCAGCCTGCCATGTTTTTGTACTGCCAGGAGAACATGCGGCAGGGCCCGGGGCATTCCCATCCTTTGTCCAGACCAGGCCGGTAAGATTGTCTGTCACTGTACCATCTCCATTGTCTGTAAACCTCGGGTTGGGCCATACTACACCTCTCTGTAAATCACCGTCCTGTCCTGTACCTGCACAGGTGATTACAGTTCCTGATTTATTATAGCAAGTCGTCTGGCCTGTTTTGGGTAAAATTATTGGTATTTGTGGTGGTATAACCATTACCTGATTAGATTCCCCGCTCTCACCATTATTATTAACCGATGTTACTACATAATAGTAGACAGTACCATTTGTCCTTCCAGTGTGGGTATACGGGCTTGTAGCACTGGAAATCTTCGTCCCTGTAGTTTTTGTGACTCCCGATGTCGTTGACCAGTAGATGTTGTAGGATGTTACTCCGCTGACGGCATTCCAACTTATAGTCACCTGACCATCACCAGCAGTGGCAGTTACACCGGTTGGTGCGAATGGGGGGGAAGCCAATGTTATGCTATCACTTGCTACACCGGATACATTTCCTGCTGCATCTTTGAATCAGACATAAACAGTCTTTGCTCCGTCTCCACTGCTCAATGTAAAAGTCACACCTGCGGAATAAGATGTTGTGGATGTAATTGATGTCCAGCATATATCATTAATGGATGGTGTTGCAGATGCCTCTTTTTCACAGTATCCTGTGACCCCAACAATGTCCGTTGCGGAAAGGGTAAGTGTAACATTGGTTGAATTTGTGGATACAGCAGCACTGTCAATAAAGTTGCTGCCTGTTGAATTATTTGGATTTGATGAATCGTATTTATATGTAAATGCTGTATAGGTACCTGAAGCAGTATTACCCACCGCATCTCTTGCTTTAATAAGAAGGTAATAAGTCCCTTCATTGCCAATAACGGTGTTTGAATAGTATGCAGATGTCTGTAATACCCCTGCTGTTGCAGGATTAGCCGCAGCATTTGTCCCCAAGTAGACATAATAACCTGATATGCCTGAACCACCTGTACCATCACTTGCACCACTCCATTCAAAGTACGGCGTGGCATTGTTGTACCAGTTGCCAGAGGTTAATGAGAGAGCTTTAGCGGAATTACTATAGCCAGTGATGGACGTGGGGTTAGAGGGCGCTGTAGTGTCATTAGTGCATGTAAAACTTGCAGGAATCGGATCAGTATTGCCAGAGGAATCAGTTGCCTTAACATAAAAAGTATGGCTTCCGTCGGTAAGCCCTGTATAGGACTTGGGGCTGGTGCAGGCTGCAAAGCCTTCATTGTCCATCTGACACTGGAATATGGAACCAGTCTCTGTAGCTGTAAAGCTGAAACTTGCAGACGCTGAGTTAGTTGGATTATCCGGATGACTGGTGATAGCAGTATCAGGAGGGACGGTATCAAGAGTAATCGTGCCGCTTGCTGAGGCGGATACATTCCCTGCAGCATCTTTGAACCATACATATATCGTCTTGATCCCATCGCCTGTGCTTAAGGTAAACGTAATATTGGCAGAGTAGGATGTCGTGGATGCTACTGATACCCAGCCTGATGTTGATGGAGATGGCGCAGTGGAGGACTCGGAGGCATAATAAGTCGTTACACCGATACTGTCCGATGCAGAGATGGATAAAGTAACAGATGCAGAATTCGCTGCTAATGCACCATTGTTTATGAAGTCTGCCCCTGTTGTATTAGAAGGGGCGGTGGTATCTGGCGTTACTGTAGCGCTTGGCGTTACTGAAACCTGGCTTGACTCACTACTCTCTCCATAACTATTCACCGCCGTCACAATATAGTAATAGGTTGTGCCGTTAGTACGGCCTGTGTGGATATAGGGGCTTGAAACATTGGATATCTTGGTACCGGTGGCTTTAGTCACCCCGGATGTCGTAGACCAGTAGAGGTTATAGACAGTCGCCCCTGCGGCAGCACCCCAGCTTATCGTCACCTGACCATCCCCGGCAGTGGCAGTGACACCGGATGGAAGTGAGGGGGCTGTATCGCTAATGCTTACTGCCATGACACCGTAGGTGCTCAAATGCGTGGTAGTACCACTGACAACGTTAGCAACAGTATCGACCGCTGAGTCGGTTATGGCCTGCCATTGATTATTTGTAACTCTCCCTAATTTGATATCCGATTCACTAACACCGAATGGAAGCGATGTTTCAGCATAGCTGATGAAAATGGTCACAGGTTGGCTAAAAGTAGTGCCATCCGGTCCAAACTCATAAGCGGTGCCTATATTCCCGGATGGTTGATTAGAAATAGCTGCTACAGTAATGTCTGAAGACTGATTAAGCGCCCCTGATGGTACAATAATCTTTGCCTTTCCATCACTGCTTGTTACAACACCGCCATTAGGGCTAATACTTTTTGATTCATTATTACTGGTTGTGCCTGATTCTGTATTCCCGCCGCTACTCCCTGCACCACAGGCAGTTAAAAGAAGAGCAATGATTATGGGTAAAAAGATTAAACTTTTTTGCATCTTTAAAACCCGTATTAAACCTCTAAAGTCCATTTTAAACAATATTGGATTCATGTTTTCCAGACATCAACGAATCAGGACAATTCATAGTAATAAAGCCGGACCACCAAAATAACAATAATCACGAAATTATGGTCACCTCGGCAGCCCGGCTGGCTCATCTCTTTAATCCTCTTGGCTTTACGTCCTGCCGTTACCAGCAGTTTACCCTGATAGAAAGCGCTGTAATATTTCTAACAAATATAGCAACTATACCACAACAAAAGTCACATATTAGTCACAGATTCGGGCTTATTAGGTATATTTTTTACAGAATACAATACATAATCCCCGCTTAATGCGGAATATATGATGATAATTTTCCAGGCATGTAAGCAACCTGCTTGCATGCCTGGGAGATTTTTAGTATCTTATGTGAGTCGTGGCAGATGGACTTATCATGACTGGCAGATATAACTATGAATATTCCCATTATTCTACTCTCTCTTGTTGTTTCTTTATCTTATTTTATTAAATATTCTCAAGATGTCTACGGTGAAACAATCTCTATGTATCCCCTCTCTCTCTTTATAGACGAAGAACCGGAGATATTGGGATCCGGTGGAATCAGGCTTCACCAACAATCCGGAACCAATATCTGGCGTTCGCCTGCCCATCTGACCGGGATAAAAGAGGCATCCCTTACTGCCGCATTCATTCGTGATGACACCTGGAGGGTTAAAGAGGGAGATTACAAGGGAAGCAGCCTCCGCTCGTATGCATTTAGTCTGAATGCGCTCATACCCATAACAGAAAAGCCTGGTCAAGTCATTGGATTTACCATGAAGAGTGACTGGGTTAACGGACGGTTTCAGAATGAGGATGGTGGGGTGGGGCTCCGGTATGATGAAGACTATTCCCAGTTTAATATCTCCTATGGCATACAGCCTCTTTCCTGGTTTGCCCTGGGGGGAGGTATTGGTAAAGAGAATAGAGAAGCAGAAGTTTTATACAACTGGGAAATCATACTGGACCCTGTTCAGCATCTGGACATTGGATATAGAGAATACCAGAGAAATTTTTCCCTTAACATATTTGCAGAGGATGACCAATTTCGGGGTGTAATCCCTATCCTTCATAGAGATAGAATTGAAGAACTATTCTTTGATGCAGACCTCTTTCACCCACTCAGCCTCTCTATTTCAAAGGACTTGTCACAGAGGGATTCCTATAAACTTACAACAGCCTATGCCTTTAGCAAATTTCGTTTTTCCGGAACAGTAGAGGAGCTGGATATTGAAAACAGGGAGTTTCTTTCTCTAAACGGAGAGGATGCTGGCGAGAACAGGGGAGAAATACACTTTAAAGAGATGACCCTTGGGGGAAGCATCCATCTGAATTTATCAAATGAGATCCATCTTGCCTACCGTACAATATCTATTGATGGCGAAGGTGGAGGCCGTCTAAAAGCAAATACAGTAACAAGCTTCTGGGAGGAGATTATATCAGGTGACCGTATATACCTCTATTCATTGGGGCTGGATGCAGTTCAGTACATGATCAGCTTGGAATCTCAGCGGTCTAAGCGGCTAAAGTTGCACGGAGGTCTGCAATACGTTTCAGCTTCCCCGGCAGCCTCTCTCCACCACTGGACACCGTTTCCAATTATAGGAATAGGCAAGCTGGATGAAACGATTACAAACCTGAATGTTGATAAGATACACCTTGTCATCCTTACTCTTGGTTTTTCATATTCCAGGGATAAGTGGACATTATCTTATGGGTTCGGGCAATATATTCCAATCCGAATTGTGAAAAGAACGGAACAGGGTGAGACAGTGCATGAGGATGTAGCCCAGGGGGGAAATTTCGGAGATATTATAGACGCAATAAAAGAGTATCCTGGTGGAAACCTTCAGACGCTCTCTATTCGATACGATTTTTGATACATTCCAGATATTTTGCGCTTGAGTGTTGTGATACACCTCTTCATTAATGGATGACCCCGGAGGGATTTTCAGTCCCTCCGGTTTCAAGAAAAATCAGATTACTTTAAGGAACCTGATGCCTGTAAATTCGATAATCGCAGGCAGTGTAAATAGAACCCCCAATTTGGGCAATATTATCCATACAGGAATTACCTCCATAGGAGGCCTGAACTGCTCCTGTAGCTGGATCAATCTTGTGGAGTAAAGCATCACCATTAATCCAGAGATATCCTTCACCGTATGTCATTGATGAGACATAGCCTGCAACGGTGAATTTGGGGGTTGAGAGGTATACTGTAGTCCCATTACCAAACAATGCCGGATCAAATGAATAAACATTTCCACACCCGTCCCCTATCCACAGATTTGTTCCATCACCAGTCATTGTTAAATTCCAACACCACCAATTATTATTCAATGTAAGCACTTTGGTAATGGCTCCTGTTGAAGGATTGACAGCCCTAAGTGTGCTCCAATCAAGCGTCCATAACTGGCCTCCGGCATAACCAAGATCATTGGCCCAACCAACTGCCGGTGTCAGTGTTAATAAAAGATCAACGTTAGAAGGATCAATCTTGTAAAGTGATGCTACGTTACCTATTCCTACCGTCTCGCCAGCAAACCAGAGAGATGTTCCATCAGATGTCATCCCATTGAACCCTCTATCTCCAACTTGATCTCCAATGAGGAATGTCTCTGCAGGTATTATAAATCCATCAAACCCTGGTATCCCGTCCGGAAATATCCCATTCATGGTTTTATCAGGAAGATCTGAGTTAAATATTATGTATGAATTCACCGGATTTCCATTTAATAACGTATGGACAGGTGAATCGTAAGTTTGAGAATATCCCATATCCAAAGGAAGATCATAACCTAATTGCGGAATATCTGTCCTGTCCAATGGATTATTAAAGAACTTTGACAGGTCTAAGCGGCCAATAATAACATCATCCGGCGTACCAATTATATTGTCCGGACCTTCCTGAGATATATCCACAGGCCCTTTCAGTGAACTTCCCAATTTCTTTAGCCAGTATACAAATTCGTGATGTTCCTCACGCCCCTCAATCCACTGTCTGCAATACCAGTAATTCCATTGCCACTCCCAGGGATCACAAACGTAATAGTTTGTCCACGAATCAGGGAATTGAATTCCTCCATCCTTTCTTGAATCAGGGTCTTCCGCCAGTATAAAATCATGGGCATTAAGCAGCTTCTCAGCAGCCTCCTGCAGGGCTGTGCCGGCTTTAGCCATTTTGGCCTTACCATCTGATTTCAGGGTAAAGAATGCCTGCGACATCAATGTCGCCGAACCCCCAAATGGTCCATTGATAACACTCAGGGGATCTGCATCCACATTATAATCATAATCAAAATCCAGATTGTATGATGCTAGGATTAAAAGGATAGTTTTCATACCACTTAGCGTCGCATCCAACGCATAGAAATCCCCATCATCGAGGACAACATAATCCCCATAATACTCCCCACGCATAGACGGAGTTACAATAAATGTGAATCCCTTTCCTTCGATCAGCCTGAGTTTCTTTACGGCATCATCAATCACCGGGAGTATAGATGTTTCAATCATGGACTGCATCTCAGAGGCCGTAGGTGCATCAGGATGAATATCATGGACTGACTTCCCAAGAATCCTCGAAAGTTGAGTCTTCAGGGATGTCTCATTCCGGGGCAATTTCTTGATCAAGGCTTTAACCTCGCCCAAAAGATCATTGGAAGACTCATCCCTTTTAAACAGTGTCTTACTACTATTTTCATCAACATCAAGAGACAACATCGGCGAGACTATCTTTGGCAATGCCTTCCATATCGCAGGACCTGAACTTGAATTCGTCCCCCCCACTCCGCCACCGCTGCTGACACCCCCATAGATATCCTTAACCACAGGAGCAACCCCACCCCACCGGCTAACAATATCCTGAACAGATGGATCCTCAACAAGAAAGACCAGTTCAAGCATTGCAACACCGAGGATAGCATCCTTATTCGTCGGATCAACCGAATAGGCAGCCTTAAAAGTATCAAGTGCCTCCTGTAATTTCTGATTATCCATATAATCTTTTGCTGTCTTTACCATTTCCTTTGCACTATCCACTCCAGACAGGACTGTGAGATCGAATATACCCAAATCAGTACTACTGCCGGAATCTACAGTTATCTCTACAGTAATCCCATTTCCAATATTAAGAGCATATGAACCAACCGGTACATCTGAGAGGGTAAATGACCCATCTTTATCGAGCACCGCGATATAACTGGTACCCGGAATATAGACTAAATGTTCCTCATCCATAACATGGTCAACCGGAGGATTCCCTCCTTCTGCCACCTTTCCTTTAATATTCCCTGTGGCCGTAAGGATAAAATCAAGATTTATAATGTTAACATTTGCTTCCAGTGCCAGCACTCGTTGAATTGCCTTCTCGTTATTCAGGCCTTCGGCTAAGATCATATAATCTGCCGGAGGAAGTTCCAGTTCATAATAACCTGTTGAATCCGTAGCAGTCTGGTAAACACCATCTGTGGTTTGAGTCGTCTTTGCGAGACTTTTCTCAAGGGAAGGGACCACATCGGTTCTGCGGGCAGTTACTGTAACACCTTCTTTGCCGGCTTGTGTGCCATCTGTATTCGCAGTCGTTATATAGCCACTAATCTTTATAAGTTTCAATGGTTCATCAGATTTCCCGCTGCCACAGCCGGTCAGGTAACCAAGCATCAACATCACCATGACAATAATGCCCTTATGTGTAATCCCCATCTTCATCTCAAGACCCTCCTTCGCAAATTTTCATGCATCGCTTTGCTGAACACGTTATATTTCTTATGGAACTATAATTTCTCTGGATTCTATTTTAAAACCATCCCTTGCAACCACTACATAATATGTCCCGGATGGGACATCCACGAACTCATAGTAACCATCACTGCCGGTGACTGTTTGCACATCAAAGCGCGACCTGTCATTTTTATCGTATAGCTCAACCAGAGCGGCGCTGACAGGTATCCCAAGGCCATTTCTTACATAGCCGCTGATCGTGGCGCCGGGGCACCCCACTACCCCGATTTCCCAGGAAGCAGCAGATCCACCGCCCCGTCCGTCTGAAACCTCTACCGTAACAGTGTAAACTCCACAGAAGCCCGGGGCAGTCCATATCGCAGAGGATCCAGTGCCGGCAATGCTTCCTCCTGTTGAGGTCCATTTATACGATAGAAGGTCCCCATCAGGATCAGAGGCCGAAGATATGAGATTTACTATCTCACCCGGGTTAACCTCTGTCTTGTCAGCAGAGAGATCAACTACCGGTGGATTGTTCCCTGGTTCCGAGACATTGATAATAACCGATTTACGTACGAGGTTTACCCCATCTGAGACTTCGATAGAAACCGTATAATTACCCGGGGCTCCCGGAGACTGCCAGGACACCTGAGTGCCGGTACCGGAAATAGTCCCGCCTGTTGCATCCCATGTGTAGGAAAGGGGATCATTTTCAGAGTCTGAGGCCGTAACCGTCAGATTCACTACCTCGCCTGATAACACTGAAACTCTGTCTGCATGGAGGTCTACAGCAGGTGGTATGTTCGGGACTATATCTATATAGATATCTCTTGTCGCTGATGCACCTTTGCTGTCAGTAACCCTGATGGTAAAGGTATAGGTGGTCTTATCCGTCACTATGGGGGCTATCCATTCGAAAGAACTATTTCCTGACAATAGTGCAGCGCCCTGCCGCCATTCATAGGAGATCGTATCTCCCTCAGGATCAGAGGCATTGACAGCCAATACTACCTGCTCTTCAACCCTCACAGGAGGTATAGGATTCACACTGATGGAGTGGATCACCGGGGGCTGATTTTCGATAACTTGTCTTTCTACTGTCAGGTTGACAGTTCCGGCAGCCTCAGCTCCGCATTTATCTCTTACTATAACTTTGACGGGATAATCTCCCTCTGATGCACCTGCGGGTATTGTAAGTTGTATAACATTGGAAATGGAACTTCCCCACCCGACCGGTACATCCCAGGAATACTCAAGCGCTCCACCCTCAGGGTCATAGGCCATTACCCATACATTATTGTTCCGTATCTTCAGGTCAAGGATTACCGGGTCTTTATTGATCTTATCCCTGACCTGTACCCGCCGGATAGCGCTGGTATTCCCGCCAGCGCCGTCATCCACTTCGAGTGTCAGGTCATAATCCCCGGATTGAGAGGGCGTCATCCACAGACTGGACAGCTTAACACCCTCCGGGCGGTTCGCATTGGATGCCGTTCCTGATGATTGACCGGTAAGGCTTCCACCTGTCACTGATAAAGAGTAGTTGATATTCGTAGTATCCGGATCATAGACATTGGTATCAACCAGGACATGGTCATTACAGGAGAGGTCAACAATGGCCGGTGTCACCACCAACTTTCTGATCTGCGGCCTCGTTTCACAAGATTCCAATTCTGGATTTAATTCGACATCTGTCCCTCCCGGACCACTCCTTGTCAGGAGCTCTTTTTTAGGACAATTCTGAGGAACAAACTGAACATTATAATCCCTGTCTGGAAGCGCCTTCAGTTTATAGTTCCCGTTACTATCACTCACAGTAGAACAACCAAGAACCCGTGCAGTTCCCCCCTTCGACCAGTCAACAGAGGTATACACCTTTACACCCTCCCTCGACGCTCCACCTTCGGTCACCTGTCCCTTTATCCCAGAAGGGGTGCCCATCACAAAATCAGTCTGGTTGTCAGAACCGGCAGCCCCAGTCACAATAGTCTTGTCCGGATTTTCTATATAACAACCATACATATATAAAGCCGTAACCATAACCGTTGAGTTAGCCGGCACCTTAATGGTATAACGTCCTGCCTCATCCGTCGTGGTGCTATTACCCGCTGTAGATATAAATACCCCTTTAAGGGGCCTTCCTGATCCATCTGTAACAGTCCCTGAAATAAGCGCAGCCTCTTCCTTAAAGGTCATGTCAGGGCATCTTGTATCAGTTATCTTTAACGGGCATGTCAGATTAGAAGATAGACGGCCAATACCGCTCAGGTAATAGGAGAAACTGATAGTAAGTATTTGTGACTCAGCAGCAGGCTTCGCCGCTAAAAGAAGGTATTCTCCATTGCTGTTTGTAATCCCCTTCTGGCCATTTTCTGCAGATACAGTGGCCCCTGTCAGCGGCACGATTGTCCCATCAATCTTCTCCAACAGAACCCTGCCTGTAGCATTAATCGTAGAGGTATCAATGATGACATCTCCGATATCTATATCAGCCCCGCCGACTGAGACACTTTTTGTAATGGTGTAAGTGAGATTATTTGCTGTATAACGGAACGTTAAATTGACACCTTGATCGGGTGGGCTCTCCAGAGAGAATCTCCCATCATTGCCCGTTGTAGCGCTTATACCCGTATTAGCGGTCACCGTAACACCGCTTAATGTTAGAGAGTTCTGATTGATAACCCTTCCGGTAATTTGATATGTAATATTTGAAATGTTGTGGATTATACAAGAACCTCCGGGCTCTCCGCCCAACTCTGGCGGAAGGCCGGCATCGAGGACTTTAATGCTGTATTTGTTGCTCTGATAGCTGCCCAACTC
>Ga0154814_1118_pt2 | contig 16045 bp, 8 predicted proteins | sample Rifle2008BG16ft_FD_105822 | JGI IMG/M metagenome (GOLD analysis project Ga0154814, IMG submission 105822) | Nitrospirae bacterium RBG_16_43_11 | reverse complement strand
AAGTTGGGAAGACACAATCATACGTTGATTATGTAAAGGCTACGAACCAGAGTATGAATGGAGGAGACCCTGCGTACCGCACCATACCTGACTCACGGGCCACGATCTCAGAATTCCTGTTCCTTTTCTCACTTTCAGGTTCCGACGGCGAGATGAACCGCTTCTTAGACTACCAGTACCAGAAGAGCGTGATATGGGTGTTTTTGCGGGATGACAGCACTGTGCTTGGGGAAAAGCTGATAGCTATCGTCAATAAGTATAACTCTGGTGAGAAGCAAGAAGGGAGAAGTGGGGAGGAAGAAGTTAGAAGTAAGAAGTTAGAAGTAAGAAGTGAGACGAAAGAAACGGCCGTTCCCTCCCCCCTTGCGGGGGAGGGGCAGGGTGGGGGGGCAGGCTTCCCGCCCGGCATCAAGGTTGGCGTTGCCGGCAGTATCCCGGTCATGATGGCCCTCAACCAGACCATGGTCTCAGGCAAGATATGGAACATCCTTCAGATTGCAGGCATTGTATTTGTAATCACATCAATTGTATTACGATCATTTATTGGAGGTATCCTGGTCCTCCTGCCATTGGGAATAGCAGTCCTGATAAATTTTGGTGTCCTTGGCCTGGCCGGCATCGGACTCGGCGTAGGTACAGCCGCCATCTCAGCCATGTCTGTCGGATTTGGGGCGGACTACTCGATTTATCTTTTGTACAGGCTTAGGGAAGAAGTTAGAAGGAAGAAGTTAGAAGTAAGAAGTTAGAAGTTAGAGAACAGAAGGCAGAAATAGATTCAGCGATCAGACACACACTCCTGACTGCCGGGAAGGCGATTATCTTTGTCGCACTGGCTCTGTCAGCCGGCGGATTTACACTACTCTTTACCGGATATTATTTGCACATGGAAGGATTCCTTGTACCTCTTGCTATGATAACCAGTTCTCTTGCCACGCTGATAGTCCTGCCAGCCATAGTTAAGGTTGTCAGGCCTCGGTTTATATTTAGGGAGGGGATGAAGGAGTGAGAAGTGAGAAGTAAGAAGTTAGATATAAGAAGTTAGAAATTAGAAGAAAGAAGTTAGATGTTTGAGGTTAGATGAGTATTAAGAGTTATCGGGATTTGAAGGTTTATTCTCTTTCTTATAGTCTTGCAATGGAGGTGTTTTGCATTTCAGTAAATTTCCCCAGAGAAGAAATTTATTCCTTAAGCAGCCAGATTAGGAATTCCTCAGTTGACGCAGCAGGTTCAGCATGCGAAACCATAGTATGGTTAGATTTTGCCTTAGACTGTAAGTACATAGACATAGATGCACATACTAAATTATCAGAACAGTATAAAGAAGTTGGAAAAATGTTAAATGGCTTACATGAAAACTGGCAGACCTACTAGTTTAATCATATCTCGAACGTCTAACGTCTCACGTCGCATTATTCTTATTTCTTATTTCTTACTTCTAACGTCTAACTTCTTACGTCTTACGTCTTACATCTTACATCTAACTTCTAACTTCGTACGTCTTACATCTTACATCTTACTTCTTACTTCTTGCTTCTTACTTCTATCCTCATCCCTGTCCCCTGCCTCTGCCGCAATCCAATGGAGCGCCTCCGCCGTCGCCGGCTACTACGCCCCCAGGCTCGACGAGCTCAACTATATCCTGAGAAATGCATCAGTGGAGCTTGGCCCCCGTAATACAGAGGCCAAACCAACCTCATATCCGGTGATATACCAGGGAATAAGTCCGGAGATGCCTGAGATGAGCCCTGATGCGCCGAGGATGGGGTTACAGCTCCAGGCTGATATCAATCCACGATACGCTATGGTATTTGGTATGAGTACGGCAAACTTTGGCTCGACGAATAGGGATGTCAGGAACTTCTTTGTTGGTTTTAATATCCCCGCAGTGAGGGAGACACGCTTTTCTCTGTTATTGAACCAGTTCTGGTTTGGGGCAAAGAGGTACTGGACATTTGGAGCGGTAGCAGGCAGCAGTGAAGAGGCGGAAGCAGGGAAGGGTAAGACGGAATCAGAGAGTAGGGACAGACCTTCAGGTCTGTCCACTGAGGAAGGGAAGCAAAATCAGAAGATATTGCACTCCATAAAACAGAAGTCACGATTCTATGCTGAAATGGGCATCCTGGCAGTTACAAGGGCATACCTTACCACAGATGTCTGGATGCACGTTTATGCACCTGATGAGGGGTTTGATTTTTACAAGGTTACAGAGACTGGGATTAGCGGGAGCGGTTACGCGTCTTATATTGGAGCAGGAGGAGAATATTTTCTTAATAAGTGGTTATCCCTCGGATTAGACGTAGATTACCATATCGGATGGGTCACAGATCTAAAGTTTGATCACTACTTTACTGTAGACCCACTTGAGAAGGATATCGTAACAATAGGTGACAAAGCCTTAGCTGTTGACTTAGATAAGGGACGGATAATACCTTTAGTAATTGATTTAGAGGGGTGGGATTTGAAGGGGCATCTTAGGGTCTATTTTTAGAAGCAATGAGCAACGAGCAATGAGTTATGGTTACGGTGTATACAATTCAAAATTCAATCTGTAGAAATTATATACAATGCCTGATATTATACATAGAAACAATGGGTTGCAGTATGGTGAGGGTGGTCGTGAATCTATTGATATGTGTAATAATTGCGCAAATATTGCTGTTTTATATGTCCTCAGGTTATTTTATTTATTCGCCGCACTTTCTACCTCTTGTGCTTAAGACCTGCTATTCTCTTCAGGGCTTTTTATCATTCTTATAACATCTTGAATTCTAAAGTTTATTTCTGAACTCAATCCCTTATGCATCTGATTATTTACCAATGACTAATTCATGGCATATGTCTTGCAACATATTCTTTCCGTGTTCGCTGTTCGCTGAAATAAAAACAGCAAATCAATCAGGGAAAGGAGGTGAAATGAATATGAGAAAAAACACAGAAATAAAAACAGCAGATCAAACAGGGAAAGGAGGTTTAATGAATATGAGAAAAAATATAATAAAGATGATGGTAGTAGCAGCAGCAGCAGCCCTTATCATTCCAGGAGCTGCCATGGCTGATTGGGATCAGGCTGAGGAACATTTGAACCAGGCAGAGCACGATTCGATGGTCAATACTGGTACAGCAGTTCATTCAACTGGTGATTTCAATTATGGCATGACATCTGAGATCGGTTATGACCGTTTCGGTGATGGCAATGCCACCCTTGCAACACACAGGTTGAACAATGCATGGGGTGGTGCTCCATGGAACACAACTCCATGTCCGATACAGCTTGCTGATCCGACAGATCCTCAGAGCTGGGCGGATGCGAGTGGGGACTGTCCTGCAAATACATCTCCAATGAGTTCACAGACAGGTTTAGTATATGGTGAAGGTGACAACGAGCAGTATGGTGTCATCCTCGATGACCTCTATCAGGAGATGCATGAGACTGCAAGAGTGGAAGGTGGTCCTAATACACTGGCATTCAAGAAGGTTGACCAGGTAGTGGACATCCTCTTCTATCGTTCGAATACCGGAGGTGAGGTTTTCATGCAGGATGGATGGTCGGATAATACCGTTGCGAACGGTACTCGCTGGTTCGGCGGTGTTGGTTTAGACCAGACATTAGACCAGGATATAGCTGATATAGAAGGAACTACCAATAATCCTCTGACAACTGGACATAGTTCAGAGCTTTGGGGCTATGATCATTTGGCACAGAGATTCTACCAGGACTTCAGAATGTGGGATAGAGGCAATACCCTCGGTACTAACGATGTGCCCTTCAGCGTAAGGTCAAGGCACGGGTTGGAGATGCTCTCCATATGTAATGGGGATGCAACTTGTGCTAACGTTGATGCTGACACTGGTGCCGCTGGTATCCAGTATACTACCGATGAGTGGGGTGATGTCACTCTCAATCCTGAAGACTTCGGGTACTTCGATCAGTGGGTAATCCAGTCAATGGAAGATACTTATGATCCTTTCTATGCTGATACGGACTGGAGTGGTACTGCTACACTCCAGCAGTCGTACTCAAGCTGGATGGTACAGGGACAGGGTGGAGACCTTTGTAACTCAATCAACCAGGATCCTTTAACGGGAGACCCTGTTGGTTGTGTGTATGACTACAACAAAGGAGACCATAAGGTTGTCAAATCGGTCGCTGGGAACAATTCAGTTGGTGGTCACCAGACCGGTACTGATATAACACCATAGTATCCTGACTCTCTCGTTTGAGAGGCAACTCTTAGGGGAAACCTTATATCTTAAGGTTTCCCCTTTTTTTATGAGGTATCCATTATGAGATAACCTTTGACCCTGTTGGGTAATTTATATATACTGTAAAATCTCGCATGTATTTACACAGATACGTTACTGCCCTGATTTATGTCTTATGTATTTTGCACTCTTTTTTTCTCATCTCACATCTTTCATTGAGTAGCGCCTCTGCAGAGGATGTCCCTACGCCCCATGCAACAAGCAGGCTTGAGGAGGGGAAGGCCCTCATCGGGGGTAGAAATTACGGGCAGGCATTGTCTGTATTGCTCGATGCAGCGGCAGAGGAGCCGGATAACCCGGCTGTATACAACTCTCTCGGCGAGGTCTACTACAGGTTGAAGAGATATGAGGAGGCAACAGGTGTCCTGAAAAAGGGGATTGAGCTGAAACCGGACTACCTGGCGCCCCGCATAGGCCTCGGGATAGTCTACGAGGCGACCGGGGACATGGAAGGGGCCAGGAGAGAGTATGGGGAGATACTCAGGATAGGGGAGGCTGCCCCTGATGCACCTGAGGTAAAGATGGCAAGAGAGAGGTTAAAGAAGATAGAGGTTGGGGAGTACTTGCGAAAAGGGAGGGAGTTGTTTAGTCAGAGGAAGTTTGATGAAGCGCTTGATGAATTTAACCTTGCTATCTCCAGGGACCCTGATAATCCAACTGTACATTTCATGGCAGGCCTGACATATAAGGAGCTTGTTAAGCCGAAGGACTCTTTTGCCGCGTTCAAGAAGGTAGTAGAGCTTCAGCCCGGGAATGTCGTTGCCCGCTTTAATATAGGGGATATATACTTCAGTTTTGGCTCCTACAAGGAGGCTATTGATGAATTCAGGGAGGTTTTAAAACTGGCGCCGGATTCAAGGGAGGGGAAAGAGGCGGGGTTTCTTATCAAAAAGTCTGAAGAACGCCTGATGATGCGCAAATACTTTGAGGAGGCTGTAGAGGCGATAAAGAACGAAAACCATGAGATTGCCGAAGAAATTCTCGGGAAGATACTGGAAACAGAGCCGAATAACAGTTTTGCACTCTACAATATCGGGGTTGTCTATTTTAAAACAGGCCGTTTGACAGAGGCCGCAGAGGCGCTGAAAAAATCAGTTACAATAGATTCGAGGGATGTTAAGGCTCGCTATCAGTTGGCCGTTGTGTATGAAGACCTTAGGCAGGTTGAAGATGCCATAATAGAATATGACAGGGTTGTTTCATCCGGGGTGGATATAGAGGAGGTGAAGAAGGCAAAAGAGAAGCTTGAGATACTGAAGAGGCATATAACTGTGAAGAAAGGGGTCGAGAGTATAGCCCTCCTTTTGGAGAGTGGAGATATCAAGGGGGCGATTGAGGAGACAGAGGCACTGATCTCAAAGGAAGAGGGGAATGAAGAGGCCCACCTGATGCTCGGCCGTATATACATGAGGCAGGGTGAACTGGACAAGGCAATAACCTCTATAAAAAAGGCAATCGGCATAAAATCAGACTACTGGGATGCATATATATTACTGGGGCAGGTCTACGAACTCGGAAAGAGATACAATGAGGCAGGAGACGTGTACAGGGGAGTTGTGTCCAATGTCCCGAAGACAAAGCAGGGGGTAGTGGCCGCAGAGCTGCTTAAGAGTATCTCAATCCCCATACACTTTGAGCGTGCCAGGAGGTATATGGACAACGGGGATCTGGATGGCGCCCTCATGGAGATAAAGTCCATACTTGAGACAGCGCCGAATGATCCGGTTGCACTCTATAACGCAGGGATTTTGTATGGCAGACTTGACAGGCCGGAAGATTCAGAGACCTATTTAAAGAAGGCAATAGAGATAAGGCCTGATTATGTCCAGGCCCGTCTGCAGCTGGGCCTCGTCTATCAGGAACTTCAGAATTTCAGTGAGGCCGAGAGTGAGTTCAGGGCCGTACTCAGACTGACACCGGAGGGGAGGGAGGCGACTGTAGCAAAGGTAAGGCTGGGGATAATAAAGGAGGAGGAGGCGTTTATAACCCATATGAAGGAGGCATTCAGGCTGATGAAGGCTGAGGACTTCGTGGGGGCAAAGGAGGAGCTGGAGACGGTTATAGCCATAGCCCCGAAGAACTATATTGCACACTTCCAGATCGGGTCCATACTGGCCAGGTTGGACAGAATAGACGATGCTATTGATGCGATGAAGCGGGCAGTAGATATAAAACCCGATTACGCCATAGCCCATCTCTCTCTTGGGCAGCTTTACGAAAAAGAGGAGATGACCAAAGATGCGAGGAATGCATACAGGAGGGCGAGTTCTTTTGGCGCAGGTACACGCGAAGGTGAGATGGCGGACGTGGCAGTCAGAAGACTCAGGAATTGGAGGATAAGTGGGAGCATGGGGCATACTATGGATAGCAATATATCCTATGGGGCAAAGAGACGCACAGGAGTCTCAACAGGACATGGCCTGAATCTTTCATACAATATCTACACTACGAGGGAGAAGGGGTTTTCTGTCAGTACATCTGTCAACCGTAGTTTAACCTACGAGAGTCAGCTCTCCAGCCTCTCCTACAATGGGAATATGAGGTGGTATCATCAGATAAGACCAGCGCAATCCTATGATATCTCCGGGGGGTACACATACAGTACATTTGAGATGAAACCGAGCTATCAAAGCTACAGCTACTCAGTTAGTACCTCGCTGCGGCCAAACACTATCCCTACAACCATGTCTGTCTCTTACAGTTTTTCAGATACATCATCCTTTATAAATAAAGGGAGTGATGCGCGCCAGCATTCCCTTTCCCTCTCCCTTTCACAGAGTCTTTCTCTCCTTGGCAGTTTCAGCGCTTCATACAGTCTTTCGAGCTATATCAACAAAGACCTGCGTGGGAGTAATTATGCCAGCCGATCCAACAGCCTCTCTGTCAGGTATTCAAGGAATATTAAACCCGGTCTCTCCGCCAGCGTTGGTTACAGTATAGGGTTGACCAGCTACAGCAACCCTGATTCAACCACGTTCTTTACCGAATTCCGCAGGAATATATCCCAGGGCATAAGCAGCAGTATCTCCTATAGATTATCAGAAAAGGTCTCTTTTTCTGTGGACATCAGCAGTAGTAATGTGACAACAAATCTCAAAAGACCTACGGCAGAGGAACAGCAGAAGCTTGAGGATATACTGGCTGCCCCGATCCCTACAGTCGGAGGCGGCTATAGAAAAGAGACATTAAGTATGAATATAAGTGTGGCGTTTTAGGCAGACAGGCGGGAGGATAGAAATAGTATTCTGGCGCAGGATTTGCAATATTAATCAGTTTGGTATATTAGTATAGCCATACACACACGGGGGGGTTATGAAAAGATTGACTTGGAAGCATATAGTAGCCATCAATGTGGCGTTGCTCGTAGTGATTATAGGGGGATTCTATATCAGGAAAATGGTAAAAGAGTCTTATCTTTTTGATGAACATCTCAAAAAAGGATCCTCATACATGAATCAGGGGAAGTGGGGACCTGCCTCTGTGGAGTTTGCAGAGGCGTCAAAGATAAGGCCGGAGAGTTATGAAACCAATTATGGCTACGGTGCTGCCCTTTTGAAATTAAGGCAACTGGATACGGCCGTACCGGCATTAGAAAATGCAGTCAGGATAAACCCTGAAGCTGTGGAGGCGCACTACTCTCTCGGCATTGCCTATCACAGGACGCAGAAATATGACCTTGCCATGAGGGAATACAAAGAGGTGTTGAAGATAAATCCTCAGGCCTTCCAGGCCTATAGCAGTATAGGCAGTCTCTATACTCTGCAGGGTAAGTATAATGAGGCCATGGAGGCATACAGTGCGGCACAGGAGATAAACCCGGATTACCACCTGATCTATATGAATAAAGGGTATCTATATGAGATCACTGGAAAACCTAATGATGCTATTAAGGCATACGGTGAGCTTATAAATCTCAGTGCAAGGGGGCCGGTAGATGAAAATATATTGAAAGAGGCTGAGAGGCGTATAGAGAGGATAAAGAAGGGGAAGACATTATCTTTAAAGAAGAAATAGGCAGATAAGGTTATGAAGATACGCTATGTATTCCCTCTTATTCTGGTCATTTCGGTTATATGCTATGCGAATGCCCTGAATAACGGTTTTCAGTATGATGATCAGATATATATTGAAGAGAATACAAATATAAAGACCGCAGGACTGCTGGACATCTTTCTCCATCCTTCCTATCTTTTTGCCCCTGGTACGGCTACAGGGCACTACCGCCCCCTTGTACTGCTGACCTTGATAATTAATTACAGACTCCACGGCCTAAATCCCGTTGGGTATCATGTGGTTAATCTGGCATTCCATATTGGCTCTGCCTTTCTATTATATCTGATAATTAGGGCTATGTTAGGTAGGGGGGACTCTGACTTCTACATAGCCATTGCCTCCGCCCTTATCTTTGCCGTTCATCCCTTTAACTCTGAAGTGGTGAACTATATTACGGCGCGCTCAAGTGTGATGAGTGGTTTTTTCTACCTTCTGGCATTTTATTGCTGGGTTAGGTTTAGGAGTCAGAAAAAATCTTACTTCTACATTGGCTTCTTCCTTGCCTTCATCTCAGGCATGTTAAGCAAGGAGGTGGTAATAACGCTGCCTGTCATGTTACTGCTCTATGACGTCTACTTCATCCCTGTCAATAGAACTGATTTATCCGGATGGTTTAAGGGACGCCTGAAGTTGTTGCTTCCAGTTATACCGTTTGTTATCATTGTGGTAGTACCTTACCTGATAATCAGGGTCATGAATTGGGGACAGATACTAACCCCTTTCAAGCGTACACCCCTCGTCCAGTTATATACAGAGCTCCCTGTACTGGTTAAACATCTGAAGCTCTTTATCCTGCCTGTTGGTCTTAATATTGAACATTATCATGAGATATACATAAAATTTTTTGTCTGGCCTGTAATTGGATCAGCCCTGCTGCTTGTTCTGTTTATGGCCATTATGGTGCGGCTCTACAGGTCTTTGTCTATTGAATGGCGGGTGGTATCTTTCTTTATGTTATGGTTTTTTATTGTACTGCTCCCCACCACCGTGATACCTCTTAACGCCATATTTCAGGAAAACCGTGGTTATCTCGCCATTATAATCTTTCCGGTATTCTCAGGGGTGCTGCTGAAAAGGGTTTCATCAGTGCTGCCAATACCCTCCGCGGATGGGGAAAAAAAAGGAGTAGGAATTGTGCCAGTTGCTCTGCTATGCGTACTCTTACTTATTTACGGTGCAGGGACGTTGTACAGAAACCAGGTCTGGGCAGGGGGGATCAGTCTCTGGAGTGATGCTGTAAGAAAGTCTCCAAAGGCATCAAGGGCTTACACGAATCTCGGGGTAGAATATGCCAAAACAGGCAGGTACTATATGGCAGAGAAGAATCTTCATGCAGCGCTCAGTCTCGTAAATCCTGAGAAAAAAAGTGAGTCAGCCAATATTCACTATAACCTCGGGGCTGTATACCATCAGACGGGAAGGCTTGATATGGCGATCCTGGAATACAAAACGGTTGCTGACATGATGCCTGGTGATTTTCGACCCTACTACAACATGGGGGCAATATATCAGCAAAGGGGTGAGGAAGAGACCGCCATAGGGGTGTACAAAGAGGCACTTAAAAGAAACCCGTCTGACTTCAGGGCTTATCATAATCTGGGACTCCTTTATCAGAGCCATGGGGATATAGAACTGGCCGTAAAGTTTTATCAAAAGGCACTGGAGCTTAATCCTGATTATTCCAGGTCTCATCTTAATCTCGGTGTGATCTATGAAAAGAAAGGGGATACAGAATCAGCGATAAGGGAATATATTGCAGCATTGAAGGGAAACCCGGACTATTTAACCGTATACTACAATCTTGGCGAGCTGTTTGAACGGGAAGGCAATATAGCGATGGCTATAAAGACATATAAGGAGGCTTACAGGAAAAATCCAGGCAATGGCGAGTTGGCTGCGCGTATCAGAAGCCTTGAGGATAGATACGGTGGCCGTTAAGACGGAGGGACTCTTCAGATCCAGCCTCGCAGTATTCATCCTGCTAATGGTTCTATCTGTTACGGTCTATCTCAACTCATTGGACAACGGATTTCATTTTGATGATATTCACCACATAGTTGAGAACAGATACCTTCGCAGCCTGAATAACATACCGCGGTTTTTTATAGACATTGACACCTTTAGCGCAGAAAGTGCAGTCAGTGGGGGGCATTTCCGCCCATTAGTCCTGACAAGTCATGCGGTCAGTTATGCCATAAGCGGGGCAAATCCTGTTGGGTACCATATAGTGAGCCTGATATTCCATGTTGGATCAGCATTTATGCTGTTTTTGATAGTTAGGGGGATGCTGGGGGGCTGCGTAGAGGCGCAAAGTCGGGAGACTTTGCAATCGGGTTTCTTTATTGCGCTTGCTGCTTCACTAATATTCGCTGTCCATCCCTTTAACTCTGAGGCTGTAAACTATATTACCGCCCGCTCGAGCCTGATGAGCGGATTCTTCTATTTCCTGGCGTTTTATTGCTGGGTGAGGTATAGGGGGGGGGAGATAGAAGATAGAAGTAAGAAGTTAGAAGTTAGAAGTCAGGCTAAATCTAACTTCTTACTTCTATCTTCTTACTTCTATCTTAGCTCCCTCCTTGCCTTTCTCCTCAGCCTGCTGAGCAAGGAGATGGCGATTACACTCCCGGTCGTCCTGTTTATTTATGATCTGTATTTTATCCCTGTTTCCGAAGATAGCCTCTTTAAGCGATTCAAGAGGCATTGCAGGGTTTCTGCGGCTATTCTCCCTTTTGTACTTGTTATCTCCATCCCATATATCATAGCCAGTATATATCTCGCGGACAGCAGAATATCTTCTAAACCAATTAATTATTATCTGCATCTGCTGACCCAGGCAAAGGTAATAGTAAAGTATATTTATCTCCTTTTTGTACCTGCGGGTTTAAGTGTTGAGCATAACATACATTTTGCAACGTCAATATGGGAAGCATCGGTCATTGGATCTATAGTTTTGATTGTACTTATTGTTGCCATTTTACTCATCCTGTACAGGCATAAGGATGTTGAGTGGAGGTCAGTCTCCTTTTTTACTTTCTGGTTTTTCATATCCCTCCTGCCTGTTGTCCTGGTAGTACTGCAGGCCCCGCTTCAGGAGAATCGTGGATATATCGCGGCAGCCGGTTTTGCCGTATTTGCCGGTACTGTCTTAAATAAGTCTGTTCAATGGAGCAGAAGGCATGCAGGCTTAAAAATATTATTGCTCATCCTGGTACTGATATTATATTCTGCTATGACCATTGAGAGAAATGTCATATGGGCCAGCGAATATAATTTATGGGAAGATGCGGTGAACAAATCCCCCATGTCATGGAGGGCACATTATGCCCTTGGCAAGGTGTACTATAATTCCAGGTTAGAAGATCTTGCGATCAAAGAAATTGCGAGGGCTGTTGAGATTAAGCCGGACTATTTTGATGCCCTCCATTCACTTGGGGTTATCTATATGAAAAGAGGTGATTTAGTGCAGGCAAGGGAGATGTTAGAGAAGGCCGTAGATGCTGAGCCATACTGGATTAATGGCCGCATGAGCCTCGGGGAAGTATATGAAAAGCTGGGGCAGAGGGAGCTGGCTTTCAGGGAGTTTGAGACTGCGGTCAGGCTGGGGGAGAGGTTGGATATAGAAGAACGGGTGGTGCTAAGGGCAAAGGAACGTATGAGATGGATGGTTCGTCAGAATGAGGAAGTGAGGAGTGAGAAGTGAGACGTAAGAAGTTAGAAGTTAGAAGGAGGGAGGGATGAGGCGGTGGAATTTAATTTCTATGTTTATTATAGCAGGGCTGATTGCTATTGTTTATTTGAACGCCCTTGATAATGGATTCCACTATGATGATGAGCATTATATCCAGAACAATCAATTCCTGGAGAGGTGGGAGAATGTTCCCGCCATGTTTACCACAACACGTTTTTATAGTGATGATCAACTATTCACAGGTCACTACAGGCCGCTCGTTTATGTTACATATGCTGTAAACAAGATATTAGGAGGGAATAATCCTGTTGGGTATCATGTGATTAATCTGGCATTTCATATAGGCTCTGCCATGTTGTTATATCTGATAATAAGGGCTATGTTGGGTGGTGGGGTTTCTAATTTCTACATTGCCCTTGCCGCTGCCCTCATCTTCGCCGTCCATCCCTTCAACTCTGAGGTAGTGAACTATATTACGGCTCGCTCAAGTGTGATGAGTGGTTTTTTCTACCTTCTGGCATTTTATTTCTGGGTAAGGTTTAGAAGTAAGATTACTTCTTACTTCTATATTGCTTCCCTCCTCGCCTTCCTCCTCGGCATGCTTTCGAAGGAGGTAGTGATTACACTGCCTGTCATATTGTGGTTATATGATCTCTACTTTTTTCATCCATACCGCACTTCGCGGTCTGCACTCCGTACTTTATTTAATTGGCGGACATACATCCCCTATCTCCCCTTTATACTATCAGTACTTGTCCCCTATTTTTTGATCAGAAAGATAAAATATGGTGTCTTTGCCATACCGGTTTTAAATCGCGATATATACATAAACCTTCTTACAGAGACCAGGGTACTGGTTAAGTATATAATAATGCTTATTTCCCCGGTCGGGCAGAGTGTATATCACGACATAGATGTCTCCACTTCTATAATGGACTGGAGGGTGCTGCTGTCTCTTGCCCTGCTGGCTATTATAGGCGTTATGACCTTTATTCTTGCAAGGTCAAACAGACATGAATGGCGCATCATATCTTTTTCTTCCCTATGGTTTTTTGTAACCCTTCTTCCTACGACACTTTTTCCCCTTAACGATATTTTTCAGGAGAACAGGGGATATCTTGCCGCGGTATCTTTTGCTGTTGTAGTGGCATTAATAATGGGATGGTTCATACGAAAGTCAGGGTTGGCAGGTATGTCTGTTTCTACCCCTGCTATAGTTTCCCTTTGCCTTGCCCTTTTATTAATAGTATACTCAATAACGACTTTTAACCGTAATAAGGTATGGCAGGATGAGTATACGCTCTGGTCTGATGTGCTGGTAAAATATCCTGATGCATACAAACCATACCATGCTCTCGGTCTGTTCTACATGGACAGAGGGGAGAATGACAGGGCGCTCGAATATTTTCAGAGGGCACTCAGGATTTATCCTGCAATGTATCAGGCCTATAACAGGATCGGGATTATATATGGAGAAAAGGGGGACACCATAACTGCTATTGCAATGTTTAAAAAGACGATAGAATTGAGGCCTGATTTTCACAGGGCATACTATAACCTCGGGACGACATATTATCTTAATAATGATATTGAACCGGCCATTGCCAATTATATGAAGGCGCTGGAGTTAAGTCCCTATTACACAGAACCTTATATGGCGCTTGCTGAAATCTATCTGAGGCGAAAGGACACTGACAGGGCAAAGGAAATGTATGAGAAGGTTACACAAATAAAACCTTCCGAGGCCAGCGCCTATTACAGGCTTGGACTAATATATGAGGCAGAAGGCAAAAAGGCCCTTTCTGTGGATTACTATAAAACTGCGTTAAAGACAGACCCCGGGCTGCGGGGTGTAAAAGAGCGGATTAGTGGATCAGGGGAATAGTGGTATATTAATTGCAATATTTTAGAGCATAATGACGGAAAAGATAAAGATATATCTGACGATCTTAATCTCCCTTCTAATATTGATAAGTTCTGACATAGCCCTATCTGCGAATTTTGTATGGGATCAAACAGACTGGTCAGGCGGTCTTGACCAGAGCAGTTCCGGAATTGCACTCCATCCAGGTGACCAGGCGGGATGGACCAAATTCTTCAATAAAGATACTTACACAGATATTTCCACAGGGAGCATTTTCATCTCCAATCAACCACTCTTCTGGACCCAGACCTCGGACATAGGGGATTTCGACAAGGGGATGCTGACCGATCTGAGGCTTGTCGGCCAGGGGACCTCTTCAACCGCGAGATACGAGGAGACCAGCCAGCTTATCACAAAGACCGGTACATGGTCGAGCGGTTCCAGCGCCAGCGCCTCCGGTGGCAGTTATACATATTCAAATACTATTAATTCTACCCTCAGTATCACATTCACCGGCACAATGGTAAGCTGGATTGGGACGAGAGCTCCTACTGCCGGGATAGCGAATGTCTATCTGGATGGTGAGTTTCAGGAGAGTATAGATCTTTACCGCAGTACAGCTCAGTTTCAGCAGGTTCTCTGGAGTGTATCAGGTCTGATTAACGCCAGTCATACACTAAAGATTGAGGTCACCGGGCAGAAGAACCCCGGTTCTTCTAATACCTGGATTTTTGTGGATGCCTTTGATGTCTGGGTTTTCAACCCGGATGCAGGGGCCTACCTGACCTTTATGGACTGGATCCGATCCTGGACACAGACTGGAGATGCAGGGGACTTCGGTGAGGGGACGCTGACCGGTCTGAGACTTGTCGGCCAGGGGACCTCTTCAACCGCGAGATACGAGGAGACCAGCCAGCTTATCACAAAGACCGGTACATGGTCGAGCGGTTCCAGCGCCAGCGCCTCCGGTGGCAGTTATACATATTCAAATACTATTAATTCTACCCTCAGTATCACATTCACCGGCACAATGGTAAGTTGGATTGGGATGAAGACTCCCACTGCCGGGATAGCGAATGTCTATCTGGATGGGGAGTTTCAGGGGGGTGTAGACCTTTACCGCAGTACAGCTCAGTTTCAGCAGGTTCTCTGGAGTGTATCAGGCCTGATTAACGCCAGTCATACACTGAAGATTGAGGTCACCGGGCAGAAGAACCCCGGTTCATCTAATACCTGGATTTTTGTGGATGCTTTTGATGTGGTGATTCCAAATCCGGATGAAAATGCCTATCTGATACTGGAAGATGGTATCAGGTCATGGACCCAGACCTCGGATATAGGGGATTTAGACAGGGGGACGTTGACCGGTCTGAGGCTTGTCGGCCAGGGGACCTCTTCAACCGCGAGATATGAGGACACCAGCCAGACTATTGCAAAGACCGGTACATGGCCGACAACTACAAATGCCAGCGCTTCTGGTGGCAGTTATACATATTCAAATACTATTAATTCTACACTCAGTATTACATTCACCGGCACAATGGTAAGCTGGATTGGGATGAAGACTCCTACTGCCGGCATAGCGAATGTCTATCTGGATGGTGAGTTTCAGGAGAGTATAGACCTTTACCGAAGTACAGCTCAGTTTCAGCAGGTTCTCTGGAGTGTATCAGGCCTGATTAACGCCAGTCATACACTGAAGATTGAGGTCAGCGGGCAGAAGAACCCCGGTTCTTCTAACACCTATGTACTTGTGGATGCCTTTGATGTGGTGGTTCCAAATCCGGACAACGGGGCATATCTGGAACTTGCCGATGGGATCACCACCGGAACTTACGAATCCCCCTCCTTTGATGCGGGTTTAGAAGGCGGGATTTTTCTTACCATCTCATGGAATGCCGCAATCCCTGCGGGATCGAGCCTCAGGTTTCAGATTGCCACGAACACCGACAACCAGACATGGAACTTCGTTGGTCCTGACGGGACATCCAATACATTCTATGAGAACCCTGGCGCGGTTATCTATTCAGGTCATGACAGTGACCGCTATTTTAAATATATGGTCTTTTTTGAGAGGCAGACAGTCAATCCTGAAGACAGCCCAAAGCTGAATGATGTGACCATTTCCTATGGTTTAGTCTCTTCTTTACATGGAACTTACGAGTCACCTTCATTTA
>Ga0154814_1118_pt1 | contig 23319 bp, 14 predicted proteins | sample Rifle2008BG16ft_FD_105822 | JGI IMG/M metagenome (GOLD analysis project Ga0154814, IMG submission 105822) | Nitrospirae bacterium RBG_16_43_11 | reverse complement strand
TCTTTACCACAATTGCATGGAATGCAGCGATCCCTGCAGGGGCGAATCTCAGGCTTCAGATCGCTACGAATAATGATAACCAGACATGGAACTTCATTGGACCTGACGGGACATCGAATACCTTCTATGAGAACCCTGGTATGGTTATCTATTCAGGCCATGACAGTGACCGTTATTTCAAATATAAGGCCTTTTTTGAGAAGCCGACAGTCAATCCTGAAGACAGCCCGGTACTGAATGATGTGACACTTCAGTATGGTAAGGCTGCCGGGTTTTATGAATCACCCACTTTAGATCTCAGATCTGGAGGGGGCTTTTTCAATTTCATAGAATGGAATGCTGCACTGCCTCCGGGATCGGGTGTAAGGTTTCAGATTGCCACGAATAGCGACAATCTGACATGGAACTTCGTGGGACCGGATGGTACACCCAATACCTTTTATGAGAACTCCGGCGCGGCAATCTATTCAGGACATAACGGCGAGAGGTATATGAGATACAAGGCCATCCTTAGCAGGCCGGCGGTGGATCCGGCATATGACCCGGCTCTTGAAGATGTGACCATTCTTTATGAAGTTAAACCATCTCTCCAGTCGCTCACAAGCTCTCCCTATGACACTACAGATGACACCAATGCCGTCAACCGGTGGAAATGGTCGGAAAACCTCCCGGATGGGACAGATATAGTTCTTCAACTGCGAACCTCCCCGGACAATGCCGTATGGGGTGCATGGTATGGCCCTCATGGCACGACCTTTTCCGCCCCAAGAGGGGTCGGACAGATTACTGTAGCTGATACTTCAAATTTTAAAGTGGGGAGCCGTGTCACCCTGACGAATAGTGCAGACCCACTCCAGATGGACGTGAAGAAGATTACAGCGATTAATGCTGCGAGCCGGCTGATTACGCTCGACTCAGGCACTTCCTATACCTATGACATCAATTCTGTTTTTACGGATACCTACACCGATTTCGCAGGGACGGAGGCTGTTAACCAGATCCACAGGAGTGGCGATGATGACCGGTGGATACAATACAGGGTTTTTCTTATCTCAACAAGTGGTACATTGACCCCTGTCTTTCTGGATAACAGTATCGGTTATTTGACCTCAAGGGCTGTCTATCAGCCGGATGTAACTGTTGAGGGTGATGGCAACAATCTCTATGGGGACTTCGGTTCCGGCGCAGGGGGGGCTTTTGAAAAGGAAACAGACCCGGGATTCAACATTACACAGCCCCTTACATACGATATCCAGATCCAGAATGACGGGACCCCTGAGAGCATTGACGATACATATGCCGTATCATGGAATACCCCGTCAGATGTCTCAGGCAATTGGACAGTTTATCTGAATGACGGCGCTGCTGACCTCACTTCTCCCATTTCCATAAATATCAATGCCGGTTCCCTGAATGCCTATACCATGAAGGTTACCCCCAGCCCTTACGCGCCGGGCGGGGAGATAAAGGATATCATCCTGAATATCCGCTCAGAAAATGACTATGCGAAGGTTGATTCTATAAAGGCGTCCACGCGTATCAACACTATCTATAAGGCGGATGGCATTATTGATGGAGGTGGTGACAATCTGTACGACCCTGACCGGGGAGGGAGTGGAGGTATATCGGCACAGAAGGATGGTAATCCCGGAGATATTGTTACCTACAATATAATCCTGCAGAATGAAGGCAATATATCTGATAGATACACCTTTTCACTCACCGAGCCTGCGCCTGATGGCTGGACTGTACTGATAAATGATGGTACCAGAGACCGCGATATTACAAACCCAGCTTTTGGATGGAGAACAGCTTCTATACCATCACCCCCCAACAGTGGTAATGCTGCAACATATACGTTGAAGATTATCCCGAAGGGGGCGCCTGTTACAGCGGATTTTATCCTGAACATCCGTTCGGATAGCGGAACCGACCTGGATTCTTTAACCGCGAGACTAAATCTTAGAGCGGTGTACAAGGTTGACGGACTCATATATGGTTTTGGTTATGATGCAGGGGGAGTGATTACAGATTACGGAGTGATGGGGGCGGGTTGCGGGACAGCAGGATCAGGTGATGACAGTTACGCCGAACCCGGTTCAGGCGGTGGAGGTTGCACTGCTATAGATATATCAGCAGGCTCTGCACGCGGGATAACGGTTGGGGTGCAGAACGAGGGGAATATACAGGACAGGTACGACTTATCATGGAGTACCCTGTCAGGTTGGACGGTAGTAATGCAGGAGAGGCTCAATGATGGAAGCATCGCTGAACATAGTACGCCCCCGGTTTCCATTCCAACAGCAACTGCAGGGAATCCCTCTGCTTATAACGGTGGTGAGATGCCATTTTTTACATTCAGGATAATCCCGCCTTCTACATTTACCACAGGTTCCCAGACAATCCTGTTTGACATCCGCTCTTCCGGGGATGGCACAAAAGTTGATTCTGTAAAGGCGATTGTAAACAGCTCGGACACCACCCAGCCGTCCTCTGTAGTCCTGAGCACTGGCAGTATAACGGCTACATCTGTAACGGTTTCATGGACAGCGCCGGGGGACGATGGGAATATTGGAAAAGCGACCTTGTATGATCTTCGCTATTCAACTTCACCGATTACAGATGGCAATTTTGCAAATGCTAAAAAGGTTAGAAGCTGCAGGACTGATGGAAGCGATCTTGCAAATCCGAGGGGTGCAGGAGGCGCTGAGTCGTGTACTGTTCAGCAGCTCTTTGCAGATACGAATCACTATTTTGCCTTAAAGACATATGATGAGGCAGGCAATGTATCCTCTGTATCTGAATGTCCTGCATGTCCTGCACGTACATTGGTATCAAATGATACAACAAGGCCGGGAATGATAACAGATCTTTCTGTTACAGATTCAACCAGGGATACGGTTACCCTATGCTGGACTGCACCGGCTGATGATGGGACAAATCTTGCATCGGGGTCTGCAATAGAATATGAACTCCGTTATTCAAAGAGGTATATAGTTGACGATGGTATTACGCCTGGAGTTGGGCAGCGTACATTTTCTACTGCTCCTCTTGCTGATGTTTTAGATGATTTGGCGCCTCCTAAGCAGGCTGGGATGAAAGAGTGTTATATCGTATCTGTTTACAACGACATTGATACAGGGTGGGGGGTAATAGAGGACAGGACAAGTAACACGAGGTTTTACTTCGCCATAAAGACGCTTGATGAGGCGCGTAACAAGTCTCTGTTCTCCAATGTCGCAGGCGGTCTTACGGCGCTTAATCCGTATGCATATAATATGGTTTCTGTCCCATATAATCCAATTCCGTCAACTCCTGTGGATGTATTTGGAGATGATGTGGGGGGGCAGTTGGCCGTCTACTGGTGGGATTCAAGGGGGCCTAACTTTGACAGCGGGTGTTATGACGGTGAGCCTACGCCATACAGCGGTAATCCCACGAAATATACTTGTCTGAAACTAACATCTGTCAAAGAAGGGCTTGGATATTTTCTATGGGCCCCATCCGGAAATACCATCCTTGATGTGCCGGCAGGTTCTGATCCAGCCGCTGCTCAGAGCTGTGTGGATGATCTGGGCGGCTCATTTCAGTGCTACGTGCTGCCGCTGCAGGAAGGATGGAACATGACAGGCGCTCCCTTTGACAGGGAGCTCAACTTCAGTTCAAGGGATGTTGGCGGGTTAATAGAGAAGGGGCTATACGTAAAGAGGACCAGCGGCAATAATGTGGATGTGGCGACATTTCAGGATGCGGTTACAGCGCGGAACTGGATAGACAGTTCTGTTTATACATATAACGGCATTAATTATACGTACGAGGTTTGTGACAGGGATAGGACCGGAGAACCTTTGGGTACAAGCTGCAGCCTTGTTATGCAGCCATGGAAGGCATACTGGATGAGGCTGCATGTTGTCGGCGGGGCGACATTTGAGCTGCTTATTCCGCAATAAAATCTAATGGGAGATGGTGAGGGGAAAGGTGGAGTGGTGATAAGACGGATACTGATAACAATGCTGGCCTTCGTTAGCATTACATGTACAGCCTATGCCTCGGATACAGACTGGCGTGTGCATATCAGGGTCTCTGTCCCTGACAGTAAGGGGGCCGATGGGACGGTGTGGAACCATCTTATTGCCGGAGTCCGGCAGGAGGCAACTGACGGATTTGATGGTGAATGGGATACCCTTGCAATGGTTGAGACGGATGACCCGGTACAATCCATGTTCATCCATGGCACTGCTCCGGAGGATAAGAACGATGACGGTATGATAGACGGATGGGCGTGCCATTACCCGGACACTGGATATGGGCGTTATCATTGTTCACTCTGGAGGGATATCAGGTCGTTAGGGACAACGCAGGTCTGGCAGTTTCCAGTGCTGTCAACCCTTAATCACGGGACTGTCGAAGTGACATGGTCTTTTGAGGGCAAGCCTGAGAATCTGAACATAAGCCTTGTTGATCTTTCTGACACGTCCCTATCCCTCGATATGTTAACTACAAACAGGTATTCTTATACAAACGTCTTCGAATCAGGCAAGAAATATGGTATCCATTATTTTGAGTTGCGTATGGATGTAGCAGGGCTTACTATACTGCCTTTTACTCTTCCGGATGCCACAATTGGAACTCCTTATAATGCGAGATTATCCGCTGCCGGAGGTAATCCATGGTGGAGTATTGAAGATGGAACGCCTATTCCATGGCTTAATACAGATCCATTAACCGGCGATATTTCAGGCATTCCTATGGAAACAGGGACATATATATTTACTGTAAGAGGGGATGATCCTGTAATTGGTTATAGCATCTCACGTGAATATCAGATAGATATAAATCCGATGCCAAAGATAGATACACTGAGCCTCCCTGACGGGATTACAGGCAGGGCTTATAATACCCAGCTCTCAGTCGCCGGCGGCAGTGAACCGTTGAGGTGGGATATTAAAGGAAACATGCCTGAAGGGCTTTCGCTTGATCAGAAGCGGGGAATCATATCAGGGGTGTTGATTGTGCCGGGTATTTATGATTTTAAGATTATTGTCAAAGACATAAATGATGCGTCCGATTCAGTAACCTTCCGGATTACTGTAGTAGAACCGGAAGATACAAAACCACCTGAGGCAATAAAAGATCTCCGCGTATATTATCTTACTGATACTTCATTACTGTTTACATGGACTGCGCCGTTTGATAACAGCCTCACACGCACTTCCGCCAAATATGATCTCCGTTATATGGAAGGTTGTACTGATCCATCCGGGCTGGATTGGGATAAATCTGCAGAGGCTGATAGTGAACCGAGGCCGCAGGCAGGTGTGCTTCATACCTATACACTGACAGGGTTGTCACCGGATAAACCGTATTGTGTCGCCATAAAGAGTATGGATGCCGGAGGATACATATCTCCTGTATCCAATATAGTCACATCACCCCTGTTATCACAAAATGGTTTGTCAGGATTCGTAGAATCGGCCTCATCCATGAAATTGATGAAAGGATACAACCTTATATCCTTCCCATTGATGCCTGTGCCAAATGGAAGAGACTCGCTCATTCCAGTCCTGGGCGATAATGTTGCCCTTTATCGCTGGTATTCATACTACCCTGGTATTACACCACCGCAATATTACTTAGAGGATGTTATCCTGCCGGGATTTGGATATTTGCTGTATTCTTACGCAGACAATATCGCTTTAAGTATTAATGGCCTGCTGATGGAGGGGGCTGAACATAAGGTGGTGCTGCAGGAGGGGTGGAGTATGATAGGAACACCCTATAATCAGTCAGTCTTGTTGAAAGACATTCTGGTAAAAAACAAGACTACTGGTGAGATAAGACCATACAATGAGGCAGTCAGGGGGGGGTGGATTGGTAATACTATATACAATCTTAAAGCTTCAAATTATGACTTTGCCTCTTTTAATGATGATCCGCCGGCAGCGCTGGAGCCGTGGGCTGGATACTGGATTTATGCTGGTTCTGAAGATGGAGTGGAATTAATATTCAGGAGACCATAGGAAAAATGGAAAGATTAAGATTAAAAAATCAGAATAACAGATCAAGATTTAAAACTGATTCTTATATTTTTCTTTGTACTGTTGCATTTTTATTTTTTATTATCAGTCTTAGCTCTGCCTATGCCTGGAAGGTCCCGATAGAGATTACCACCTCTGCAGATACCGGAGAGAAGATATACACCAGAGTTGTTGCCGGTATAGAGTCCGGTGCTACGGATGGTTTTGATAACATCTGGGATGCCCCTGCATTGACCAATTCACCTGATCCTGAAAAAGGGCCGCTCCTGAGGGCATTTTTCTCTCCAAAGCTATCCACAACTTCTAAAGAGAGTGAGTTTAATACCCTATGGAAAGATATACGCGGACCGGTAAAAAAGAACGTCCAATGGGATTTGGTTATAGATTCAGTACCGGAAGGGAAAGATGTGGTGGTAAGTTGGATAATGCCGCAGGGAATGTTAAAGGCTGGTGAGCGGCTTGTGCTGAGGGATAATGATAAAGTCAATGTTGACGGTGTGCCTGTTGAGACAGATGTTATGCAGATATCAAACTATATGTTTGTATCTGATGGAGAAGGACCAAGGTCATTGTCCCTCGTATTGTCAGGGGGTGCCTCCGAAAGTGCCAGTTCAGGTGGCGGCAGTGGCTTTGGGTGCGGAACAGTAAAAGCGGCCGGCAACAAACCTCCGGATAGAGGGGCATCTCTGCCGGAGATTATGTTGTTATTATTGCCATTGGTGTTTTTGAGACTGCGTACAGCAGTTTCAAAATATTGACTAATTCTTGTGGTTGCCTGTATAATCAAAAGCGCTTAGATGAAGAAAATACTTATTCTCAAAAGATATCTGATACCATCAGTCATAATTTCCGCAGTATTTGTTATTTACATTCTCCTCTATCCGGATAAAAACACCCGGTCTCAGGTTCCTCCATCCCCGCCGCCTGTTCCAGTACCATTGACTCCTTCAGTGCTTGAGGATATCAGGAATACGAAACATAATCTATCCTCGATAGGTCCGTCAGACCGTGCTGTATTTACACAACAGACAACAGAAATATGTATCTTCTGTCATACTCCGCATGGAGCTGTCGGAGATGAAGAGGCTGCGGGGTTAAAGGCCCCCTTATGGAACAGAAGGCTTTCTACAGCCCGATACATCCTCTACGACCAGGTCTGGAGTACAAGCTTTGAGGGTTTTGAGGTAAATCCTCCGAAACCTAATGCCCCGACAGGTTACTCGAGGTTGTGTCTGTCATGCCATGACGGGACCATAGCCCTGGGGACTGTGGTTAATCCACCAGGTTCAGGGATAAGTTACCAATCAATGGACATGATTTATCCAACAGGTCATCCTCCTGCAGGGGGTGCCGGAACTATTCCCGTTGGAGCAGGTGTTGCAACAGGGGATACGAGGGTTATAGGAACCAACCTGCAGAATGATCATCCGGTCTCCTTTATATACGATTCATCCCTTGCAATGCGTGATGAGGAACTTGTGGACCCGGGTCCTGCGCTTATTGCACCTTCGGGGGTAGGTGACACTACTCCTCTGTCGCCGATGCGCAGATACCCCGGTGGGGATCCAGGCAAATCTGACTCTGTACAGTGTACATCCTGTCATAACCCTCATGCTGCTACATATCCAAAGTTTTTGAGGGCGAGCTCCTTTAATAATGATCCTGCAGACCCGAACTATCCTTCGGCGAGTAAGATATTGTGTCTTTACTGCCATGATAAGCCTGGATGGAATGGAAGTTCACATGATACAGCAGTCTTTGTTCCACCGGCCAATCCGACATCCGCAAATGCATACAATTTTGATGGGACCCATACAGTGAGGCAATATGCGTGCAGGGCCTGCCATGATCCCCATACAACACAGGGGGCAAAGAGGCTGCTGCGTGAAGGAGTTGATGTCAACAACCAGGCGGCGATAGAGAATACCTGCTATCTGTGTCACAGGCCGCCTTCTGAAATGGGAAATCCTCCTAACGCACCTCCAAATATAAGGAGTGAATTTTATAAGGATAAAAACCTTGGCCGCGGGGGGACGGGCAGCGCAATGAATGTTACTATGGGGCAGGGGCATGAGCCGGTGTTTGTGAGCCGCCCACAGGAAGGGATTGAACTCAATAGCCATACCCCGCCCCCGTTTAATGAATATCCTCCGGGCTCCACTATTAAGGATACTGTGCATGTAGAATGTGTGGACTGCCACAACCCTCATCAGGTTACGAGGACAAACAGGCTTAAGGGGATGAACGGTATAGATATTAATGGTAATGTGGTCGGTGCGAAGATACCAGGCAACAGCAGGGAGCCTTATGTGCACGAAGTATGTTTGAGGTGTCATGGGGATAGTTATACTAACCTCTTCTTTGGTGACCGATATCCTGATGATACCGACAGGAGGTCGAGCTTGTACAGTGGTATGACGACAAGCCCTGACTTCTCCATGAAGGGATACAGTAATAAAAGAAAGGAATTTAATCCGGAAACCCCTGACATAGGGCAGGGTCATACCCAGCAGATCAGGAATGCATCCTTTCATCCTGTTGCAGCTCCGGGACGAAACGGTACAGCGGCGTTGTGTCAGCAGCTCGCGGTAGCATTTAATCTTAAGGATAGCGATTCTAACCCTTCAGGTATAGTGGGAGACTGTGATAATAACCCGGCAGCAACTCTGCAGAAAATAACGATCACCTGCACTGACTGTCATAATAATAGTGCCTTTGGACCTACTGTTAAGGGCCCCCTGACTGGTCAGCCTGACGGGACCTCTTTCCGAAGGGCCACAGACTTTCCTCCCAACAGCCTCTACTTCACAGAGGTGATTAATGATGACCCGACATTGCCGCAGGGACCTCATGGATCAGGTCAACCACGCATACTCAGGAGCAGATACAATACTAATATTGACGATCCCGCCCGCAGCTTATATGGGCCGGGGTTTAATGCCTCCTTTTATAACAATTTTTATCTCTGTTTCCAGTGTCATGACAGAAGGGCATTTGATCCGTTTGTTGGAAATGAATCCACTGCTTATGGTGAAATAAAATGGACCAACTTTATGGGAGTTAAGACGGACACACCTGCAGGTTCCTGGACCGGGAATCTTCACAAGTTTCATCTCAAGGCTGGAAGCGCCTATTGTCATGAGTGCCACAACAATGTTCATAGCAATGTTGAAGCGACCAACACTATATATGGAAATGGTGCAGGCGGAGAACTTCCCGATGATGCGGAAGATGGGATAGTGGATGGAGTGGTTTCCACTCATCTCGTAAACTTTGCGCCGAAACTCGTTTCAGGGAGTTGGGGGGAAAAGGCAAAATGGTTTCTGGATACAGTCTCATTTCCGGGACGGCCGGTAATGAGGTGTTATCTTTCATGTCACGGTATAGATATGAATTCATGCTTTTATGCAGCGCCTGTAGAACTCCTTAACTTCCAATGTGTGGAAGGCTGCTGATGTTATGGCCTTATATATTTCTATTAACGGGGATTCTTGTTGCTGCCGGACCAGAGTCAGGGGCAGAAACGGTATCTCATGATGAAATGGTCTTAATCCCGGCAGGTGAGTTTATAGCAGGCTCTGGAGCAGTCAAAGATGGTAAACGCGGAGAAGATTATGGAGTCTCTGAAGAACCGGGCCATAAAGTCTCTCTCAGGGCCTTTTATATTGATAAATATGAGGTGACAATAGGGGAGTACAAAGAGTATCTCAAGACGACAGACAAGACTTGGCTTGGTGACATAAATTTCGCGGAAGAGTTTCCGCCTGAGATATATTTCGACCCGCCGGAACTTAACCAATATCCGGCTAACTATATATCATGGTTTGACGCGACTGATTTTTGCCAATGGAAAGGGAAGCGGCTTCCGACAGAGTTTGAGTGGGAGAAGGCCGCAAGAGGAACAGACAACCGCCGCTGGCCCTGGGGAGACAGGTATGATTCCTCCATGGCGCATGTAAGCGAAAACATGAAGATTAGCTGGACTTCCCCGGTAGGAAGTCATCCTGAGGACATAAGTCCATATGGGGTTTATGATATGACGGGAAACCTGTCCGAATGGACATCATCATCCTTTTTACCATATCCTGGCAACACAATCAACGATGGCAGATATTCCAGGGATATTTATGTAATAAAAGGGGCGTCATTTTTGCAGCCTGGTAAACTTCATGGAAGAGCGGCAGCAAGGTCTTTTTCACGTCCGGATTACAGTCACAGGACATATGGGTTCAGATGCGCCAAAGATGCAAAGTAAAAAGACTATAATTATTCTTGAATTACTTATAGTTATTGCTCTTGCGTTGCGCATCCTTTTTTCAAGCACAGAAGTAATTTATCCTGATGCGTGCACCTATCTCTCTATAAGCAAATCTATACTTAGTGGTAAACTTTCTACTGACTTCAGGGGAGGAATTGAGGTTGTATTTCCTCCTCTATATCCCCTGGTTACAGGCGCGATATATATTGTATCGAAGAGCTTTGAACTGGCTGCACTGATTGTTTCTCTTATCTCTGGTGTTTTACTGATTATTCCGGTGTTTTTCCTTGCAAGGTCAATTTATGGTGAAAAGGCGGCATTGCTCAGCTCTGTATTTATATCCTTAAGCCCGGTGATGATAAACTGGTCTGTCGCAATGTATACCGAGGCGCTGTTCATTTTACTGTTTGTCTCGGCCATTACTGTCTGTTTATATGCTTTAGGCAAGAACAACTATGTATTGATATTCATATCAGGTGTTATTATAGGATTAGCCTATATGACGAGAATACCTGGGGTGATCCTGCTGATTATACTTGGAGGATGGATATTTATTCACTCCATAGTTAGTAGAGTCGGGTCTAAAAAGATGGCTGCCATGATTGCCTTACTATTCTTAGGGTTCTTTTTCATTATCAGTCCTTACCTTATCTATATGCATTCTTTTTTTGGCAAGTGGACTTTTACCGCCTCTTATGGAAGCATTGAAGATGTAGTCATGGAAGAGGGTGTTGAGACAGTAGCCGGATGGGAGCTTCTTGAAGTTGAAGAAACAGGGAAGGGTTTTTATGAGAAGATGACACATAAAATATTTGTTAACCTGCGTCACTACTCATATATGCTGTTTAGAATGCTTACAGTTGCCGGACTTTTTGTAATCGTTGGCATGAAAGTGATAGGGAAGGGGCTAAGGGGCAGGGAATCAATTAATGCACTGGTCCTGTTGTCAGTTGTTATTCTCTACTTTTTGTCTCTATTGCTCCTTCCGCCATCTCCGCTTATAGATGAACGCATGAGATACCTCTCCCCTATCCTGCCTTTATTATTAATTCTTTCAGCAGGCGGGGTTGTGACTGTAAGCAAATGGCTGGGCAAATTTGCAAAGGGGAACTCCCTGCAAAGGATCATTCTGCCTGTTACTGTAACGATAGCGTTGCTATCCTTTATCCCCCAGTACAGCATTGTTTCAGCAGGTCTCCATAAGCCCTGGGAGGAAAAGAGGCCGGTAGATATAAGAAAACAGACAGGGATATGGATGAAGGAAAATTTACCACACCCTGTACGGGCAATGTCAAGGGTGCCTTTTATTGTATATCATGCAGATGGCATATATTATTTAACCCCGTCTACGTATGAAGGTGTTATCAGTTATGCGAGGAGTAATGGGATAGATTATATAGTCGTAGACCGGGATATAGATTATAACCTGAGGCCAAAGTTGAAATTCCTGTTCACTCCGCGTATTGTTCCTAAAGATTTCAAACTGGTCGGCGGTTATACACATCCTGTTACCGGAGAGATTCTGACTGCAGTTTACAAGATTGAGAAATAGTCTACTGACCCAATTCCCTCTTTGCCTTTGCGATACCGGCATGGGCCTCCGGAGATGACGGATTGATGGTAATGACTTTAGAGAATTCTTTTATGGCTGAATGATATTCTTTCAATTGCATATTGGCTATACCCAGATCATAATGCACCATCTCCTTATTTAGCCACACCTGAAGCCCGATGCCTTCAGGTGTAACCGGTGATGTCTCTGCAAATTTAATTGCCCGTTGAAAGACTTCCATAAGCCTGGGCTCCCTCGGCGCTGTAAGCAGTGCCTGCCTGAACTTTGTGAGCGCCCAGTCAGGTTGGCCGATCTTTAGATACGCCAGGCCAAGGTCTCTCTGTACTTCATAACTGTTACGATGGTACCTGCCAAGCCAGAGGAGGTGATCTACCGATCTGACAGACTGTCCGGTAATAAAATATATTTCAGCAAGATTCTGATGCATTGCATGCGGCTGTACAAAGGCAGTGTAACCTTCACGTTCCTTAAGGGCAGCAAGAAAGGCCATCTCCGCTTCTTTATATCGTTGCTTTTCCCGGTAGGTGACCCCAAGTTCGGCATATGCCTCCCTTGTAAGAGGACTTTTCTTTACAGCATCTGAAAATATAGTCAGGTCGTCCTTCCAGTCAAAGTTTCTGTCAAAAGTCAAAAGGCTATAGAACGATGTTATTATAACTCCAGCGGCTATAAAAGCCCATTTTAAATTAGGCAGTCTATCCCTGATAATGTTATACGAGCTGCTTAGAATGCACACAAGAATTATACAGTACCCAATAGATGGAAGGTATAGAAATCGTTCAGCCTTGAGGTGAAGGGCCGGGACAATATTAGATACTGGTATAAGGGTGATAAAGAACCATAAGATACCAAATGTAAGGACTGGTTTAGAGCGATATAAGAGGAAAGCGGCGATTACCAGCAGAAGAAGGAGGATTAAAGAGCCAATTACAGTCGGGTCCATAATGGTGTATGCCAGCCGTACAACATCAGACACGGCCAGGTTCACAGGTAATATCAGTTTCCATATATATTCAACGAAGATGCGGGATGTAGTATAGATTGAGATAATGATGCTGTTGCCTGGAAGGGTCTGTCCTGAGCCCACACCGCCGAGGATGGATAATCTGAAGATTAAATATCCTGCCAGTATCCCAAAATAGAATATATATGATTTGATGTTATGATAAAGGCTGAACGATTTGTCCCTGACACGAAAGCAAACATCATAAAGGATGATTATAAGGGGGAGTGTTATTGCCATCTCCTTTGACTGAAGGGCGAGGATAAAGAATAACCCTGATAAAAGATATGAATTACGCACAGAAGCAGCCTTTTGTTGGGAAGCAGATGACCGTATATAAAACAATAAAGATAACAGATAGAAGAGGGTGAAGAACATGTCAGCCCTCCCTGATACCCATGCAACTGCCTCTGTGTGTATTGGATGCGCAAGGAAGAGGAGAGATGCAAAAAATGCTGCATATTCTTGTTCAAGCATCTTCAGTAGAATAAGGTAGAGTATTATCCCTGTAAGTGTATGCGCCAGGACATTGGTAAGATGAAATCCGAAAGGGGTAAGTCCCCATATCCAGTAGTCTATGGAGTATGATAGATTTATGATTGGCCTGTAATATCCGCCTTTGACTGAGGCAGAAAATCCCGGCATCCCTTTTGTAAAGGTATTCACAAGGCCATCCAAGTCTTGTATAATATGTTCTTTCTGAAGGATCTGGGTATGATCCACCCATACAAAGGAGTTGAAAAGAGAGTTGGAATATATGATGACTGAAAATATCAGAAGTGTTAAGATGCGTCCGTTCATACGAATTTGCTATATTAACAACTTTATTAAATAATTTCAATGATTGTAAAAAAGGAAAACTCATTTCCATTTATTGCCTTTCTGGTGCTTGCGGGGGTTATTTTTCTACTGTACTATCCTGGCACAGGCGGCCCTTATATACTGGACGATCTTGCACGACTTACAGCCAATACCAAATTAAAATTAACTGACCTCAGCCTGCCGGCAATCTATGCGGCTGCCTTCTCGGAAAAATCAGGTATCCTTTATCGCCCCATTGCCATGATAAGTTTTTCATTAAATTACTACATTGCCGGCAACACAGATGCTTATTCAATTAAACTGACGAACATTTTCATACATATACTGACCACTTGCGGTATTTTCCTGCTGACAATCGGTCTCCTGAGACGGGCTGGAATAGCTGATGATAGAAGGAGATGGTGGACTGCCTTATTTATAACCGCCCTTTGGGCGCTTCACCCGCTGCATGTTTCTACAGTATTGTATGCAGTGCAGCGCATGACCGAACTGGCCGCCCTCTTCTCTGTCTATGCGGCTGTTGCCTATATCAGAGGCCGTGAGAAGCTGCTGCTCGGAGATATGAAGGGGTTATGGTGGGTGGCAGGTGCAGTAGTATTTGGGGGCGTACTGGCAGCATTAAGCAAGGAAAATGGTGTCCTCCTGCCACTCCTGCTGCTTGTTATCGAGGGCGTGTTTTATCGCTTCAAGTTCCATCCCGGCACTATGCCATCTTCACGATACCTTGTTTCAGCCATTTTAATACTTCCCAGCCTGGCGATATTTGCTTATCTCATCAAAACAGGTATTGACCTGTCAGGGGCCGGACTTGTCCGAGGTTTCACTGTCTGGGAAAGGCTCCTTACTGAATGCAGGGTACTATTCTATTATATACGCCTCATTCTATTACCTGATGCAGGGATTATGAGTCTCTTTCATATGGACTTTGAATTTTCTTATGGACTGCTGCAGCCTTATACCACACTTCCTTCCATAACAGGTATTGTCCTTCTCATCGCAATCAGCCTGTATGGATTATGCCGGGGGAAACATATTGTCCTTGGTTTCGCAGTATTGTGGTTTCTGGGCGGGCACCTCCTGGAGTCAAGCGTTATACCGTTAGAAATAATATATGAGCATCGTAATTATCTCCCGGGTTATGGGATATTGTTTGCCGCTGGATATTACCTGACCCATCAAAGGCTGCTGTCAAACTATATTATTAACATCATCAAATATGCATTAATCGTTTTGATTCTGATATTAATGGTAAGTTCTCTTAAAGAGAGGGTATGGCAGTGGCATTCTATGGACAGCTTGTTATCCCATGAATTAAAAAACAATGCTGAGTCGGGTCGGGTCTGGTCAGTGCGTGGTGATACAGAGTTTTACTACAAACAGTACGAAAAGGCGGTCAGTTCTTTCCAGATGGCATCGCAATTGAGTCCAAGGGAAGCCAGTTATCCCCTGGCAGGGCTTAATATTCTTGTATACACAATGAAAAGGCCCCCGCCGCCGGCCCTTCTTGCCGAGATAGAATGGCGTTTACACAATTATCCGGTAACGGCACAGGCTGCGTCACAACTACTGGCCATAGCCAGGAATAACATCTACATGGGTGCTGATAGTCACCTCCAGATAGAGAGGATATTGAAGGCGGCAACTGCGAATAGATACTGGTCAACTAACGATAAAAGGGTGGCTGTATTCTATTTACGTGGCGAGGCATTATTGCGCAGGAATAATCCAAAGGAGGCAGTTGTCGCATTGGAACATGCTTTGGCATTGATCCCTGAAAGGCCTGATATCAGGATCAAGCTCACCAACGCTTATATAGATATGAATCAATTTGGGAAGGCCGAACAGCAGATCAGGTGGTTGAAAGGCATGAACCTGACTCCGGCCCTGCAAAAGAAAATACAGTATCTGGAAGAACGGATTTCAGATGGATAGGCATCAATATTGCAGTAATTACATTATTTGTTCATTTGTATTTGGTACAGTGGCCTATAATGATTTAAGGTATTAATTTATGAGTATTGATGTGATACAGGAAAAGCAGTTTACAATTAAGGCGGGAGTGTTAATTTTCTTTGTTCTGTTTGGTTTGGTAATATATTTCAATTCCCTGAAAAATGACTTTCATTATGACGACCGGCATCACATTACGACAAATGCTTATATAAGGAGTCCGGGGAATATCCCTCTTTTCTTCACCGAACCCAGGACATTCAGTTCACTTTCCACACGGTTTCGACATTACAGGCCTATGGTGCTGGCGAGCTATGCAGTAAACCACTATTTTGGAGGTCTGAACCCTCTCGGATATCATTTAGTCAACCTTGGATTGCATGTGGGGTCTGCATTCATCCTTTTCCTTATAATGCATGCCATGCTTGAGGGGAAATTATTCATCCCCCTTGCTGCCGGTATTCTCTTCCTCACCACCCCCTTTAATTCCGAAGTGGTGAACTATATCACTGCACGTTCGAGCGTTATGTGCTCCTTCTTCTACCTGCTGTCCTTTTACTGCTGGGTAAGGTTTAGGGGGCAGAAAAAATCTTACTTCTACATTGCCTCCATTCTCGCTTTTCTCCTGGCCATGCTGACCAAGGAGATAGCGATTACACTCCCAGCGATATTGTTCTTGTATGACTACTATTTTGAGAGATCATTGCTCAGGAAAATTTATCAGTACCTTCCGTTTGTTCTGATTGGTACCCTGACAGGTTTCATGGCCCGGTTCATCTTTTTTGGATCATTTAATGAAGGAGCCGGGAAAAAGCTAGAGGATAGTTTTCATTTTGTAACAAAAGTTAAGGTACTGGCAACGTATCTTTATCACACCATTGTTCCTGCTCAGTTGAGTATTCAACACTTCATCCAGGAGAGTCTTGATGTCTATTTCTTCCTTTCTCTAATCATAATTCTATTGTTGGCAGTTCTTGCTGTGCATTTACTGCGTAACCCTGACCGGACAGGGAAGGTCATATCCTTTTTCATTGCATGGTTTTTCATCGTCCTCCTTCCTGTAGTAGCTTTTTCCCTGAATACGCCTTATCAGGAGAATAGAGGGTATCTTTCAGGTGTGGGAGTGATGGCGATACTGGCCGCAGGTATGGCAATATTCAAAACCAGATGGGATCATAAGGCAGGGCTGCAAAAGGCGGTTATTTATGGACTTCCGGTCATCCTTGTGACCCTCTACTCTGCTGGCACAATAGTTCGCAATCCTGTATGGCTGAATGACCTGACTTTATGGTCTGATGTGATGATAAAATATCCTGAATCTATCCAGGCACATTATAATATTGGCAATTATTACAATAAGCTTGGGGATAAGAACCGTGCAGAGGCAGAATATAAGGCAATCCTGAAGATTGAACCAGGAAACTATGGGGCATTGACCAGGCTTGGGGAAATCTCTTATATGAAGGGCGACTTGGATACAGGCATGAAATTTCTTCAACAGGCATGGAAAACTGCCCCCCTGGAGGCAACCGCAAATCAGATCATCGCACTGGTTTACAGGGAGAAGGGGGATCTGCTATTGTCTTCGAGACATTTATTATTTGTGCTGACCAGCAGTCCCCATAATTTGAGAATTTACGAATTGCTGATGGAAAACTATGCCGGCATGGGGAAGCTGGACGATGCCTATAAAATGATAAATAAGGCATTGAAAGAAGACCCCGGCAATCCAGGAGCCCGAAGGGGACTGGGACTCATTTACATGTTTAACAGGCAGTGGGAGGCCGCGCAAAGGGAATTTGAAAAGGTGCTTTTATATATGCCGAATGATTACAGGACACTCACAGACCTCGTGTATATCTACTCTAAATTGGGGATGTCAGATGCTGCTGAGAAACAGGGCAAAAAAGTATTATCACTTTATCCGCAGGACTCTGCAGTCGCTCAGATACTGGGCGATGTATACCAGAAACAGGGAAGAGTTGACGAGGCAATGAAGTTATATGAAATGGCCCTGAAAACAGATCGGGGACAGTTCAATTCTTATAATAACCTGGGTCTTGTCTATTTTGACAAGGGTGATATGCCAAGGGCCAGAGTGACGTTTGAAGAGGGCATTAAACAATACCCCTCAAACCACATTATACGTTTCAATCTGGCGAGGGTCTACGAAAGACAGGGAAAAAACGAACTTGCAAGGTTAGAATATCAAAAAGTGCTGAAAGCGACATCCAAAGGGGAAGATACTAAAGAAATCTATCAGGCCGCCCGGGAAAAACTGACAGCATTGAATTAAAGCGGGGTTAATGCCTGGAAGACTCATTCAATATAAAAGAGAAGACTCTATCCGGAGTAAGGTGGACAGGGGGTAACCGCGCGGTCCAGTCCGGCCTTTCCATCATAACCACTATTATCCTTGCCCGTCTTTTGCAACCGGAAGACTTCGGTCTTCTTGCAATGGCTACTATATTTACTGTACTTATCGGGTACTTTGCTGAGTTTGGAAGTGGTTCGGCAGTAGTGCAGAAACAGGAGATTGGGCAGGCAGAGAGTTCAAGTATCTTCTGGTTAAATCTCTTCATTGGGATAATAACAACCGGCATAACCATTATTGCAGCCCCCCTGATTGCAATGTTCTTTAAGGAGCCGCGATTAAGTCATCTGTTGATGGTATTGTCTTCTGTTTTCATTTTATCATCCTTAAGCAATATCCCGCATGCTATCATTGTTAAGAATCTGGAATTCAGATTTATCTATATTATAAGGATTAGTTGCACGGTTCTAAGCGGTATTACAGCGATAGTCCTTGCATACATGGGTTACGGGGTCTGGAGTCTTGTGTGTCAGACCATAGCAGAAGAACTGTTTATCGTTCTTCTGCTATGGTCTTCAGGGAAATGGTATCCTTCACGGCATTTCCAATGGGCCGAAGCCCGGGTTACAATGAAATTCAGCATAAATTATCTCGGTTTTAATATTGTAAATTTTTTTTCAGAAAGGTTGCCTCAACTGCTGATTGGCAAATTTCTGGGTTCAGAGGCCCTTGGCTTTTTTTCGCTCGCCCAGAGGTTAATCTCTTTACCTATCGAAACGATTTCATTTATTACAGGTAATGTCTTATTTCCGGTCTTCTCAAGAATTCAGAATGACAATACAAGGATTGGAGAGATTTATCTGTTAGCCATGCAACATGCAGGCTTTATTATCTTCCCTTCAATGGTTGGTCTGTTGATTACGGCGCCTGATCTGATACCTGCACTCTTTGGGGTAAAATGGAGCCCTGCCATCTTCCTTTTGCAGGTCTTGTCAGTGTCCGGAATTATACAGATTTTCAGCACAAACAATGGTGTCTTGTATCTTTCGAAAGGGAGAACAGATATTCAGTTTAAGATGGGCCTCATTTTTTTATTTATAATAGCCTTTGCCATATATTGGGGAACGAATTGGGGGGTAAACGGTGTTGCGATCAGTTATGCTATTGTCTCCTTTGTAATAATATATCCATCTCTCAGGATCTCATATGGCATTGTGGATTTAAGGGTATACAGACTTTTAGTCATATTAAAAGATGTCTTTGTTATCACCTTAATTATGGGTGTTGCCGTGCTTTTTATCTCACTTATGCTGCGTTATTATGGGCTTGGCCCTTTGCTTCTGCTTATTTTAAGCATAATGTCTGGTATAATAATATATACGATATTGTCACTGGTGATTAACCGCAATCTTCTGGCATCTTTTTATGAGATGGTACATTCGCGGGAATAGAAAGGGGTTTCATGATCTCAGTAATAATAGCCTTGCATAATGATGAGAAGGTGATCGGAAGATGCCTTGAATCAGTTTATGCATCTTTATACAAGGATTATGAGGTCATAGTTGTTGATGATTGCAGTAGTGATGGCTCTTATGAGGCGGCAAGAAAATTCCCCTGCGAAGTAATAAGACTTGAGAAGAATTCAGGGCCTGCTTTTGCAAGAAATACAGGTGTAGAAAAGAGCAGGGGAGATGTATTGTTCTTTATTGATTCTGATACAGAACTGGATAATAAGGCATTGGGATTGGTTCATGAGACCTTTGAAAATGAGAAAGATATTGTTGCTGTTGTCGGATTGCCTCAAAAAAGATCACTGAGCGGAGGGATTGCTCCCGCATATAATGCACTGAAGAACCATTACACATTGGCTATAGCGGACAAGTATAGTGACTACTTCTCAACTCAGGTGGGTGCAGTCAGGAGAAAGACATTCTATGAAGTTGGAAGATTTGATACGAGATTTATAGGCGCTGATATAGAAGATATTGAGTTTGGAATGCGTCTGCCAAAAGGAAAGACGGTGATTCATAAGGGTGTATTGATCGGGCATCATTTCCCCGGTTTTTGCACTATTGCGAGGAAATATTTCAAAAGGAGTATTCAATTATCCAGAGTCGTGAAAAAAAACAAGAAGATGGCGAGTGCCCATGCATCTTTTTCAAGGACATTGTTAATTCTTGTTGCGTTGACAAGTTTCCTGAGTAGTTTTACATTCATATTTAACCCTGATCTTATAATAATTCCGGCAGGTCTGTTTATTGCATTTCTTATTGCTAATTTTGGTCTCTTTTCTTTTATATCCAGGGAGAGAGGCCTGGCTTTCCTGATATCTGCTATATTTTATGAATATCTCTTTTCTGTTATTATAGGTATTGGTGGAATAGCAGGAATGATCTTGAAAGAAGAATAGGTGATATATTTATGAAATCCCATCAGCTTTACAGGTTGTTTACAAACATTAATGGAATGCCCAATTATATTATTTTTCATGTGACCTCTATATGCAACTCTAAATGTATAACCTGTTTTAACTGGAAAAACCTCAATAAGAAAGATGAACTGACTCTCAATGAGATAAAAAAGATATCTGAGCATATAAAGTCTGTGGAATATCTTACACTCGGTGGGGGGGAGCCCTTTTTAAGGAAAGACCTTTCAGATATCTGTGAGGTCTTTTATACGAATAACAGTGTCCGTGCCTTTAGCATTCCCACTAATGGGCTTTCGCCTGACGTGGTTAAGGAGACAACAGAAGCTATACTCAGGAAATGTCCGGATGCCCTGGTAAGGGTTAGTCTTTCTATAGATGGCATAGGTGAGCTCCATGATACTATAAGGGGGGTAAAGGGAAACTTTGATAAGATATGGGAGACACACGATCATCTGCATGAGTTAAAAAAAGAATATGCCAATCTGAGGATTCTGGCCGCTACAACCTTCTGCAGTCATAATCAGGATAAGGCGATCGAGACTTATGAATATATCAGGAAGGAAATGGATATTGACCAGTATAATATAAACTACATCAGAGGGGATGCCAGAAACCCTATCCAGAAAGATGTAGATATAGAGAAATACAGGATGTTGATAGAGCATATTGAGATGAAAATGTCGTGGAAGAAGGGGAATTATATTGACAGGCTGTTTGATGCACTTCCTGTCTTAACGAGAAGGGAAGTGTTGAAGACCTTACAGTCTGAGGGCAGGATATATGAATGTCATGCCGGTAAAGGGATGATAGTAATAGACTCCTTTGGCAATGTCTTTCCATGTGAAATGCTTGATAAGAAATTGGGAAATTTAAGAGACTATAATTATGACCTTAAGAAAATATTGATATTAGACAGCACAAAAGAAGTTTTGAGATACATCAAAGACAGAAAATGTAATTGTACATGGGAATGTGCTATACAGGACAGTATAGTATATAATTTCAAAAAGTATCCGCAAATTCTGAAAAGAGTGGTTTTGAAATAGGAAAGATTATGACAGGTATATGGCAACAGGGTAAAGCTGTCTATAAGTCAATATAACCTAACTATGGCAAATAACATTATCCTGCTTAATGGAGATCTTACCGAGGCCGGTGGAGCAGAAAGGTTAACTTTTGAAGAGGCGCGGTATCTGGAGAAGAAAGGTTTTAATGCCACTATATTAACCTTTGATTTCAGGAAGGAGGTGTTGTTTAACCAGGCTTACAAACTGAACATTCATGTATTTGATATGAAATTTAATGGTATGAATTTTGTCGTTCAGAGCATATATCGAATCATGGCCCTCAGGAAACAGATCAGGGAGATGAAGCCGGATCTTATCATCGCATCAAACTCGTGGGATTGTACATACCTTTATTTTGCCACCCTATTCACGCCATTTCAGTATGCAACACACATTCACGGTTCGATATTCTGGTTTCTTGATGATCCATTAAAGTATGCCTTAATTCACAGGAAAGTATTTCATGAGATTCGCGAGTCTGTTGCAGGGCATAAAGAGTTTATACCAGTAAGATTACGAATAAATTTCACGAGGCGAGTGATAGCTGAATTTGCTGCCATAGCGATGTACAAGGCCGTCAGGAAGGCAGAAAAGGTATTTGTGTTATCAAATCAGATGAGATGGGAGATTAGCAGGCTTTATGGCAAAGACGCAGTTGTTTTAAAAGGTGGCTTTTCCCGGGATGTTCTAAACTACAGGCCTAAACAGGATATCAAGAAAAAATTAGGGATAGAGAATAAAAAAATGATATTGAATGTGAACAGGTTGGATCCGAGGAAGAGGGTGGATTTACTAATAAAGGCCTTTGGGAAGGTGTCTGATTCTTATGATGATGTGGTCTTAGTGATTGGAGGAACAGGGAAAGATGAAAAGAAACTGAGGGAGTTGTCAGCAGAGCTGAAATTAACGAGCAAGATCAGGTTTGCAGGCTATATAAAAGAGCAGGAACTCTGGGACTACTATTCCAGTTGCGATGTGATGGCGCACCCGAATTGGGCAGAATTTGCAATTGCACCACTTGAGGCATTGGCATTGAACAAAAAAGTAGTCTGGACGACTGAAATGGAGATTGATGAGACTCTAAAAGGTAATAAAAACATATTTCCTGCTGATCCCACGGTAGATGATTTTGCAATAGCAATTGAGAAGGCATTAAATACAGAGATAAAAGCGAAATACAATTTAGATATTTATACATGGGACAGGTATTGTGAAGGAATAATGAAAGAATTAGACCTGCTGGTAAAGGGATGATAGACATCTCAGTCATTGTACCAACCTTTAACAGGGCTAAAAGTCTTGAAGATACGCTAAAAAGCATATGCGGGCAGACACTTTCGCAAAACCGCTACGAGGTAATTGTTGTTGATAACGGCTCAACAGACAATACGTTCATGTTGACAGAGCAGTTTGTGAAAACGTGTCCGAATATCCGTTATGTTCTTGAACATCAAAGAGGTCTTCTCTATTGCAGGCATCGTGGAGTAAAAGAATCAAGAAGCAGCAATATTCTCGTATTTATAGACGATGATATTATAGCAGGGAAGAACTATCTTGAAACGATCTTGAATACATTTGAAGAGCACAATGATATTGTATTGGTAGGCGGGAAGGTGTTGCCTGATTTTGAGACCGATCCGCCATACTGGATCAAAGCCTTTGAGACCCAGCGGGAAGGGACTTATATCCTTTCATTTCTTAGCTTGATAGACCCTGGGGAGAATGCAAATCATATTCGCTGTGACTTTGTGTTCGGTTGCAGCTTTATACACAGCGTCATTAATTATGCAGCATAATATTATTGACTTATAGCGTCCTTCTTGCCATAGTATAAGGCAAGGAGGGCGTTTCGATGCGTAAACT
>Ga0154814_1088_pt1 | contig 45195 bp, 39 predicted proteins | sample Rifle2008BG16ft_FD_105822 | JGI IMG/M metagenome (GOLD analysis project Ga0154814, IMG submission 105822) | Nitrospirae bacterium RBG_16_43_11 | reverse complement strand
CCCAGTCGAACTCATTCTGAACAAATTCAATACTGGAGGCCCTCCCCCCCGTTACGGGAAGCATATTACTGAATTCCCGGAGTTTATCCCTGAGCAATTCCATGTCCCCGGGATTAAATGCAAGGCTTTCGTCATCTATTAACTCCATATGGGCTGGTATCCTGCTGATAAGAACAGGAAGTCCGAAGCTCATGGCCTCAAGAACAGTAATAGGCAGACCCTCGATATATGATGATGACACAAATAGTGCTGCATTGGAGTATAGTTCTGACAGGGCTTCCGAACTCATTACACCTGTCATCACAATACGCCTGTCTCTGTTTGCCCTTTCCTTTAACTCCCTGGTGTAATTGTCCTCATGGTCAGCGCCGCCTGCTATTACAAGCTTCAAGTCAGTGTCAATATCTGAAAAGGCAGAAATAATGTCATGAAAACCCTTCTCTCTTACAATCCTTCCAACAGCAAGGATATATTTCCTTTCTTGCAAATCATACTTCCGCATAACAACGCCAGGCGCTGATTTATCATGCATCGTTACCCCATTAGGAATATAAAAAACATCCCTGCCATATTTCTCCTCGAGTGTTTTTTTAATATGTCGCGAAACCGCAATAACAGCCGTTGCATAACGGGTACCAATCAACTCACCAAGACGCAATATCATCTTTGCAAAATATCCCCACTTTTGCCTGTCATAATCCGGTCCGTGATTGGTGACAATAACTTTCAGACCAAACAACCTTAGAACCGGTGTCAACAGCGACGGCCCAACTGCATGTATGTGAACTAAATCAAAACTCCTTTTGTGAAGGCCGATATGCAGAGCACCCAAAAAGGTATGCACAATAGCCTCTATATTTTTTCTCCTGGGGGTCCAGATTGGAAATATCTCAACACCATTAAAAACAATCGTCTCCGGTTTTACGTATCCTTTTCTTGCATAAACACGTATCCTGCACCCCATTGATGCAAGCCTGCGGTACAACTCCTGGCAGTGCATCTCAATGCCGCCCTGGACATCAGGAAAACCTTTTGTACCAAGTATGGCAACTCTGATTTCATCCATGGATGCCGAACAATTTTCTTTTGATTATCCATCCCACCGGCTTACTGATGTATTTCTTCATAACCGGAGATGCAGTTCCAATCATCCAGCAATTCTTTGGACATGTCCTGACCTTATCCCTTATAATCTTCGCCATTTCACCGTTCCATATATCTTCAAAGCTGTTATCATTAAGATTACCCATACTCTCCATCCAGATGCTTTTATCAAGACCATTGCATGGCATTATTTCGCCCCATGGGTCAACAAAGAAATTCTCTGTACCTGCCTCGCAAGGGAGAAGCCGCTTCCCGCCCCTGATATAATTTATCAGTCCGTAATTGAAATATGCCCTGAACCAGTCCTTGACCTTTCCGGATTTCAACAGCTCCCGTATGAGTTCCTCAAAGCAGGCAATTGCAGTTTCCTTCCCCTTAATTTCATTATCGTACTTATGAAAATAATATGAGTTATGCACTGCCGCAGTAGCAAACTCCAGATTCATGGACTTCGCAAGCTGGTATAATTCCATCATGTCCCGGGCATTCCTATCAGAGACAGTAATGCCGAACCCGATGTCCTTAATCCCCATGCGTTGAAGCTCCAGCAGGCTTCGCAATCCGTGGTCAAAACCATCTTTTATTCCTCGCAACTCATCATTTGCCGCAGGTAAGCCCTCGATGCTTATCCTGAAACCAATATCAGGAAATTGTTTAGCGACACTGAGTATTCTATCAGTTGAAAACCCGTTCGTGCTTATTACAATCCGCCCTGCCCTTTTCCTGATAACAGATACAATCTCTTCTATATCTTCCCTGAGGAATGGCTCACCGCCTGTAACATTACAGAAAGCAAGCCGTGGCAGTTTATTAAGAACATCCGGTCTGATCTCTTCCCTCAGTGCAGTTGGATATTTCCATGTATTGCACATGTGGCATCTCGCATCACACCTGTAAGTTACAATGACTGATGCCTCCAACGGCCCCTCCAGTTACTATGCACTTTTCCCATCCGGTTTGACTTCACCTCCGGCCATGCTGGTCTTAAGACCCAGGAGGGATGATAATTGCAAAACCAATGCCGTATGTAACACCTGAATACCCCTCCTCGGCAACCCAGTATAAAGCATCCCAAGAGCCTTGACCTTGCAGTAGTTGGTGAACCTTCCCATGCTGGTAACTTCATATCTGCAATTTTCGAGCATATCACCAGCGATATACTCGAATATCCTATTATCGCCGTCCGTCATCTCCTTCTTCCACTTTTCAACCGGGCTTAACGATATCGGCTTAAATATGAGGTCTGAATGGTAATTATCCACGAATTTATGACTTGATTTCCAGAAGTCCAGCATTGTTTCTTCATAATCTATCCCGAGAAAATTACAGATATCTTTAATTCCGGGCTCAGGAGCCTTTAATGTATCTTCATATTTTACTTCAAGCCACCTGTCTGATGGTAACTGAGATAACGATTGACGCGCTTTATGCATTTTATATTTCCATTCCATGGCAGCGACGGCAACATTCCTCCTTCCAGCTAGCCTGTCACGCATACTCAGGTAGACGTCACGGCCATCTCTTATGATATGAATGAATTTGGCAGTTGGAAAGATTTCTGACAGTTCTTTTACCTTCCTGAAGAAACTCGGTGATTTATCTCCCCAGAATATTTTATTATTCTTTTTTGCAAATTCGACATAAAAAGACTCTATCAGTTCTTTCAAGGTTGCTTCACCTGTGAAAAGGAACTCTTCAAGAAGATGATCTATATCAAGTTTCCATTTTTTTACCTGGTCATTTTTCCTGAGATATTCAATATGATTGCTTAGTAACCTTCCGCGTATAGGCTTATGGGGATTGCTGTGATGAGCCCGTATCAAGGGCATCCAGAATGTCCCATCCTCCGGGATGGCCACCTGTGAATGTGCATTAAGCAAAAGGCGCAATAGTGTCGTCCCAGAACGCTGTGCACCAATTATGAAAAAGTGGGTCTTATCTGATGACACTGTTTCCCGCCTGCTATCTTTTCATAAATACCTATTAATCTTTCATAATAAATTTGTGGATTATAATACCTTTCAATTATCTCACGGCCCCTTTTTCCCATATCCTCCCATTCTCTTTCCTTCTCTGCCATCATCAGTTTATCAACAAGGTCTTCTTCATTAAAGGGTTCAAACAGATATCCATTCTCACGCTCTGTTACCAATTCAGGGTTTCCACCGATTCGGGAGGCTATAACAGGCTTTCCCAGTGCCATGGATTCCATTATGGACTTGGAATTGTTTTCATACCATTCACTCGGAACTATCGAGGCTCTGGACAGTTTTATCTCGTCATATAGTCTTTTGCCTCTCATATATCCAAGGAATCTGACATTTGTCAGATTGTTTTCTGTAATAAAACTTTTACAATGTTCTTCCAGAGGGCCGGCACCTATGATCTTAAATTTATGCGCAGGGAGTCTCTTGCAAATGTTTAACAGGGTGTATATACCCTTCTCTGGTGCAAGTCTGCCAAAATAGACATAAGAACCATCATCCTTATAGCATGGTTCAAAATCTTCCATGTTTATAAAGTTTGGAAGCACTTCGATATTTTTATTAAATCCCAACTCATGATATTTCGTCTTCATAAAATTGCTCGGGGATATAAATATATCAACATCTTTAAAGATATCCATAATCTTATGATAAAATACCATTGATGTATAGATAGCAAGGCTCCCTGTAAATCCGCCCTTGCACCTTTCTTTCAATACATTTGAAAAGTTGTAGTCTTTGCACCCCTCACATATCTCACCATTAGCCGTCAGATTTATCGCACCGCACATCAAGTTGTAATCTCTTAAGTGATACACCACTGGAATACTCTTTTCTTTAAATGTTCTGACTATTGATACCCCCACTCTGTACATAATATTATTCATATGGGCGATATCTATATCCCCTATTTCTTTGAGTAACTTATTTACCTTTCTGTTAGACTCAAGATTGTAATAAATCTTTGATAACGATTTTAACTTATCAACAATAGAGTGTGACTGATAGTCAATATCAGACGTAAAATATTTTTCATATGTATAGGAAACATTCTCTTTAAATTTGGAGGAGAAAAAAAAGATATTATGCCCATTTTCTTCCAACAAACGTGCGGTATCAAACAGGGATTTCTCGGCCCCCCCGCGCTCATAGAGAAAGTTATTCGCAAAGAGTATCCTCATATCCACTTTTCTTTCCACATCTCAAACATCAGGAGTGTCCATAGCTTATTATGATTGATTCCCCTATCACTGATAGAGCCTTTTAAAATGAACCCAACGGCCTTTGCATTAAAAATTCCTTCTCTATTAAGCCTTTTCTCATTCAGGTATTCTTTATAAAGTATTTCCAAGTCGTTCTTAAACAACGCATAAATGGGTACAGTAAACCCTTGTTTGGGCCTGTTCACTAAGTTTCCTGGGACATATTTATATAAGATCTTCTTCAGAATATATTTGCCAATACCATTCCGGTACTTATATGTTATTGGGACCCTTGCCATATACTCCAGGATCTTATGATCCAGCAAGGGTTCTCTCACTTCAAGAGCCACATTCATACTTGCCCTGTCCACCTTTACCATGATATCATCCGGCAGATAGGTCATGGAATCAAAGATCATCATAGATGTCAAACAATCATATTTATCAGAATGACTTAAAAAGGGATACCTATTCTGTATGCCAAGTTCTTTCAGGTCTTCATCCATAAAGACACTGCTCATAAATATATTTTGCTTTATCACATCCTCTGTATTCAGCATGCTTTTGATTAGTTTATATTTGTCCTTGAAATCATTATATTTCGGGAAAAAGGGTTTAAACGTATTATATATATTAAATGCCATTTCCGGAGATAATAGATCAAAAGCCTTATTCAGTGTATTCATAAATGGCATTTTTGAAATCTTACGGACAATGTTGACCACATTATATTTGGTATATCCGCAGAAAAGCTCATCTCCTCCATCTGCGGAGAGGGAAACTTTAACCTTACTTCTTGCCAGCTTTGATAGCAGATACGTGGGTATCGCGGAACTGTCTCCAAAGGGTTCGTCATACATTTCAGGTAATTTCTGAATTATCCCGGAAACCTCATCAGCCGTGCAGTAAAGTTCTGTGTGATCCGTTCTCAAATGGTCTGAAACCTTCTTCGCCCACCCTGCCTCGTTGTAAGCCTTTTCATGAAATCCTATTGTGAATGTCTTTATCGTCTCTGGACTGCTTCTTTGCAGTAAAGCTGTTACAACTGATGAGTCTGTCCCGCCACTCAAAAATATTCCAATCGGGACATCTGATATCATTCTGAGCGTGCAACTTTCTGTCAGGATAGACTCAAGTTCATCTGTTATTTCATTTTCAGATAGCCTATCCCGGTATCCACTATTTTGAAGATATTCACCTTCTCTGTAGGAATCTTCCACATCCCAGTATTTTGTTTGTCTTATGTTCATCTTGTTATCAATCTCCAAGTAATAACCTGGCTGGAGTTTATGAGTATCTTTAAAAATTGTGTACGGCGCTGTTATGTAACCAAGCTGTAAGTACAGGGCAAGGGAATTAAAATCCAGACTCTTTCTGAATTTAGGATGCTTATGAAAGGCCTTAAGTTCTGATGTAAACATGAATAATCCATCTTTATAATACCAGTACAGGGGTTTTATCCCGACCCTGTCTCTGCATAGTATAAGTTTCTCCCTGTTTCTATCCCAAATTGCAAAGGCCCACATGCCCCTGAAGTTGAGCAGGCAATCCATTCTGTCTTCTTCATAGGCCTTTAAAATAACTTCTGTATCACTCCTGCTTTTAAACTTATACCCTTTCCTTTCGAGTCTCTCCTTTATCTCCCGGAAGTTATAAACCTCACCATTATAGGTTATACATAAACTCTCATCTTCAGTGCCCATTGGCTGATGACCAAGGGGAGAGAGGTCAAGGATAGAGAGCCGACGGTGGCCTAAGGCAAGGGGATGGTTTTTATCTGTATAACTTCCTGCATCATCTGGTCCGCCATAGCTCATGGTATCACGCATCTCATCCATGGTCTTTCTTATATCGTAATCATTCTTATAATTGAAATCCCAGAAACCGGCAATTCTGCACATATTAAATTATCCTAATCTGCATTTTGGGAAAAAAGATATTCATTGTTTCCAAAACCACCATAATATGTTGTAAGTTTTTCTAATATAAAACCACGCTTCCTGTAGAAAACGAAGATTTCTTCAGGCCGTGCAGTCTCAAAGGGGTATCCACCGATCCAGTCTATGTAATCGTAGAACATACTCATCCCTCGCTGGAACTTCTTCTCTTTATACCGAAGTAGAGGGTTGCGCATCCGGATCATATCAACTATAACACCTCTTAGGACAAAATAACTGATAAATATAACAAGTAACCAAAACCTCGTGATAGAGTTGCCTTTAACATAGGACTTTTTTATCTTTGTCCAGACCGGTGTCATGAATCGCTGCTTGTTGTATATCGCTATATATAACTTCCCCCCTCTTTTAACAAGAGGGACTATGTTCTCCAAAGCCTGCCACATTGCTCCGGTGTGATGTAACACACCATATGAATAAACAACATCCCATCCCCCTAATTTTGAGAGATAATTCCTGTCCAGGACAGAACCCTCCTCAATAGACCAACTATGTGCATCTTTAAAATATATTCTCTTTAATTTCTTCGTACACGCTACACTTTCAGGATCATAATCAAATGAATGAACCTTTGCTGCCCCTAATCTCATCGCAGCTAGAGAAAAAAGACCGCTTCCAGAACCGATATCAAGAAAAGTTTTACCTTCGAGGGTATTAACATCAAATATCTCTTTCAACGAATCCTCCGCCGCAGCAATACGATCATCGTTCAGCACAGAGAGATAACGACTCCAATTCTTACCGAATTCAAAACGTGCGTCAGATTCCACTTTCCCTCTCTTTCCTTGAAAGTGCAACTTCATACATAAAATGACTTGCCAGGGCGATAACAAATATGAAAACTATAAAGACAATAGTATGCCCAAAAAACTGGGATGGCCGCATGATATAATACATAATGAACAGCAGGATAACAGCCTTTGCATAGGTGGCACGCAGATATAAATAAAATAGATAGTTATAACCAAATCCGATCAGTAGCATGCCGAAGATAACGCCTGTGAATCCAAAGTTAAGAAACAAACTACCGATAGTGGTCGGAGGCAATCCCCCCCCTTTAAATGTCGAGTGAGTCATCTCTTTTAAGAAATAATCAAAGCTTACCGGCTTATTAGCATAAAGAAATCGCGGGACGAATAAAAGTGCGTCCTGTAAATACTCTCTGCCATACTGGAGATCTATTTTACCTTTGTAGACACTGTTGACTATCGGAACGTAATTGAAATCATATGCATAAGAAACGATGATAGATTTATTTATTAGTATTGAACCAATTGGGCCTTTTATCTCTCCTACCCTCACGATATTTATCATACCTATCAGTAAAAAGAAAAATAAGCCTATAGCAAGCATTTTAATACTGGAAAGGGGTTTGTACTTATTATATAGACCAGTCATGACTAATAGAGGAAGGAGAGATGCCAATTTGTGCCCCACAGTAAAGAAGATAAATATCGAAGCAAATAACATCACAAAAATACCCTTTAAACCGAAAAGACTCCTGTGTACCGGGTTAAGATAATTTCCTATGAGCCACAGGCCGGATATGCTCGTTAAGTACAAGCCTGGTTCTTTTATGAAACCCTTTCCAATCTCGGCGCTTCTCCTCAACCCATCAATATTGCGTCCTGACAGCAGCCCATCTGTCACACCTGACCAGATCCCATAAATGGTTAGTAATGCAACCCCGATGGAATAGAATAACCAGAGAGGGATATTTTTCGCTTTGATAAAACCGGGTCTTACTGTTAAATCATATTCTTTTGTTGTAATAATTTTCTTTGATAAAGAAACCCCTGACAGAAAGGATAATATGCCCAGAAAATACAAGATATGATGTATTCTAATCTCTTTACTTTCTTTAAAAAAATAATTTACGGTGGACGGCAATAAATAATAAATTGCAAAGTTGATAAAGGGAAAGCAAAATGGAGAAAACAGATAAAACTGTTTGTTTTTATTAGATACAATTGCGTAACAAAATAAAATACTTAAGAACAATAAATTAACAATCAATATGCTCATATCCAAAATCCCTGCCCTGGCTGCTTCAACTGATTCTACGTCTTGTGTCTTTTATAATCCTGGAATAATCCTCATTCAGAATGTCGCTGTGCCATAATTCAATCCATGAAGACTTTATATCCTCTGCCAGAGAAAGCATCTTCTCCATGTCTTTTTTATGCAATGTGCTCAAACCGCCCTGTAAGGCAAAGGAGACATTAAATGAACGGATAAGTCTCACCAGCGGATGGTTTCTCAGATCATCCGGGTCTATATTGCCCAGCCACAGGCCCATAGGCACAACAGTAGCATTATGAATTTTAGATACCTTTAATGCATAGTCAACTATCGTTTTGGAAATTTCGATATTTCTTCTGCTTATGCCAAACATGTTAACCCCAAAGAGATCAGTAAATGCCAGCCCCAGAGGTACATCCGGCATATACTCCATGAAGATATCAATTACTTTCATCCAGAAATGGATAAAGAGTCCTTCAACCTCCTCATCCCAGTTCAGTTTGCTGAATTCATTGTAATCGCTTGCAGCCCAGATGATCTCAAGTCCGTTACTGGTCGGCCCTCCTGTAATAGCGACATATGCTATGCTATCTTTCAGTGGATGATTATGAAGATGTTTTGCAAAAGATAAAATGGTTTTATCCCATATTTTAAGTAACCCTGAATTCAGTGCACGGTTCTTACCTGACTCAACCCATGGCAGGTAAGTTCTCACCCTTTTGTTTTTGCGGGAATTAAAGTATTCATAACCGTGAACTCCTGCCTTGTTATATACCCAGTCAGGTGCGTGATTTCCACTTATGATATTGTAGGATAACTTCTTATTGTTATCAGCAGCCTCTTTTATCATCCGTTCAAAAGACTTCCAGTCATAACTACCCTCTTCTTTCTCTATCTCAGCCCACCTTGTATAATTTGTGACTCCATCTACAAAATCTATCTCAAAAAGGTTTCTTCTTTTTCCATCCTCCATAATCCAGTTTGCAGTATTGGTTACCGCATAAATACCCTTTGGAACAGGAATCTTCGATGCGACCATTCGAGCATCATAGCCCAGAATCATCAAATTAACCGCAATAATCTTCAGGAGATCACGCCTGCTTATTAAAAGGGGCTGATAACTTGCTGTTCTTTTTTCTTCCATGCCTCGATACGGTATCCTAATAACTGCTCAAGACTTCTTATATCCTCTTCGAAGAAGACCTCCAGCCGCCTCCGTGTTTCTGTGTTCATAATAATCTTTTCGTCCTTTTTTCTGTTGACGTCTAAAAGACGGCTCTTTAATTTTACTCTGAAGGTTACTGGGAATAGTTTCTTGATAAATGGATACTTGCGGTCTCTCAGCTTCTTTAAGAATTGGGAATGGATATCACCGCCTTCGTTCTTAACCGAATAGTCGGGAGTAAAATTGGCATCGACATCAAGAAATGCAAACAGGTCTTTGTATAATTCCTCTATCCGTTTAATAAAATCTTCAAATATATAGACCCTGACTTTACCACGACCAAATATATTAATATACCTCTTCACCTGAGAGAAATACATCGCCCTCTCTATGTATAGGTACATTGCCCACCAGTTGAGGGCCTTACGCTTGAACTCCTCTGTCTTTCTATATCTTCTCTCCTCATCGCTTGTGGCTTCCTCAAAACTCTTTGACTCATTCCCGGCAATCTGTGTAAATCGCCAGTAAGAAAAGGCCATATCCACGGGATTTCGGAGGATAACAATAATCTTTGCATCAGGAAACAATTCATGTATTGCAACAGGTGCGTGCTCATCGAATAAATACCCTGTTGATGCCTCTCCTACGGCCCTTGCATCGCCGGCATCCTTGAAAAGTGATATATACTCATCAAAATCATTCAGACCAAAGTCCGATACAAAATAAAATGGTTCCTTTATGGGTGATATATATATATCAGGGTGTTGTCCAAGGTTATAGGCTAATGAGGATGTGCCGGACCTGGCTGCACCTACAATAAAGAAGTTGGGCTTTACGAACATATTTATACTATTCCAACCCTGCGTTGAATTATTCTGCTGCATATATCCCTGATCATCCCAACGGTAATAATTCCAAGAAAGAAAGAGATACCAAAGTAGAGTATTACTCCCAGGACTGCAGAATAAAACAGTGGCAAGTCTGCTATTCTGACTATCAAGCCGGCAGTGATACTTGCAATCACAATCTTAATAAAAAAGACATCAAATGGATATGAGCGATATAGTTTAATACCAAACATCACTCCCATTATTATCAGAATCACAGCCTCACCGGCCAGGACGGATATAGCAGCACCTGTACCCCTGTATGTCGGTATAAAGAGAATACATAGAAGAATAGTTACAACTGCGCCGCTTCCGGTTGCAAACATATTAAACCTGTGGAAACCTGCGCTTAATAATGTCCTCCCGTAATTAGACCTTAGAAAAGTCAGGGGGACTATCCATATCATCACTCTGAATATGGCAGAGCTTGTTTCATACATATTACCGTACAGAGTAGAAATTATTTCCTTACTCAATATCATCCCCATTACACCTATAGGGAGACCTATATACAACATTACTCTCTCAATAGTCTTATGAATAAGATAAAATTTATATTTGTCAGAAACATAGAGGTTTGACATTACAGGATATGAGGCCACCTGTATGACTGCCACTGTATTTATAATCAGGACAATAGCCCTCTGAGGTGCGGAAAATATACCCACATCCTCCATAGCAGCCCAAAGCCCAAGGAAAAAGACAGGTATATACATGGCAATATTATTCAATCCGCCGTTTACAGCAAAGTAAAATGACTCCCTTAAGTGAAACAACCACTTTGATAAAGATATCTCAAAGGCATACCATACATTCATAGTCCTTTTAAGGATAATTAATGCAACAAAGCTTCCCAGAAGGAATGAGAATGACCTGTAAAGAACTGCTGAAACAGTATCGTCAGGGGCTCTGACAAATAAATAAACTGTCAGCAAAAAAACAATACTCATTACGGCATTACCCAGTGCAATATATTCCATACGCTCTATCCCACGCAGCACCCAGTCAGGTGACAGGGCATATGCTATTACATAGAAACCTCCTGCAAGCAGTATCATCCTCATGTCTAAAGGGATATTCAATATGTGAAGAAATATAATTAAGATTAAGAAAGAAACAACTGCCAGTACAAGCCTTAGTGAATTAAGTATCCTGAAAATTTCTGAAATCTTCTCCCGATCCCGTGCAATCTCTCTTGTACCATATCCGGTAATCCCCATGTCCACAAAGATCCACATGTAGGTACTCATAGCAAGCGCAAGTGAGAATTTTCCAAAACCATCAATTCCAAGCACTCTTGCAAGATAGAGCGTCGTAAGAAATACAACCCCCTTGGCACAGACTTCCCCGATAAAAAGCCAGAATATGTTATTGAATGTTCGTCTCAAAATAGATGACATACTTAACCTGCTATTTTACTCATAAAATCCCTTGCCCTCTAAAAACAACCTGGCTGCATCTTTAGCTTCAGGATTCTCTGGTGCAATACCCTTTATCACCTCAGGGTCTTTCGAAACCATCCAGGCTATTTCCAGTGCCTTGAAAAGATAGCTTCCGGTAACTCTCGACAAATACTCAGGAGTTCTTCTCTCAGCATCAAGAGTCCCTCTTGCCGAATCCGGCGTATGATAACTGTCATCAACCGCCGCAAGTATCCTCGCATGCTCGAGCGCCTCACCTTTCATTCCGGAAAGCAAATAATGATTGGCTATCACATATCTCAATGGCGCATTTACAGGATAGGCATATGCAGCCCGTGACAATTCTTTTCCGGAATGCCATGTATCTCCTGTAGTTACATGATATAGCTTTCCCAGTGCAAGATGATAATCAGGATTTGTTGGTTCTAATAAAATAGCCCTTCTTAAATATTTAACCGCATTTTTATTGGCATCCTCTACGGAGACTGCCTCCTGCGGTAGTTCTGCACCAACCATTTGCATAATCTCTGCCCACTTGCCCAGTTTTATATATATATCTGCCAGGGCTTTAAAATAAACAGAATTTGAAGGAACAAGTGCCGCTGCTTTTTCCAAAGATTTTATAGATTGGTTATAGTTTAAGATGGTTTCACCGGATATTACCAGCAGGTCCATCTGTTCCGTAGATTTATCGTCAAGAATTCCTGAGACCCTGTTGTAATAGTAATCCGCCATAAGCATCCTGATCGGAAACAACAACAGTACGCCCGATGTAATAACTGCTGCAATTGCAAGCCTGACAGACTTCTGTCTGTCAAGATTAAATGTTTTATATGGCATCGCTGTATTTCTTATCAGTAGGAATAAGGACAGAGGAATATGTAATCGCGGCAATTACCGTTAGCAGCATCATATTCGCTGGAATACGCAGGTTAAAATCTGTAAAGCTGTGGACCGCAATGGCAACACACGAAGACATACCGGCTGTAACAATGCATTTAATGAAATTATCATGTCTCTTACGCCACGCCTTTATAACAGAATGGGAAAAGACAGAAACCATACCAATGATGATAATAAAACCGGCAATCCCCATATCCGTCACAATCTCCAGATAATCATTTTCAGCATGATCGAATAAGAATCTGGAATTATCTGATTGATATTGGGGATATATATTTTTAAATGTTCCAAGTCCTGTTCCAAGAAGAGGAAAATCCATGACAATATTAATGGTGTCTGACCAAATGTCTATCCTATTCATCTTTTCTACCTCTCCTGCCTCCTGAAATCTTTCTTCTATCCGCCCCCATCCTGAAAGTAACACAATAATAAGGGTTATTATCCCCAATAACGCAAAGACTCCTGTCTTTTTTCTTAATGAAGGTCTTGTCCGGATCATCCAGGAAAAGAATAGTACAGATGCCGTAAATCCTATTATGCCCCCTCTTGACAAACTCATAAACAGGACAACAGACATAATCAATACAGCAAGACAAAGAAACATCACGTAGACGCTATCCTTTCTGTCCAAGTAACGGGCAATCCTCCTGCTCACCGGAAGACCATGCAAACTATTAATGCCGGATAACTTGTATAGAAGAAATCCCAAACCAATTGGAATAGCCATCTCCATATATCCCGCGAAGTGGTTATGGTTAATGTAGGGGCCCCATATGTATGTCATATCAGAATGGAGCCCTTTACCAACCGGATAAAACCAGTACAGTCTTCCATTCCAGGTCATCTTCTGGATTACTGCAAAGACAGCAAGAAAACATCCCATATATATTATTGTGAGCACTACACGACTTATCTGCACCTTTGTCCTGAAGTGATTGACCACAACAATGAAGACTGCCACATATGAAAGGAGTTTAAATAATTCCTCCCTGGTCGCACCGGAGTATATGCTAATCGTCCTGCTCATTGTTACATCATCCCCGAGGAATGCAGAATACATATTATTAGCTGAAGGAGACAAGAAAGCCATCAGCCGTTCAGGAAGCGGCAGGATTTGAAAGACTATGAGCAAAAACAGGGCTGCAAGAATTCCAAAGAGAGGTGTTTTGAGAACCACAACTTTCCCATCTGAAGCCATTTTCAAAATCCAGGCGCATAGGATGATAAATGAGGCTATTTCCATAATAGCGATTGACCATTGCTGAACAGTACCTATTGCAAGCGGGGTAAAGATCAGGATAAAGGCAATTCCCTTTTCAATTACTGCATCAAAATATTTTGCGGCCATCTCTTTTTCTTCTGATCAGACAACTGAGGGGGTGGAAAAATGACAGTCTTGCCACCAGTAATTGCAGCAGGCACTGAGGTAACAAGGGCTGAGGCATGTTCTTTTCCAATAACATCAGCAGCTATGCTGACTGCCTCCGCCAGCATCGGCACCCTGTGTACAGAAGAATGCGCATCCGTTGCAATAACGTGGACAAGATTATGCTTCAGGAGAAAGATGCTAAGTCTCTGTATTTCTTCACCTAATTCTCCAGTCACACTCATAGCAGTAATCTGCACAAGGACTCCGCTCCTTACAATGGCAGACAACCCCTCAGGATTATTCATAAAAAAGGAATTTCTTTCAGGATGAGCAAGAACCGGAACATAACCTGAATGTAGCATTGATAACAGCACAGTTTCCCAGTGTAACGGAACTGCTGATGGATAAAACTCAGTCAGAAAATATCTGCCATTTCCATTAATAGTCAGATACTCATTATTTCTAATATAATCGGGCATCTCCGCCGTAAATGTCACCTCCGACCCTGGCAGTATCTGTAAGTCTATACACTCCTGTTTTACCTTATCCATCAATATTGCAATAAGATCAGAAACCTTTTCCTGGCTGGATTCAGAAATGCCTGGTCTGAAATGGGGTGTGGCAACTATAACTTTTATGCCATCCAATGCTGCTATACGACACATCTCAAGAGATTCCTCTATAGTCTCAGGGCCATCATCAGTTCCAGGGAGGATGTGACAGTGGATGTCAATCATACTGTTTTCTCTATTCCTTTTCCTTCTGAATAAGAATAATAAGAATAATAGTACTGGTAACCATCCCTTTTTGACATCGCCAGATTATTTATAACGACTCCCAGAATCTTTGCATTAACACCCTTTAAAGACTGCATAGATTTTTTTACAACATCCCTTCCTGTAACGCCTCCCCATATTACCATGATGACGCTGTCTGCAAGACTGGATAATATCAGGGGGTCAGAAACAGCATTCAGTGGAGGTGAATCAATGATAATGCGGTCAAATCTATCCCTTAAACCATTAAGTAAATCCTTCATCAGACTGGAACTAAGAAGTTCAGACGGGTCCGGAGCTATCCTGCCTCCCGGGAGTATACTCAGATTAGGAAAATCAGGCATTGTCCTGACAGCGTCAGGAAAATCACTATGCCGCGCAATGACATTGCTGATACCAATAGAATTATCCATTCCAAAGACTTTATCAATATAGGGTTTTCTCATATCAGCGTCAATTAGAAGCACCCGTTCCCCCATCTGCGCCATCGCAACCGCAAGATTGGAAGCAATGGTTGTCTTGCCCTCTTTCGGGAATGTGCTTGTAATAACTATAACCTTTGGAGGCTTCTCTACTGAGGACAGCATTACGCTTGTACGTATAGTCCGGAATGATTCCGCCATTACAGACCTGGGATCTGCAGTTATGTAGAGAGGTCCTGTCCCTTTTGCTGCCGGCACCAGACCAAGGAAGGGCAATCCAAGTATACTATCTACGTCCGCCTGGCCCTTAATCGTGTCATCCAGATAATCCACAAAAAAGGCAGCAAATACACCGCCGAAAACACCGGCAATTGCTGCTAAGAAAATATACAGTCCTCTTCTGGGACTAACAGGAGACTTTGGTGTAACTGCATTATCTATAATCTGGGCATTGGAGATATTAATGCCGCTCGACAGGGATGCCTCCTGGAGTTTTTTAAGCAGCATTTCATAGAACAGTTTGTTGCTCTCCGATTCGCCTGCTATTACATTAAACTCTATGGACTTCCTGCTCAGGTCCAGAAATTCCTGTTTCTGCTCATCAAGCGCCCTTTTAAGAGATGTCTCGCGGCTCTTCGCAATCTCGTACTCTGTCTTGGCTGCACTTAACATCTTTCTGGCCTCTTCCACAAGATTTTTCTGGACAGTATTCAATTCAGAAACAATCTTCATCATATGCGGATGCCTGGGGCCATACTTCTCAGACAACTCCGAGATATCCTTCTTGATTCTAAGCTCTTCAATCCTTAAACCCTGGATTACCAGATTATTCATGACATCAGGCACAGTGGCCAGGAGTTCAGGGCTGTCAATAACAGACTTGATCTGATTGTACCGGATCTCAGCCTCCTGTCTCCGGCCTTCAATCCTTACAACCTCAGACACCAGTTCCTGAAGTTTCTGCGCAATGATATTCTCTCTTGTTTCAAAAGAAGCAATACCGCGTTCTTCCTTGTATTTCTGGAGGGTCCTTTCTGAAGATTCAACCTTCGCCCGTAGTTCCACCATCCTCGCCGAAAGCCACTCAACCGCATCCCTGAACGGCTTTATTCTTATATACATATTGTGTTCAATATATGCAGCCGCGATTCCATTAGCCATAGCGACAGCCACGTTGGGATTCTCTGAAAGATAGTGAATCTTGATGATATTGCCCTCTTTGCCTGTCTCAACCCGCATTTCAGAAAGTATGATGTCTACAAGTTCCGGATCAATTTCCCTCTGCGCCAGAGATTCAGGAAATGGATTATCTGGTTTCGTCCTTCCGGGGAACAACATGAATACAGTGTCTTTTATCTTATTGATCATACCGTTGTCAGGCTTGCTTTTCTTCTCAAGATAATAAGGATTTTTATCAAGCAGCAGTTTTTTTACAACCTTGTCTGCAAAACCCCGGCTGTTTAATATCTCTATCTGTGTGCGAAAATAATCATCCGAATCCTTCATTTGTAAATATGCAACGTCACCCTCCGAAAAGGTCATAGTCGGGTTTTTCTCAAGATTGATAAGTATCTGGGCTGACCCCTTATACACAGGTGTTGCAACAAATGAGTACACGGTAACAATTCCCACTATAAAGGCAAAAACTATTATCGCCGCATACCGGCGTTTTGAAAGTACACGCCAGTAATCAAGCAGATGCAAATTATCATTCTTAAACAACATTTATAAACCCTCCCTCAAAAAATACTTTCCGGCACCATCAGTACATCATCCGGCATAACCAGATCATCCATCCTGACCTTAATCGTAACCTCTCCATTGTCAGTCTTGCGCACAATCTTAATCTTACCCTGCCCTGCCTTCTGGGTAAGTCCGCCGGCAAGAGTAATAGTCTTTAACACAGTCAGATTCTCTGTAATCTTATATGCCCCGGGGCTCTTTACTTCACCTGTGACATACACAAATGATGCCCGCGGCACATATATACTATCTCCATCTTCCACATCAGTATTCGCGGTGATGTCACCTTCTTCAAGGAGCTTCTTCAAATTAATCACTACTGTTATATCAGCATTCCTGTCACTACCACCTTTTACAATCTTCCGCTGTATATAAAGTTTCTCGCCTGCATTAGGTGTAATGCCGCCTGCATTTGATATCACCTCAAGCAATGTTGAATCCCCTCTCAACATCACCAGACCTGGTTTTGTAAACTCACCAAGGACTGTCACCTTCTTGCTTTTATATTCCATAATAAAGACAGAGACATGAGGATCTTTAATATAGTCACCTTTGAGAAGCTGGACTATCTTTTTCTCTATCTCCTGGCCGGTTAGTCCATTTACAATAACCTCACCAATAAGGGGAAAGTTAACCTGACCTTCTCCACTGACCCTTGTCTCAGTAGTAAGATCAGGATGGTCATATACTGTTATCCTGAGCAGATCACCCTCGCCGATAATGTATTCCTGGCAATCGGCCGGAATAACAGCGTATAAGCATATAAGTATTATACTAATAACGAATAGAACATTTTTTCTCATTCTCAATGTACGTTAGTCTCCTCTATCCATGCATTCCTTTGTTGTGATGTTACTATCTCAGGTTCAGATGGTGGATTTTTCTCTTTGACTGCAGTTTTCTGATTAATGCCCAACCGAATCTCACCTACAACCATAGAGGATATGTTTTTTACATTAACAAATCCGTCAAGCACAATTACCTCTGTCTCATGCGGTGAAACCTTTACAGTAAAGTCCGCTATATTACCTGTAATTGAGGCATTACCTGCCTCAACTGCAAAGGAAGAATTGCTGTATTTCTTATAAAGAATAAACCTCACCCCCCCTTCCAGCAACTTTACAATAACCTTTCTCCTCTTTCTCTCCCTGTCAAAGATATATTGATTTACCATTATAGAACTCTCAGATGAGACGTTCACAAAGTTATCATCAATAAACGTCACTTGTACACGTGATTTCCTGCCTGTTCTTAAAATGTCCCCGATAAAGACTGCATCTTCCTTCCTGAGACCAACTGGCTTTTCATTACCTGGTTTATTCACAACCACATTTCCAGATAGACCAGTGATGTTACCCACCGGCATGTATAATGCTGCCGGACTATCAACAAGAAGCAGCAGAATGGCCAATATCAGAATAACTGTTTTAAGATACGACCATCGAATTATGATGCCTGACATACAATATCAATTAACTATTTTTGCGGTTTATGTATAGTGCCATAATGATTACCCCGATCATCATGCGGAGGTTTTTCCTTCTCCAAATCCATACTTATAGCAGTATCCAAGCTGTTACTTCCTGATATAGAATCCGAGTCATCATCGCTATTTTTTTGTTTGGCGCTATGTTTCCGGCCAGAGAATGGCGATGAACTGAATACAGGAGACTGTGGCGCTGTAGCGGCAGAGATTTCAGTTGCAACTGCTGAAGGAGATTCCCCGGCCTTAAGTGCCCCTTTGGCAACCATCTCCGTATCCGCACCTCCGTTAATTGCAGAATTGACTACAGTACTCAGCGGAGAATCCGCCTCTACAGCCGATCTGACAACATCAACTGCTGGATAGCCCTCTGTAATTGAAGTATACACGACAGATGATGCATCGGTTCCGCTCTTTATAAGGGCATCAACGACACTGCCGATATCCATACCGGAATCAACGGCATGTTTGATAATATCATGTACAGGCACTTTAGCGGCGACATCCCGTTCTATCATTTTGTAAGATGTTTTTTTAGCATCTCCTGCCCATGCGGTGTTTAAAGAAAATACTGCCGCAATCACAATGCAGGTAACAAGACAATATATTTTTTTATTTACCATAGTCAGATACCTCCTGTAACATGTGTTAATAAAAATGATACAAGCACTAATTATAATTCAAATCTTAAGCTTAATATATAGGAATTATTATCATAGTCATTGCTGTTGTCACTTGAGTTCCTCTCCCTGTGTTCATAATCAAGTAAAAGCGACATCAAATCATTAAAATAATATTTCACGCCTGCACCTACGGCAATTATTCTGTCCTCTCTGATTTCTTTATCACCGCTGCTGACATCAAGAAAATTATTCTTACTATAATATCCTTGAAGAACAGCATCAATTCTTGTATAAAACCTGTGAGTAAAATTTGCATGGCTTTCAGAGCTCAGGATAAGGTCTGCACCCTGTATGGTTGCCTCTTTTACGATCCTCTTATTCACCAGTGATAAGGCTGTATAATCAGTAAACCTGTGGCTCAAATCTACTGATAATGTCCATGTGTCATAGTCTTCCTTAGAAGCTGAATCAAAATCCTTCCATGCATATCCGCCCTTTATCACTCCCTGCGATCTCTCATTAATCCCCCACTTAAGACCCAGGAGGGCGCTATCTGATTTATTATCTGTGAAATTTGAAAATGTATCATAATCTATATTCCTGCGGTCATATTCCATAAAGGCAGATGTCTTCGGTAACACCCTGTAATATATATAACCGGATATCAGAATCTCATTCCTTTCCCTGAAACTGCTTGATCTAAAATCCCATTCAGTAGTTGCATAATCCAACTGAACTTTTGACACATCTGCAAGTTGATATGAAAAAGAAGCTGTAAAAGCATCGCTTTCATATTTTTCAATTATGCCTGTATGTGATGAGCTTCTCGGCTCATGATCATTCATGTGTGTGCTTTGCAGCTGCATCCCTGCAAGGTTGCCGAATTTGAGGTCAATTTGTCCCTTGAAATGATGGTCCGTGGTATTCTCACTACTGAAGTCAACATATCTTGTCATTTCAGTGTCGTAATCCAGAGAAAGCATATGTCTGTTTAACGGTAGTTCCAGTTTAATACCAGGGGCAGTAGTGACACTGTAACCACTTTGTTTCAAGTCCGGTGTAAAATATATATTATCACTTTGAACCGTCTCTATTGTAACATACGGTATGAGCATGGATTTGATATGGATACCGTCCTCTGCCCTTGCCATAGAAGGCATAAGGGATAAAAACAGAAGAATCAAACCATGCATTTGTAATGCACGGAAAGGACGTAATGTACGGGAAAAGGATATGCTGCCGCCCATGGAATTCAGACTAAATGCAACCTTCTATATAATTAAGCAATAAATATACCAGCCATAAATATACCAACAACCTTCTATATTACAAGCTATTTTTCAATCTTCCCAACTACATTTTCAGCACTATCGGTAAAGTATAAATATGGCGTCTCCGGTACAGTCGTAACGCTTACCACATTGTTGTATCTGGCATCTTCCCTTGTACCCTGTATAAAAGAAGATTCTCCCTTCTTGCCTGACAATGTAAGAACCTCTCCGGTATACTTATTCACCCTACGGAACACATTGTTCCCCGTATCCGCCACATACAGATAATCTCCATCAACAGTGATTCCCCTCGGATAATTAAATCTTGCATCAAAGCTGACATCGTCAACATAACCTGCTTCTCCAGGCATACCTGCAATCGTCCTTACCTGACCGGTGGCTGCCAGGATCCTCCTTATAGTATGATTACCACTATCTGTGACATAAAGATATTTGCCATCTGTGGTAATACCCCTCGGGTCACTAAACCCTGCTGCTGCCCCTGTACTGTCTGAGGTTCCCGGAGAACCTATGTTCAAGACGTAATCACTCAAACCGGCTACAAGCCCCACATATCCTGTGGAAAGATTGACTCTGCGCACAAGATGGCTTCCGGAGTCCGCCACATACAGATGGTTCCCAATAATACAGATGCCTCTTGGATAGTTAAACATGGGATTACCAAATTCACTATTCATAAATCCCGGCCTTGCCGGTATACCTGCAACTGTAGTTACTTCGCCGGTAGATATCACTACTTTTCTGATAGTATGATTTCCTGTATCAGCCACATACAGATTCCCCATGCCATCAGCAGTAATACCAACAGGGTTATAGAAGCTGGCCGAATATCCGGCGCTATAACCATAGCCGCTTACCCCAAGATTGCCTGCTATCAGGATCAAAGGAGCGCTGCTAAGATCATTAATCTCTAATTTACGTACTATGTGATTACCTTTATCCGCAATATATAGGACATCACCAGCCAAATCACCACCCGACGGAAAATTCAAGGGAACACCCTTATGCCTTGAATACGAAAAGGTCTGTGTCTCTCCTGTATCCTTATTTACCCTCCTGATCCTGTTAGTTCCTGAGTCCATTACATAGAGATAGACACCGTCTGTATTAACTCCTGAAGGGGCATTAAAAGATGTGGTTTTGCCAGTTCCGTCAGTCGAATCACCAAAAGCACTTGTGCCTGTGGGTTGACCATTGCAACTCTTATTTATTGTGCTTACATCATTTATAACCTCTGTCTCCTCTGTACAAAACACGTCTCCAGCCAAAAAAGATACCTCCCCTGTGGCAAGGTCTACCTTTCTCATTATATGGTTACCAGTGTCTGAGACATAAAGGATTCCATTATGCCAGGTAATACCCTCGGGCAATTTAAACAAAGGAGAACCATTAACGCTATCCACAAGACCTGAACCTCCGCGGATTCCTGCAATGGTCTCAACGACACCGTTATACAGGTCTATCTTTCTTATAACATGATTACCTGTATCCGCTACATATAGGAAGTCCCCGTCAGTTGCTACATCTCCGGGGCTGTTAAACCGGGCAACTCCGGAAGTGCTTTCATCTGTATCTATCCAGCCTGTCACACCCTTCTCCCCTGCCAGAATTGCTACCTCCTTTGTAAGAAGATCAATTACGCGTATTACATGATTCCCTGTATCAACGATATATAATTTATCTCCTATCCTCACACCCCGACGCGGCGAATTAAACCTCGCCACTGTCCCAATTCCATCCGCTGTCCCGGACGTACCGGGATATCCGGCAAATGTGCGCACTTCACCGGTAGCAATGTTCATACTCCTTATAACATGATTATCTGTATCTACTATATAAATAAACTCACCACTCGCATCCGCTATCACATCCGTGGGTGAATTAAATACAGCGGCACTCTCTGAACTATCAGTAGTGCCGGATACCCCGGCTCTGCCTGCAATTGTAGTTACCGCCCCTGTCTCTGCATCTACCTTTCGTATAGTATGATTAAAGGTATCTGCTACATATAGGACACCTCCATCCATTGCTATACCACCCGGTGTGCTAAATCTGCTGTTCCCGCCAGTCTCATCTGTAGCCCCTGTATACGATGGAGACCCTGCTATAGTTATCAGCTCTCCGTTAGAAACATTGACACTTCGTATCGTGTTGTTATCCATGTCAGTAACATACAGATTGTCACCTACGATAATCAAGTCAGCTGGACTGTTAAACTTACCAATCCCCGGGGGACCGTCTGAAGTTCCCGAGACTTGCGGAGTACCGGCAATTGTATTAACCATACCCTGAGACAAATCTACTGCCCTGATCACATCATTCCCCAACTCAGAAACAAATAGTTCTCCTGATTTTATTATCAGGCCTGATGGATAAGAAAAGCTTGCATCCGAAAGCAGTCCATTCGCAAAACCTCTTTCCCCAACTTTGCCGGCCAGGGTAATAACCTCTCCGGTCTGAGCATTCAACCTTCTTATAGTGTGGTTAAATGTATCAGCAATGAATAAATAATTCCCATCATTGGTGATTCCAAAAGGATAGTAAAAGAGGGCAGAGACACCAGTACCGTCTGTGTTACCTGCTGTAGAAGCAGTACCTGCTACAGTAACTGTTTCACCGCTATTTTTATTGACCCGCCTTATAATATGATTGTCTGTATCTGCTACATAGAGCAAATTGTCCATCATTGTTATACCGGATGGTACTCTGAACATGGCATTCGTGCCAGTTCCGTCCATAAAACCAGCCTGCCCACGCTTACCGGCAAGTGTGACAACGCTGCCACTATCTATTTCTATCTTACGTATAGCTTGGTTTCCGGTATCAGCCACATATAGATAAACACCGTCAGTAGCAATGCCCTCAGGGAAATAAAATCTGGCGTTACTGCCAATACCGTCATTAACTCCCGGTCTGCCAGGATAACCTGCAATCGTTGTTACGGATTTAGTGTATAAATCTATTTTTCGAATTGTGTGATTGCTTTTGTCAGTAACATAGAGGGTATCTCCATAAACCGCAATTCCACGGGGTGAATTAAATCTTGCAAGTGTGCCTATAGCATCAGAGGTACCTACGCCTCCTGGCCTGCCAGCCAGTAATAACATTGTCCCACCGGTTATGCTTTCTTTCCCTTCTAATGTTGGGCCAATAGTATTATACTCACTACTGCAGCCTGTAAGGATAGAAATAAACAGGCATACTACTAATAGATAGGTTAAGCGGGGTCTCACACCATGATGTTTTAACATCAATACATATTTATATGCAATAGATATACCACTTTGAAGATTTTTAAAAAGATGGCAAGAAGATTCTGCAGATGCATGCACATTTTGCAAAATTGACCTTTATTAGAATATAGGTTAACATAAAAACTCTTATGAATTCTGAGCAAACCATATCAGTAGTTATCCCGGCAATGAATGAGGAAAAGGGCATCGGCAAGGTCATTAAAGGGGTACGGGATGTATTGGGCGGGTCATGTGAGATAGTAGTTGTAAATGATGGTTCCAAAGACAGTACGGAGAAGGTGGCACGTGAGGCAGGGGCAACTGTCGTAAGCCACCCATATAATCTTGGTAATGGGGCTGCGGTAAAGAGCGGGCTCCGTGCTGCAACCGGGGATATAATCGTGCTTATGGATGCTGATGGTCAGCATAAGCCTGAAGATATACCGAGACTTCTTGAACAGCTTGGTCCCTATGACATGGTGATAGGGGCAAGGACAAGGGAGTCTGAGACATCTGTTCACAGGGATATTGCCAATTCAATTTATAACAGGTTTGCTTCCTATCTTACTAAAAAAGATATACTGGACCTTACTTCTGGTTTCAGGGCAATTAAAGGCGAGATCGCGAAAAGGTTTATATACCTTCTCCCCAATACCTTTTCTTATCCATCCACACTTACCCTTTCTTTAATCAGGTCAGGCCACAACGTTACCTTTGTACCTATTGTGGCAAGAAAGCGGGAAGGAAAGAGCAAGATAAAGCTTCTGAAGGATGGCGTGAGATTCTTTATGATCATGCTGAAGATAGCCACACTTTTCTCGCCATCGAGGGTCTTCCTTCCGGTAAGTGCTGCATTTTTTACTGCAGGGATAGGATATTATATCTATACGTTTATAACGATGCACAGATTTACAAACATGTCTGCATTGCTTATAGGCAATGGTGTTATCATCTTTATGATGACGCTGATTGCCGAACAGATAGCTCAGTTGAGATTAGACCGGACAGAAGAACCGGAACACAAACATAAACATTGAAGCAGGAATAAACTTAATATTGCAGGTTTGTTATTTTGGCACTTACTCCTGGAAGTAGGGTATTACAAAGATTAATTTCACCATCCCAGTGCAGTCTTTGCCATCTTACGTGTCTTAGCATTTATAAGAAAGACTGTTAGTATAATCAATTCAACCCCTATAAGCCATAATCTTGATAGAAGTGTTACCCCGATTGCAACAGGTGTGGGGATAAAAAGGCTCAGAAGAAGGGTGAGAATACCTTCCCGTACACCCAAGCCTGCAGGTGTGAAAAAACTAAGATACCCTGCAGTAAATGAAATCGCATATATCCCGCTAAGAATTGGAATATAGTATAGTTCCAATGGGAAAAACGCCCTTATGAAAAAGTAAAAGGCAATACCTGCAACTATCCAGTAAAATAAATAGTAAAACGTGAGGATGATCATATTGTTAAAAGTGAGGGAAATGTCGAGAGGGCCTCTGCCAAATCGTGTCAGAATGGGATTCACTATGCTGAGAAACGGTTTTGGATGAAGAAATACAAAAGACGTCGGCAGTAAAATGAGTAACGGGAGCATCCTCGCTACAATGCGTGTATCACTCCAGAAAAGGAGTGAGGCGGCAAACACAATGCTGGCTGATACAATAGGATAGGCCTGCTCCAGCAGAATACTCATACTTGACCTTGAATCGGGTATCCCCTCAAGCCTGCATAGATATACCCTTCCAAGGACTGACCATACACCGCCGGGGATATATCGTCCGAAGATAGAGAGCAGAAAGATATAAAATCCTCTGACCCATCCTATCCTTCCCCCTATCATCCATAAAACCAATGTCCATCCAAAAGCAGCCATTAAGTAAACAATAAACAAGATTAATATGGATAATAGAAGCCATGACAGATGAGGAGACCAGTTATACCCTGATATCTTACCCCATTCCCTGTCAATGACCCTGCCAAAGAAATATACAATTATTAACAATATAGCAATACTGAGGATTTTCTTATTTAAAGCCGTCATTGTAGTATCATCTCGGTTTCTATCTCCAAATAAGAACATCCAGCATCTGATTACCTATGGCCTCGATGTTACACTGTGATAAATATGTATTATATCCATTGAATCCTATCTTTATCCTCAGATTTTCATTGTCCCTCAGGAGACCTATAGATTCAGCTATAGCCCTTGGGTCACCTACATGGCATAAAAGTGCATTCTCACCGTCCCGGAACAATTCCCGTGCTGCAGGAGAATCACCTGTAATAATCGGCTTCTTACAGGCTATGGCCTGAAACACCTTATTCGGTATTACACGCTTTGCCTTGTCCGAACCTCCAAATATCCCAAGAACAATATCAGCCTCGTTTATGTAGTTTACAAGCCTGTTATATTCTATCCAGTCTATCCAATTGATATTCCAGACATTCATTACATCAGCCATGTCACGTATTTTCTTATATTCTTGTCCATTTCCAATTATCGTAAACTCCACGTTATCCTTTTCAAGTATCTTTGCAGCCCTGACAATGAATTCTATGCCATGCAGGGGAATAAACTGGCCATAGAATAGGACCTTTAATCGTTGACTGGTTAACTGATTGCGTAATTGAGTGGTAGGGTAGAATTGGGACTCGTCTGCACCTACTAATACTCGCCTGAATTTATCCCGGGGAAGTTGAAAAGTTCTAACAAAGTAGTCTATATGGGCATCCGTATCCAATACGACAACATCTGCCATACGGCAAGCGGTCCTGTCTATAAAAAAAGAAAGCCTGCCTATGAATCCATTCGGGCCCGAAAGCTTCCTGTCATTCACCACTGTATCATAAAGAGATAGTAATGCGTCAAATACTATGGGCTTTCCCCTTAATGTTGCAAGGGGTCTTGCAACAAACACATCAATATGTCCAAGATAGCCCACTATTATTGCGTCGTGATGTCCAATAAAGATGTACCGGAAGATAAGATATGAATAAGCAAAAAGGAAATGAACCAAAACAGCAAATTTATTGAGAACTCCCTGTAGTACAGTTTTATCTTCAACCTCGCCCCATGGCGAATAATGACATTCTATGACCTCTATTTTATTTGCCTTTAATCCCTTTATGATGTTTCTGTTACGAGGACGGTTTCTATCATATGTTCCGAAATAGCAGACACGCACTATATAATCATCACCTCCTATTTAATGCCAACAATGCATATTCTTCTTCCAGAGAATCTATCAAGAAGGGGAATTTTAGTAAATATATCTTCTAATAAATTAAACAATAAAAAATGAGAAGATTTATAATATGACTTTTGGATAGCAAGTCCTGAACTTTTTAGAATATCTTCAAGTTGGTCCTTTGTCATTAAATTAATGTGTGTTGGGTCTGGTTTAAGAATCCTCTTTTCTTTCAACCATTCAAAGAGATGACTTCTATTAGGTGTGTATATAATAAGTAACCCTTTTGGCTTTAAGAGCCTTTTCACCTCACTAATTGTCTTTAAAAAGACCTCCCCAGGCAAGTGTTCAGCCACATCTCCCATTATTATCTTATCAAAATATCCATCTTTAAATGGTATATTTTCACTCCTGCATACCATGAATTCGCAATTATCTACAGCTAATTCCTTTTTCCTCTTATTGCAATATGCTATCGCCATTCGAGACAGATCAACACCATATACAGTAGCACAGTACTTTGCACACTCAAATGCAAAAGTACCGCTGCATGTACCAAGATCAAGGATTACTTCCTTTTCAGAAATGGGCATAACCATCTCCATAACATTTTTAACTTTATCCTGGAAGTGGGCGTGCTTTTCTTCATGCCTTCTAAACTCTTTTAGATAGTATTCTTCTGTATATTCTATTTCATTCAAATTCTCAGTCTTTAAAGACCGATTTTCCTGAAAGTCTATTAAAAAATCAACAATGATCTTGCTCGGACTTTCCGGACCCATTACAGGATCAGTTTTGTACTTCTTATATTTTTTTATGAACTCTTCAAGAATCTTGTCATCGTAGTTAGACAAAACTACATTCTCACCCAGTCCTTCTGTACGTTCAGTGGCCTTACGTAGAAGCAAACATGGTTGTCCCATATAGTAGCTCTCTTCCTGATTACTTCCTCCATCGCTTATAATAAACTCACTATTTTGCATCAGTTTTATAAACTCAAAGTAGTCATAACGTGGCCGCAATTCTATATTTTTATTCTTATGTAGAATTTCATATAATCCAAATTTCTCAAGATTCTTCCTTGTCGGTGGGTGAAGTATGAATAGTACCTTAACCCTCTCTGATATATTCAATACTATATCAACAACCCTCTTTAATTTATCCCGATGAAAAATATTCTCATACCGGTGAATAGTAGCTACAGAATAGGGAGTATCAGGAATGTCAATTTTGATATGATCCTCATTCTCCATTGCCAATCTTAAAGAGTCATAGAGGGTGTTCATTGTGGTATTAATCTTATAACCTCGATATTTCTCGATATTCCTTACAGCCCAATCTCCAGGACAAAAATAATAATCAGTGAGAGAGAATGTCAATATACGTGTAATCTCCTCCGGGAAAGGGTGAAATATATTAAATGAGCGGAGCCCTGATTCGATATGGGCAACTTTCAGACGTAACAATTTGCCGAGAAGCGCACCAAGGAGAGTGGAGAAGGTATCCCCGTGTACGAGGACAATGCCCCTCCTGTTATCCTTCAGAAGCAACCTCTTATTGACCAGAATCTTCGTTATTATCCTTATGCTCCACAGAGCCATCTGGCAAACACCAGTTATGTCCTCCCCATTATACAGCCTTAAATCCGGCTCCCTTATATCAAAGTTTTGATGCAATTCATGCATCGTCTCCTTGTGTTGCCCTGTTGAGATATAGACATAATCTATCCCTCTCTCCTTCAGAGCTACCATCAGTGGTGCCATCTTAATTAATTGCGCCTTTGTCCCAAGTATTATGTAAATCATTTTTTTATTTTGTACAGCACCGCTAACAGCTTATTATTGTCTTTCCTGGAATGTTTATTATAGACTCTCTCAAGCTCCGGCAACGATGTATTTGAATTCAAAAGAGAAGATAGTTGTGGGCGCTGAAAGATAACAGCTACATCCACATAGAGGAAATCCACCCCCTTTTGTTTTGCAAATTTTATAACCTCCGGATATTCGCCATAAGGTAACAAGACAAAAGATGCGCCTGAGTAATAAGATAAATATGGTGACCTTGTCATAACAGAAATTTCTTCCATACCATGAGAGTGCGATGCCTTCCTTATACTTTCCCCCAGCAGTTTGTAAAATTCCACTTTCTTAAGTCTTTGCTGGCTAAATGTTCTCAGTTGCAGAATGTTCTGCAAATAAATACTGAGGATAATCCCAAGGCATAGTAATATTATCACCTTATCCAGATGTTTAACCTTAAACTTCCTTATAAATTCTCCTGATATTAATATACCAGTGACGGCCCAGATTCCCAAAAGTGGGATTATCGGGACAAGATACCGTTCAGGGAACAATGCCCCTGTGAACCCTCCTGCAGTGGCATAAAATATGAAATAAATGATTATATATGAACCTATAAATAATAAAGGAAATGGAAATCTTTCTGATTCCTTTCTTAGAGAAGACTTCCCTAAAGAAATCCCAATTAAAACAAATAATGATGCAATCAACCCCAGCATCGAATACATCGACGCTATCATTAAACCAATATTGACTCCAAACCTATATAGAATCTTCCTCCAGTGCTGCAATAATGCATCTGACAGTTTTGGAGACACTTTTTGTGCTTCTGTTAATGCATATTCCGTACTACTTCCGTTCAGCTTTGAAGTGTATATTTCCCTTTCCATAGTATTTCTCAGGTCAGGTATTATAAGATTAAAGGCAATACTTGTCTTAGGCGTATTATGCATGCTTTTCTGATCCAAAGTCATCAAAATCTTAAATGGTGCATAGATCAAAATAATACCCAATAAAAGAGCACCACTATTTCTCACTATGCCTAAAGGTGAACACCTCTTTTTCCACATCCCAATAGCAAGCCATAAAATGGAAAAAAAAGGCATAATAATGCCTGCATCCCGGGTCATCCAGGCAGAACCAGCCATTATCCCGACAATAAACCAGAGCACCGGCGAATTCTGTGCCAATGCATAAAGCGTTAATACAATTCCCGCAAGAAAAAGGAAGGTAAATAAAGATTCCGTCAGGGCTTGAGAAACATATTGCAAATACCACGGATTTAGTACCGTAAGTGGGATAACCGCCCAACCCGCCTTCTCACCATAAAATCGTCTTGCCAGGAAAAATAAAGGGATAATGGTAGCAGATGCTGCCATAACAGCTACTATTTTCCCGGCTCTATCAAAACCAGGAATGATCCATTCTGTCAACGCTACAAGCATAGGATATAGAGGAGGGCCTGAATATGGCCCCCTTGCCCATTGATCAATATGCCATTTACCCTTTTGTATCTCCTCTGCCATGCGAAGGTATGTAGCCGAATCGGGAACTATGACAGTCCAGTGAATGATGAAGAACATAAGGAGAACAGTTCCGGCCATCCCAATAATTATTGGTAACACTGTTGAATAAAGAGAAAAAAGCCTACTCATACACCCCCCTCAAATCGTTGATCCTTATCTTTATGAGATCTAAGAACATACGAGAGGAGTCCATCACGGGATTAACCCTGCTTTGTGCGTCATTCAGCCATCGCACTGGCACTTCTTTGATCCTGTATCCCTTTTTAAGGGCTATCCAGAGCAGCTCTACATCAAAGCTGAAGCGGGTGATTGTCTGCATGGCAAAAATATCCCTGATGACCTCTTTTTTAAAACATTTAAATCCACACTGTGTATCCTTTATACCCCTTACAGTAAGCAGCCTGACTAACAGGTTAAATACCTTCCCCATTCTTTCACGATACCAGGGTTGGTGAACCTGAATGTCTGACTCTTTTAACCCTCTTGAACCTATGGCAATGTCATATCCTTTTTCAAGCCATTCCAGCAGCTTCTCTACCTCTTCAATAGGGGTGGACAGGTCAGCATCCGTAAAGAGCACATATTGCCCTTTTGAACTCAGCATCCCTTTTCTCACACTGAGCCCTTTGCCATGATTTGTTTTGCTTTTTATGATCTGCACCTGATTATACCGTTCAGAGAATTCTTCAACAATGCCTGATGTCCTGTCCGTGCTCCCATCGTTTACCACAATAATCTCATAGGGGTAACGACAGGAATCAAGATATAACATAATTTTCTCCAATGTCTTCCCTATCCTATCCTCTTCATTTAGAGCTGGGATTATTATTGATAGATATATTAATTCTGACTGGTTTCGCTGCTTATTCCTATCCATTTTAATGCATGACTTTTAAAACCATATTGCAGGTATAGATCGTTGATTGCCCCGAGCAGTCTTGCTTTATTCGAAAAGTTACAGACAGGGTATACAAACCACTGGCTGAAGACTACCCGCTCGGGCAAATCTGCTATAACCTTAACCTCTTTATCTGCCAGATCAGGCATCCTATCTTTCAGAAAGTTCTCTGCTGCCCTGAGCCTGGCCTCACTTCGCATATTTTGAAGATTGTAAAGAGACTTGCAGGTAATCCCGACAATCCGGCCTTCATAGGGATAATTATCCGCCATATTAAGTATTACAGCCTCCTGAAAATCAAGCATCCTTATAAATTTCTCAATGTCAGAAGATGAATGCAGACGTTCAAGGTAATAGGCAGCATTCTTCTGGAATATGTCAACAAACTCTTTAAATGTCTCAATTGTAGTCGGATATCCTTTATAGAGCATAAAATATTGTTCAATAGAATCCTTTGATAAGTCCATATATCGAGCGCCTGATAATATCAGTTCCCTGTACGCATCTTGTGCCGATGCACTTTTGGGGTATTTTTCAACTGTAGTTTGCAGCTTCTCTTTTGCCTCTGTATAATTACCCGCTTCCATAAACCCTTTCCCCTCTGCCAGCAGCATCTTTGCCCTGACATTGTAACCGTAGCTCAATCCGTACATTATCAGTACAATTAACCCTGTCCACCCCCATAAGGCGATTCTAAATGGTATTATGGTTTCCCGTTGTTTCTTTTCTCCATACGACTGAGACAGTTTGAAAACCCTTTTTATCTCAGTCAGTATATAGTAAAACCCGAAGACACCAAACATAATTGTCAGTGGAAGCATCGGCATAGCATATCTGCTCTTTCCATAAAAAAAGATATACATTACACAGTAATATGTAATCAGTAATAGAGGGAGAACCCGTTCCATCCTTAATCTCCTGTCTATAAAGACAGCAGCGAAAGCCCCCAGGAAAAACAGTAAAGTAAAATAGACCTTGAGATTAAAGGCATAAGGACTGGCATTGTGGATATAGATGAGATCAAAAGGAACATATATTTTCCTCCCCCAGAAAAGCTCCCGCAATTGCAGAGGCGCTCCTTTTATAAAGGCAGTTGTAAATTTTACAGGATCCCCCGTTATCTTCTTCAGCATCTCTCCATAGGTATCGCCGTAGATATCTGCCTCTTTCAATACCGGATTCATCAACGTATCTTTCACCTGCCTGAATTCAGTTAATAAAATAAATCTGCCATGATTGATATAATTTCTGTATGTAAGCGGCGCAATTGTCAGGCAGACGAAAACTAAAAGAAGGACAGATGATATTATAAATGTCTTTATGCTGCGTCTGTAAATCAAAAACAGCCAGCCCAACAGGACCATTGGCAGCGCAAGCATGACAGACTTAATGATTATTGACAGGCCCAGCAAAAGCCCGATAAAAACAAAGAATAATGTCCGTGGTGACTTACGTACTTTAATAAGCATCCATAATAATAAGAGCGTTATGGGCGTATAAATTGACTCAGTTGCTATCAAAGTAGAATAGAAGATAATGCTGCTGTTGATGGACACAAGTAAAGCTGAGAGTCTCGCAGTCTTTATATTAAATATTTCTTTAGATATAAAATAGGTAAGAATGGGCACAGCAGCGCCTATCAAGGATTGAATAATCATTAACAGCAGATAATTACGGCCGAAGACCTTATAGATGATACCGAGGAACATCCAGTACCCCGGGGGGAAAAACACATCAGTTACATCTTCACCTGACGCATATCTCCACCCCAGGTCGTCATATATGGAGCTGTCATCTGCCCCCATCCCGGTTTGATTGGCCAGAGAGAAGGCTATTCTTATCAGAATGGCAGATACTGCAACCGTAACTAAAAATATCCTTTCATTCTGAAAATAATTCAGAATGCCTCTGGTACAAGACCACACGTATCGCAGAGCTTGCCTCATCGGGGTTTCAAATATTCCGGATATGCTGATTAGGAAAATTAGCAGCAAAATAATCCAGTTAAACCTAAGCTGGAAAATCGAATAAATGGTAAGAATCGGGATGGGTAGTAGAAATAGCGCTATGCCGTCAATCTCCGCGGCAGGCCCCCCTTTTTTAAAGCACTCAGTTACAGAAAGGATTATATAGCGGCTTATGAGAATATTTATTGCAAATATTGAAATAACATAAATCCCGAGAAGAGGATAGATAAACAGGGGATCATAGTATGTGTTATATTGCAGGCTCCAATTGGTATTGCTGGCAGCAAGATCAGAAAGAGAAAGGGTTAATTGGGTATCAATACCTAACAGAAGGGCAATAACAGCTGTCTTCCCGGAACCTGATTTAACTATATAAGATGCTGCCAATGCATATATTGCCACACAAACCCAGTATCCGCCGAGAACCATCAGAAAGGATGAAAACTGTTCAGTGTCCAGCGCTGACAATCCAAAAAAAAATCTATCAAGCGAGTATATACTAAGAACTCCGTGAGGTGTTTTGTAGAAAAGATTGATCGCAATAACAGTGAAAAGGACTGATACCACTAAAGCAGGTAATAAGCGGGCTGCCCATTGTTTTGAGTATCCATTTACCAAGTCTATCTTCTTCTTGTCAGGTTGTATTTTACTATACACCATATGGCCCTGAATCCATCCTTCCACCCGATCTTTTTCCCTTCTGAATAATCCCGCCCGCTGTATGATATGCCAATTTCATAGATCCTGTATCTTTTCTTTGCTATCTTGGCGGTAATCTCCGGCTCAAAGCCGAACCTGTTCTCTTCTATGGTGAGTGAACGGATCACATCCGCCTTGAATACCTTATAGCATGTCTCTATGTCTGTAAGGTTCAAATTGGTAAACATGTTTGAGATAAATGTTATAAATGAGTTTCCAAGAGAGTGCCAGAACAGAAGGACGCGCCGCTCCTCTGTAGTAATAAAGCGGGACCCATAAACAACATCTGCCCTTCCATCCAGGATAGGCCTTATTAATTTGTGATACTCCTGCGGATTATATTCCAGGTCTGCATCCTGGATAATCACTATGTTTCCGGTGATATGTTTAAAACCAGTTCGAAGCGCCGCACCCTTACCCATATTTTTATCATGATATAATACTCTTATTCCGGGATTTCGCTCAAGCCCCTTCAGTATATTGCGTGTACCATCAGTAGAATAATCGTCAACAATAATAATCTCTTTCTCAAGGTCTACGTCCTCAACCCTTTTTATTAACTCTCTTACTGTTTTTGCCTCATTGTATACAGGCATTACAACGGATATCTTCATTTGAAAAGACCCACCCTCATCCTTACCCTCTCCCTGAGATAGAGGGCAGTTTCTCATCCTCTTGGGGGGAAACATGAAGCTCTGCCTGCAGGATTGCCACCTGCTGGGCAATGTCTTTCATCTGCTCATGAAGGGTTGAGATCTTCGTTGAATAATACAGACTGATTATCATAAGAAACAGGAGACCAAATAAAAACAGTGTCGAAGTCGGAAGAACAGCGCCAACAAGATTAGTCAGGAACAGGAGAACATCATACCATGCGGCCAGCAGGATAATCACGCCACCTGTCAGGAGCCACAGCCATGAAAACTCTTCACGCAATCTTTTTCTCCTCACAAGATCAATAATCACGATGAATAGTATTATACTAATACTTATTGCAAATATCTTTTGTTGAAGCGGCATTAGATACATCCTCCTCTTTTGTTATCCTTTTTTCGAACTTGCTTTTTCTGAGTAAGGTAACAAACATGGATAAAAACATCTTGAACATATAATACACAGGCTTTAAACCACTGTGCATCGTCTTTCCGCTTACACTTGGATACATACGGACCGGCGACTCCCTTATCCTCAGGCCTGCCCTGTGAAGCATGATGATAGTATCTGCATCAGGATAGTCAGTTGGATAGTACGGACTTGCATGAAACCTCACTGCATCCCTGTTCAGCGCCTGAAAACCCGATGTCGGATCTGTAATCTTCTGATGGATTATAAAAGAGACAATCCGGCTGAATAAGGATATCCCTGCCTTTCGCAACAACGGAATTTTGTATTGGACTACTGAGCTTAGAAATCTTGACCCTATCACCACATCTATATCCCCTTTTCCGATCTCTTTAAGGAGTAAACCTATTGAATCAGGGTCATGCTGTCCATCAGCATCCATCTGTATAACATATCTGTACCGCTTCATTAGTGCATACTTAAATCCAGTCTGCAGTGCCGCTCCGTAACCCAGATTAAAGGGGAGTCTTACAACCACTGCCCCTGCCTTTGCAGCTATGCGTGATGTACGATCTGCCGAACCATCATCTACCACAAGGATATCAACCTCAGGGGCACTGGTCCGGATATTATCTATTAAAGAAGCGATATTAGCCTCTTCGTTAAAGGCAGGAATAACTATGATCGTATCAAAATCTTCCTTCCCGCAGTAATTCATAATTCACTCATTATTGCATATTTCAGACCAAGTAGTGTATATTATATTATATTTTTTTATTTTTGATAAGGTTAGAAAAGATGTCAAAAAAAGCTCTGATAACCGGGATTACCGGGCAAGATGGTTCATACATGGCAGAACTTTTACTATCAAAAGGATACGAGGTCCATGGACTTATCAGAAGATCCAGTACCTTTAATACCGGAAGGATAGAGCATATATACATTGACCCTCATGATTCTTCCGCAAAAATGTTTCTCCATTACGGGGACCTGTCCGACGCAAGTCAACTTACTCACATTATTTATAATATCCAGCCTGATGAAATCTATCACTTCGGCGCTCAAAGCCATGTACGGTTGAGCTTTGACATGCCTGAATATACCGGAGACATTACCGGCCTTGGAACTACACGGATTTTAGAGGCAGTCAGGCGAAGCGGTATTATGACCAGGTTTTATCAGGCATCAAGCAGCGAAATGTTTGGAGCGGCCTTGCCACCCCAGTCTGAAGATACGCCATTCTATCCACGCAGCCCTTATGCGGCCGCAAAGGTCTATGCCTATTGGATATCAATAAATTACAGGGAAGCCTATAATATGTTTGTATCAAACGGTATATTGTTTAATCACGAATCACCCCGCCGTGGAGAGGTATTTGTAACCCGAAAGATTACGCGAACAGTTGCAAACATCATTGCTGGAAAGGAGAAATACCTCTATTTAGGAAACCTTGAGGCAAAACGGGATTGGGGATTCAGTCCGGAGTATATAATGGCCACCTGGTTAATGCTCCAGCAGGATAGACCTGGCAACTATGTCATAGGCACAGGTGAGTCTCACTCTGTGAGGGAATTCGTAGAGGCCGCATTTGGGTATACCGGGCTGGACTGGCAGCAGCATGTCAAAATTGATCCATACTACTTCAGACCCACCGAGGTAGAGGTATTAAAAGCAAAAATAGAGAAGGCTTCAAGAGAGCTGAACTGGAATCCGAGGATTAACTTTGCCGAACTTGCAAAGATTATGGTAGATGCAGACATGCGCCGTATTGGACTTGAACCTGTTGGAGAGGGAGATAAAATATTACAGGAGGCCTTTCCAGACAGGTGGTGGAAAGTTGACTAACCCGTCATGTCCTATCCTTTAGCATCCGTTATTATTGTCAACTGGAATGGTAAAGACTTTCTAACAACATGTCTTGATTCACTTAAGCTGCAATCTTATTCAAACTTTGAGGTTATAGTAGTAGATAACGGCTCTAACGACGGTTCAGTTGAATTTCTAAGACAATATTATCTGCCTTTTGTTAAGGTAATAGAAAATAAAGAAAACCTTGGTTTCTCAGGAGGAAACAACGCAGGGATACATGCTGCAAAGGGGAAATATATTTTATTACTAAATAATGATACTGAAGCGGATAATAGATGGATTGAAGAACTAATTAAGGAGGCTGAAAAGGATCGCACAGTAGGTATGTGTGCCTCAAAGATCTATTCATTTTACCAGAGGAATATAATTGATGTGGCCGGACATCTTCTTTATCGGGACGGTTTAAACAGAGGGCGCGGGAGATTAGATGAAGATGTCGGCCAATATGATGTTGTTGAAGAAGTATTTTTCCCAAGCGGGTGCGCTGCATTATATAGAAAAGAGATGTTAGACAAGATTGGGTTATTTGATGAAACCTTTTTCGCTTATGGTGATGATACAGATATCGGCCTCAGGGGAAGAGTTGCCGGATGGAAGTGTATATATGTTCCGACGGCAATCGTATACCACAGATATTCCGGCTCCACTTCAGCCTATTCACCCCAAAAAGCATTTTGGGTAGAAAGGAACCGTGTATGGATACTCATCAAATATTTTCCAATCTCAATGATATTGACAAGTCCATTTTATACTCTTATCCGATTCATCTTCCAGGCTTATGGCGCTATAACAAACAAGGGGGCAGCAGGAAGGTTCGTTGATGAGTACTCCTGCAGAATACTCCTGATGGTAATTATGAGGGCATATGTATCAGCCATAAGACATATTCCCGAGATGTGGACTAAACGAAAAAAGATAAAGAAAATAGCAAAGGCCGGCAGAAAAGAGTTTACCATGTGGTTCAGACATTTTGGTATCGGAGTAAGGGAACTATCCTTAAAAGAATAGACTGTTATGACTCAGAACAGAAAAAAAAGAGTTGCCTGGCTTTATTCACACCTGTTATTCTGGACAGGAGGAACAAGGTTTATCCTCGAGGTCACCAGCAGATTACAAAGGAACTGGGATATCACTGTCATTGTTGAAAAGGCATCTCCGGAGATAAAAAAGGAGTTCAATCAATACGGGGTAGACGTAAAAGAAATAGGGTTTTCAACAAGCACAAGCCTTTACTACTGGCTGCTCTTTCCGTGGATGCTCCTTATAGATGAGAAGCGGATAAAGACTGCAACACTGGATACTGATATCATAATAGCCGGCATATTCCCCATGAATGTCATTGCTTCAAGACTTGGCAAACCTTTCATCCAGAACTGCTGGGAACCATTTGCTTTTTTTTACGACACTAAGATGATCAAGGGGTTCACGTTATCAAAACGTATACTAATAAACATGCTTGCGTTATTTTATACGCATATGGATATTAACGGTACGAGGAAAAGCGATCTAATCACTACCTTGAACCACTCAACAGAAGAGTGGATCAAAAAGATCTATGGAAGAGAAGGGGTAAAGACATATATGGGGGTGGATACGGACTTTTTCAGGCCCGTGCCTGTTAACGTACCTGCAGGAACGGCTGACAGGATTGTCCTGCATAGCACAGACTACACATTGCTGAAAGGAACAGTATATCTGATCGAGGCCCTGCCCCTGATTGCAGACCGGGTTAAGAATGTTAGAATAATCATTACTCATACAGTTGAAAATGAAAAAGAGAGGACGACACTCCTGAAGAAGGCAAATAGACTCGGTGTGGACAGAAACATAGAGTTTGTCGGTACAGTCCCATACAGTAAATTACCTGAGTACTATTCGCGCGCTGATCTTGTAGCATTTACGGGTCATCCGGAAAGTGTAGGGACAACTGCAAGCCTTACCGTTTTGGAGGCTGTGGCGTGTGAGACTCCTGTTGTACGCAGCACAGGATGCACAGAGGAGGTAGAAGACGGCGTCTCAGGGATATTAGTAGACCCGAGGGATAAAGTCAGACTGGCAGATGCCATCACAAAGATTCTCCTGGATAAAGAACTTGCAGAGAAGATGGGGAGAGAAGGTCGGCGCAGGGTTTGCACTCTGTATAATTGGGATAACACATGCAAAGTATTTTCCGATACAATTACAGAATTAACAGGGGAAGGGAGGGGCGATTAAATGGGGGATAATGAGGGTCTTGAAGAAATACGTGAGCGGGACAGGCTTCTCGCGATAATAATATACGCCAATTACCGTTCCGGGGGAGTTAATTTCTTCACTCCCTCCAGCTTCTCTCAGCAATTGGGTTTTCTCAACCACAAAAAAGGCAAAATCATCAGAAACCATGTCCACAATCCTGTGCCCCGCAATGTACTTCATACCCAGGAGGTACTAATTATACGGGAAGGTAAATTACGGGTTGACCTTTACGGCGATAATGAAAAATTTATCGCCTCCCGTATCCTTAAAGGGGGAGATATAATTCTGCTCGCCAATGGCGGACATGGTTTTGAGGTCATCGAGGATATATCCATTATAGAGGTTAAACAGGGGCCATATGCTGAAGAGAATGACAAGAGATATTTCTGACGAGAGGTTATAACCTATGATCCCAGTAAACGAGCCACTATTCGGCAACAGAGAAAAGGCACTGCTCGGTGAGTGTATAGATACCGGATGGGTCTCATCAGAAGGACCTTTTGTGCAAAAGTTTGAGAAGATGTTCGCATCATATGCAGGGGTTGAACATGGGATTGCTGTATGCAATGGAACTGCGGCTCTTGATGTCACAATTGCCGCTATAAATCTTAAGCCTGGTGACGAGGTTATCATGCCTGCGTTCACGATAATCTCCTGCGCAATTGCAGTAGTAACCCATGGCGGCATTCCTGTTTTGACAGATGTAGAACCGGACACATGGTGTATGGATACAAACCAGGCAGCGGCCAGGATTACACCGCGAACCAGGGCGATCATGCCTGTACACATGTATGGTCACCCGGTAGACATGGACCCGGTAATGGCTCTTGCTGAGAAATATAATCTGTATGTTATAGAAGATGCTGCAGAGGCGCATGGCGCAGAATACAAAGGCAGGAAATGCGGTAGTATAGGCCATATCTCGGCTTTCAGTTTTTATGCCAATAAGATTATTACAACCGGTGAGGGGGGGATGGTGCTAACCAATAGCAGTCCTATGGCAGAACGTGCACGCTCTTACCGTAATCTCTGTTTCGGGCCTGACAGGCAGTTCAGTCATCCTGAGTTGGGCCGTAATTACCGTATGACAAACCTTCAGGCCGCTGTAGGAGTGGCACAGATGGAACGGATTGATGAATTTATAGTGATCAAACGTCGTAACGCCGCATTATATACAGAACTTTTGTCCAATGTACGCGGAATTCAATTACCTGTAGAGAAACCGTGGGCAAAGAATGTATACTGGATGTACAGCATCGTACTGGATAAAGATACAGGTGTTGATGCAAAATCAATGGCTAACGAGTTGAAAACAAGGGGTATTGGTACACGCCCCTTCTTCACAGGGATGCACGAACAGCCTGCCTTGCAAAACATGGGGTTGTTCAAGGGAGAAAGATACCCGGTCTCTGAAGAAATAGCCCGGCAGGGTCTATACCTCCCGTCTGGTCTGACACTTACAGTGACACAGATAGAAAAGGTTTGTACAGCAATTAAAGAAATAATGGAGGCTTAAAATGTTTGATCTTTTAAAAGACCTGTGGGGCTTTCTTAAAGAACGCAAGAAGTTCTGGCTTCTGCCCATTATTCTCGTACTGTTATTTATAGGATTTCTTATTGTGATGACCGGTGGTTCAGCCATAGCTCCATTTATATATACATTGTTTTAAGGGGGTAAAAGTGAAAGATGGCAAAAGGATACAAGATCTGGAGACCATAGCGGCTTTAGCTGCCATCTCTTTGCTTCTATATTTCATATTCAAAAGGGATTTTCTCATAGTCATGTCCTTTGCCTTACTTATATCAGGCCTCGCATTAAAGAAAATCACCTCGAAACTGTCGGATCTCTGGTTAAGGTTTTCTCACATAATTGCAAACATAAACAATAGGATTATACTCACCTTCGTATTTTATATTTTGCTTACCCCTATTGCTGTTATTTACAGACTTTTCTCCATGAATCCATTGATGTTAAATAAGGACAACAACAAGAAGAGCTACTTTGTAGACAGAGATATTGCATTTAAGAAAGAAGATTTCGAAAAGATTTGGTAAGTTCCGGAATGAAGGTGGTGAGCAACATATACATACTCGGGGTCTCGGCTTTTTATCATGATAGCGCAGCAGCTTTAATCCGTGACGGCGAGATTATAGCAGCGGCACAGGAAGAACGATTTACCAGAAAAAAACACGACCCCTCTTTCCCGGCTAATGCAATAAGGTTCTGTCTTAATTATGGCGGAATATCTATTAATGAATTATCCGCTATTGTCTTCTATGATAAACCACTCCTCAAATTTGAAAGACTGCTCGAAACATACTATGCCTTTGCCCCAAAGGGATTGCGTCAATTTTTATCCTCCATCCCTGTCTGGCTTAAGGATAAACTATTCCTTAAGAAACTGATTTACGATGAGTTATCCAAAATAGATGAAATAGACAAAAAAAAGATTAAGCTTCTCTTTTCGGAACATCACCTGTCTCATGCGGCAAGCACCTTTTACCCTTCTCCATTTAAAGAAGCATCCATTCTAACGGTTGATGGTGTGGGTGAATGGGCCACAGCATCTATCTCTTATGGAAATAATGAAGAGATAAGAATATTAAAAGAACTTAGATTCCCCCACTCCCTTGGTCTACTCTACTCCGCTTTTACCTATTATGCAGGCTTTAAGGTCAATTCCGGAGAATATAAGTTGATGGGGCTTGCGCCTTACGGAGATGCGGCATCCGCCAGATTTAAGAAATACCTGGACCTTATTAACTCACAATTAGTGGATATAAAGGGAGACGGTTCCGTATGGCTTAATCAGGACTATTTTGACTACTCTGTTGGCCTTAAAATGGTTAATGAGGGAAAATGGGAACAGCTCATGGGTTTGCCGAGGAGAAGACCAGAGACTGAGATAACGCAAGAGTACTGCGATATGGCTCTTGCAATTCAATACGTAACAGAAGATAGTGTGTTCAAGATGGCAACGGAAGCAAAAAGGTTGACAGGTTCTGGAAATCTGTGCATGGCAGGTGGTGTTGCCCTTAATTGTGTTGCCAATGGCAAGCTATTAAAGAAAAAGATAGTACATAATTTATGGATTCAACCTGCAGCAGGCGATGCAGGAGGGGCGCTCGGCGCAGCACTGTCTGCCTATCACGCCTACTTCAACAAAACACGCGAACTGAACAATAAAATGGACAATATGCAGGGGTCATATTTAGGGCCAGAATATTCATCTCTCGATATAGAGTTAATGGCAAGAAGATATAAGTCTGTATATGAGAACCTTTCTGAAAATAATCTGTATGACAGGGTTGCGGAACTATTAGATAACGGCTATGTAGTAGGGTGGTTTCAAGGAAGGATGGAGTGGGGCCCAAGGGCACTGGGAAACAGGAGTATACTGGGTGACGCAAGAAATCCTGAGATGCAGAAAAAACTGAACCAGAAGATTAAATACCGGGAGAGTTTCAGGCCTTTTGCCCCCTCTGTTCTCTGTGAAGATGCGGATAAATACTTTGAAAGCGGGCACCCTTCTCCTTATATGCTGTTAATTGATTATATAAGAGAAGATCGCCGGAACACCCTGCCGGAGGGATTTAACTCGATGACTTTGAAAGATAAGCTCTATCATATTAGATCCGATATCCCGGCAGTTACACACCTGGATTACTCAGCAAGGGTTCAAACAGTGCACAAGGAGACAAATCAGAGGTATTATAAACTCATAGAAGCTTTCAAAAAGAGAAGTGGTTACGGTATTATAGTTAACACAAGTTTTAATGTACGTGGAGAACCAATCGTCTGTACACCGGATGATGCCTACAGATGTTTTATGAGGACCGAGATGGATTATCTGGTAATTGGTGACTACCTTTTCGACAAATTTAGGCAGCCACAGTTGTATGAAAAAAAGGATTGGACAGAGGAATATGGGCTGGATTAAGAGATTATTTAACAAGGTACTGATTCTTATGTTGATCTTTCTCATAACATTCCTGCTGTTAGAGGTGGTTCTGCGCTTAATAAACCTCTCCACTACAGCTACGAGCCCTCTGGTTTCTGACCGTTCCACGGATTACCGGATACCTCCCCGTGCCAGGATATATCCGACGGGCCCGAAACTTGATTGGGACCCACTTCACGGGTATGCCAACCTTTTTGGACATCGTGACTATCCCTACAGGGAGGATAAATCACCTGACACCCTTCGCATCCTGATGTTAGGAGATTCTTTTCTCTATGGATCTGACTCATTCCATCTCCATTTTGCAAAACTATTTGAAGATCGCCTGTTGCGGAGGTTTCCTGAACGTTCCATAGAGGTATTGAATTCTGCCCTCTGGGGGTGGACTACACGCCACGAGATAGGATATTATCGCCAGTATGGCCGGCACCTTGATCCAGACATCGTAATACTCGCCTACTATGTCGGCAATGATACATCGGCCAATCAGCCATGGGCTAAGGACTTCCTTTTTCTGGGAATCCCTGAACCAAACTACTTCGAGGCCTCTGCATTCTGGAATACACTCCGGCGTTATTCCTATGTCGTACGGCATTTAGCCATTCTGATCGCCTATTATCAGGCGGCTGATGATTATCCTTCAGAAGAAGGGTCCGATGTAAAACCTGATATGCATTTACTGACACCTGAGCGGGCACGAAAGATTACAGAAAATTTCGACAGGCGGTCTGTGATAATGGATGAAAAGGCATTGGATCAGTTATCCCCCGGAATCTCTACATCTCCTCCTTTTTCAGAACCGATGTGGCATTTCATCCAGAAAAGGATGCTGGTCAACTACGAGAAAACCCAATCCTCCTATATGAGAAGCGCATGGAATCACACTGAACAATTACTGAAAGAGCTGAAGGCCGATGTCCTAAAAGACAATGCATCTCTATTTGTACTTATTATACCGGCTGAGATCCAGATAGATGATGGATTAAAAGAGTGGACATTGAAGAAATCATCACGCTCTCAAGCGGAGTTCGATTTCGATTTGCCGCAAAAGAGACTTACTCATATATTAAGCCGGTTGGATATCCCCTATCTTGACCTGCTCGGGCCTTTTCGTTCAACACCTGCGGATGATACACTTTATACGCATCGGGAAACACACTGGAACCTGAAAGGAATGAGACTCGCAGCAGAAAAATTGGAAAAAGCCTTGTTAAAGACGACAAAGATCCCTCCTTAATTTAGAATGTTCTCCTTTTCCATGTTCCACACAATTGCTTCTGCTGCCAATGATGTTGCCTTATCATTCCAGTGTGTATTCTCCAGGTCAATCCATAATTCTGCAGGTGAATGGCTGGCGAATACCGGGAAAAGATCAACTACTGGAACCCCATGTGAGGCAGCATAGCTCTTCACTTTTTCATGTAGCTCCATATACGGATAATTTTCGTTAAGGGAAGTCAGTGTAGGAATAATGACCAACTGAAAGGTTGAGCCATTTTCCCTCGCATAATCCCGAATCTTCAAGAATGCATCTTTAAAAGCTGCCCATCCTGGCTTTGATTCATCCAGATTGAAATAGTCTGGAGGGAGTAACGCTTTGGGCACACCTACTCTTGCAACATATTTTGATTTATATTGATAATATAAAAATGCAAAAAATCTGGACTTGCGCCTTAGATATTCTTTTATGTCCTGCCTCCGGCTGACAGTGGATACTTTCCCTTCTTTTCCAACCTTCTCTCTGGCCAGAACATCGTTTGTAAAGAAAAATAGTATTACATGATTTGGTGATGTGATTAACATCAGCAAGTTTATAATGTATCCATTCCGCCTCATTTCTCCGGGCTTACCTCAGACAGATAAGTGTCCTGCAGTACATACCTGAGAAGAGCCGGGTCTTTAAGCACTTCTATCCTGTGAAAACGGTATCCCTTAAAGAGATTGATCATAACCTTATAATAAATCGGGAACAAACCCAGTCTTTTCAATCCAACCCTGTATAATCCAAAGGGTACTAATGCGAAGATATAGAACAGAAAATAAAGCTCTGTAGTAATATACGAGGACGTTCTGCCGATTTTCCGGATGCCGGCAAATGACCAGCTCACCCCTTCCATGTATGCCCTTTTACAGAAGTATTCAATAGTCAGCCTTGAAGAAGGCACCTTATGCCTGATCACTATCCAGGGATTATAGAATGCCTTGTACCCATGCCTCTCCAGTTTGCAGCATAGACCTGTCTCTCCATCACCTCTGTATTTCAACATGTCCCATGGGAAAGAATCGGGGTTAAAACCGCCGCAGTGTACAAGCGCATCTTTTTTTATACTATACATAACGACTTATATAATGCAGCATAGTTTATGAAGAACCCCGTTGGGTTTTTGCCATATTGCCAT